>JAAUYJ010049432.1_pt1 | contig 11888 bp, 10 predicted proteins | sample 7278031 | NCBI WGS metagenome assembly JAAUYJ01 (sample SAMN14350222, study PRJNA611818) | marine sediment metagenome | isolation source: surface marine sediment (1.8m) | place: French Polynesia: Moorea | collected 2018-08 | reverse complement strand
CCCTTCTCCCCTTCTCTGTTTCGCTGCGTTCCAACAAGGGGAGAGGAGAGGGGAGAGAGAGAGGTAAGAGAAGAGGGAGAGGAAAGGAGGGGAGAGAGGAAAAGGAATAGAGGGAAATTCCGAGAGAAAAGAAAAAAAACAAGCGAAACAGAATAAAATATACGGAAAAAATTACCAAAATATTTTTTTGCTCTTTGGTGCCGCCATCGCCGCCGTCGATTCGTCAAAAAAATTGCTGAGACTGGACTTTGGAAAAAAAGGTTTTTTTCCGGATCTGAAAGCAGGGAGTTTTTGCAGGGCTTTTCGATACGTTGCTTTAAAACAAAAACGGGAAGTACAGAATGGAACAAAGAATCCCTTCACGAGGTGCGAGTAAGAAGAGCAGGTAGCAGGAATTAGATGGGGGAGGGAGGAGAGTATTGCTTCGTTTTTCATCTTCATCTATAAATATGACTTATTATCGTTTTCATTTTTCTTCTTCATCATCATAGCGACGTGAGACCGTAGGGCGTAGTCGGAGTTTCTGTCTTGTATTCTTGTTTGTATGGTTCTTGTTTCAAACCTGGAGGAGGTAGACCGTTGTTTTGAGCCGAGAGTTGGTGAGGAGGAACTTGATTGAAAGGAGATGACTGGTGAGGCTGCTGCTGCGAATTTGGGGGAGGCGGAGGGCCAACAGGGTGCATCAGACCAGGAGGAGGAGGTCCGTTCATGCCTCCGCCGCCTCCACCGTGGTGTTGCAGCTGTCCGCCGCCGCCACCGCCGCCGTGTCCAAGGGGAGAGGACGAGGAGGAATGGTTGAGGCCGCCGCCGCCGCCGCCAGGGTGTCCACCTGGGCTGCACATGCTGTTCCTGCCTCCCGCAACAGAGGAGTTTGTGTTGCTGGAGGGCACCGAGGGAGCGGCGGTGGTGATGGAGTTGTTGGCAGCTGAGGCGGCGCTATTACTGTTGCTGCTGCTGTTGTTCCTGCTGGTCTTTGGCTGCACCACGGTGGTGACGCCGGCGGGATTCGTTTTCCGCCGGACGTTCTTAGTGTTTGGTAGCTTGTTGTCCTTCTTGTACTTCATCCGCCGGTTCTGGAACCAGATTTTGATTTGCCGTTCTGAAAGAGGGAGAGAGATAGGAGGAGTTAGACGCAACGTCCACAATGAATCCTACGCAGTAAAGCAATGTCTCCCAATGGTTATATCAAAAAGGGAAATAAGTTTCCATGAAGTTGTAGTTGCAGGACGAAAAGATCCGGCGGTTTGTTCCTCAAATTTGGAGGCACCGAGAAGGAAAACGATCCGAGTGTTTACGACTCCCCAGGGAGCAGCAATATCGCAGCTGGCAAAAAAGGACCGACAGAAAAAGAAGAATGCAAAACGGAAGAAAACCATAATGCTGCTCTTGTCCATTCTGCTGTTTCAGCCGGAGATTCGTTCTGAAACTCCCAATCTGAACAGAACAGCGTACATGGGCCGTACAAAAAGAAGAAGCCGTCAAAAATTGTCGGTAAACACCCTTTTCTGTATGCTTGCTTTGTGTTTTTGGAAGTACCTTCAGACAACTTTCGATTTCTTACTGAAAAATATTATATGTCGAAACGCTTGCATTGCTTTGAATAAAGTAAAATGTGGCCAAAGTTTACGCGGTACTTGTGTGCCTCTTTTTTTCGTACACAGTAGTTACCAATGGAAAAACAATGATTTTCCACACAGGCACATTGTTTGCAGATGCCATTCCCTGTGCTTGCAGTTTATTTTGGCTGCAATCAATATTTAACAATGCTGGCAAATCCTTAAAGATAAAGTCTCGAAAAACAAATTTAGGGCAATTGCCAACTTTTTTGGTGAAACCCAAAAGAAGAAATATTCTCCTCCATTTCAACTTCAATCAATTACATTGTCATCCACATCCAACTCTTTATCACAAATTGGCAAGCAAATTTATGGAATGGCGTCAAGTAGCAACGTACACGTGACACGTCGTACAGGCCAGCAGAAATGTGGTTGAAAACGTACTTACTTGAGGCCAAAACTCGCAGACAGTTTTCTCTCTCCTCTTGCCTGCGCATGACTGTCTGAACTGAACAAAACTTTCCAAAATTTGTGGTGAATAGTTGGGTTTTGATGACAATGTAATTGATTGGAGTTGGAATGCAGGAGAACATGTGTAATTTGTGTATATCAAAGGGTTTTGGCTAAAAGTTGGCATTATTCTCAAATTTTGTTTTGTTTGGGAGGAATAGGTATGCTTTGGTAGAATTGACAAACAAGGTGCTTGCGAACTCCTGGCAAATTCTTTTTCTAGAAAGGAAGGCTTTACTTGACAAAAAAGTTGTTTTGTGTCTGTTGTTCAAATGACAAGTGTAAGGTCATCTCACCAAAAATATTTAGAGCTAAGATTCGGTGAGAACTCTTTCACATAAGATATTTGACCAGAAGTCTAGGTTTGATCCTGAAACTGCGAGCTGTTCAAACAACCTCGTGATTTCATCTGGAACTCTGCACAATGTCCAACATAAGTGCAATTTTTTTAATTTTTGGTTCTGTTAAAAAGTTTGTGCTCTGCAAGAAAGGATTGCTTTTAACAAAATGTGCCCTCTTTGGATGATTTCTGGATCTGTCAACAGAAAGCTCTCTGCTGTCAGACTTATTTCTAGCTACAGTCTATACCCCACATACAGCAAGCAAGCCTTCCAACTTGTCGTTAGGAGCAAAGTCGTCGCAGAATCAACGTGTGAAGTGACCCACCTGACAAGCACAAAGCATGCGCGATTTCGATCCGCCGCCTTCTGGTGAGGTATCTGTTGAAGTGGAATTCTTTCTCCAGTTCCAGTATTTGATGTCTGGTGTAAGCTGTTCGCTGTCTCTTTGGTTCCATGCCAGGTTGAAAGGATCCATTGCCTGAAAAAGACAAAGAAGGAAAAAACACGATATGAAAAATTGAAACAGATATGAGTTGACGGGAGTTCCTGTAGTTGTCAGTTTTCCCAGAACAAAGTTTTACCCTGAGTTTGGTTTTCGTTCGTCAAGGTCGGCAAGGCCTGTTTTGCCCCTAGCTTCGGCATTTGGATTTTGTACGAAAGAGCTTGAGGTACGTAGAGAAACGTTCATTCGCACCTCTCCATAAGCATACAGCCATTGTTGTAGTGCATGACGTCACATAGCACACTATCTTAAACACCGGAACTAAATGAGGATAGACGTTTCTGCCCACACAAAACACCTAAACATACCGGAGGGTACTTCCGAAAAATTTATAAACACGAAATAGTTGGAACAGGCCGGTATACAAATTCCACGGAATATTTAAATTTAACATGGAGAACATTTTTTATGCGACGTCTTTTTGACACAAAAAAATTATTTTACTACACTTCGATTACAACTGTTAAAAATGTTAATATCATTGGAATATGTTCAATACATTCAAACTCTTGCAGCCAGCATGGTTTTTTAGAGCTGTAGTTCAGCTTTTTGAAAAAAAAACACAAAGTACATGGCGAATGAGTACTGTGCACTGTATAGTACCGGTAGAATTGTGTGTAGATTCCTTTTTTGGGTATCAATCCAAAAAAGCCTCAAGAATCGAGAAATTAGATATATTGAAGGTGCACTTTCAATTTTAGGCAAAACTGTGGACTGTTTACTTGTGCATCGTCAGCACAACGTGCGAAAATATGTTCACTTTTCGAGTGCACAGACAAACGTCGTCACGTCATTCAATTGAATTTTAGAACAAAAAGAAATGCCCAAACAATCCAATCGTATAAAACATACAAATGTGATACACCGACAACATTTTGGACTACACAACATAGCCCAAACAATCCTATTGTATAAAAAAATGTGATACACCTACAACATATTCGTGTTTATAAGGAACGGAAAAGGAAAAATACTTTGCATCACAGTCTACCTACCTACATGGAGGTTTTATGGCCGAGACATTTAAAATTGCCAAAAAAGTTACATTTTAATGAAGCCTTTTGACTTTTCGGAGGTATTTCAAAAATGCATGCCTTCCAACATATCATAGATTCACAATCAATATCCCATTATTGGAATGTCCCTCTCACACTATGCGATAGGTCATAGGTGAAGCGGCAACATACTGAACGATTGGCTCGATCCAAGTCTTCGTCTCTGGCATTCTTTACTTCAAGCGGCGGCAAAAGCGCCTGCATCAATGTGCAACTCTCCTCTCTCCATCCGATCATTTAGATCCCAGCGATATCAACGCAACAAGGGAACGGCAACGGAGATAAACGCTCGATTGCTTGTCCTCGCCCCTACCTGCTCCTGCAACGTGGATCTTCTTCATCCAAGGGTACACGACGGGCATTTGGCCCCCTCCTCCGCCTTGAGGGGAGGACTCGTCGTCTGAGCAGTCTGAGGAGAGTCCCCCGGTGTCCTGTCCGCCGCCGCTGCCTCCGCCCCCTCCGCTTCCCCCACCTGGAGTCAGTTGGGGAGGGGGCACCACGAGGCCGCCGCCGCCGCCGCCGCCGCCGCCGGAGGACGGGGAGAGGGGGCCTCCTCCGGCTGCCCCGGGCGGGGTGCCCATGCCAGGGTGATGAGAATTCCCCCCCGGGCCCCCGCCGCCGCTGTGTTGGGTGGAGGGAGGAGTGTGGTACATGTGCTGTTGTTGCTGACTGGAGGTAGGAGTTACGGAGGGGACCGGGGAGGAGCCGGGAGAGCGACTCAGACCGGTGTTTCCCGCTCCCCCGTCTCCTGGACTCCCTCCTGGTCCTCCTCCGTCGATCCCTCCGCTGCCCCCGCCGTGTATGTGCGCAACAGCGGCGGCATTGGCTGCCATGGAGGAGAGGTGCCCTGCGGAGACCGCGGCCATCTGATGCGGCGACGGGGACATCCCCATCCCCACCGCCCCGACGCCAGCGCACGGTTGGTAGTAGCCGCTGTACGGGCCCATGGAAGCCGCTGCGGCGGCCGCCGCATCTGCCGCGCGGCTGCCGTAGTTGAGAGAGGCCGCCGCCGCCGCCGAACCGTGGTAGTGTCCGTAGGGCGCCATGGCCGCAGGGTGCTGGTGGCCGCCGTAGTAGTCTCCCCCCGCCGCGGCCGCCGCCGCGGCCGCCGCCGCCCCGTGACCTCCGTGCACCACTGGATATCCCCCCGCCCCCCCCGCTGCCTGTACTCCCCCACCATAATCTTCACTGAGGAACTTTGGATCCACGTAAGATCCTGAGTTCATTAGGAAGGAACTCATGCTCGATCATTAATTTAAACAAGTGGGTCTCTTCTTCCTCCTTCTCCGTTAAATCGTTCCCTTTGTATCGGAGGCCGTTTCACTTCTTTCCCGCGAGGCTCCACCTTCGTAATAAGCAATTAGCATATCACGTGACATAAGCGGTCCAATGGGGAGACAAGAATCTGACCCAACGGACCCAAGGGAAGAGGGAGAGAGAGAGAGAGAGAGAGCTTCTTTCTTTTTTGTTCCGTCCGTCCGCCGCCGTCGCCCTCCTCCACCCTACTGCAGCTCACAGCTCAGTACCACCACCACCACCCCATATGTACGACGAACGAACACGTACGTACGTCCTCCTCCTCCTCTTCTTCGATCGTCGACCGCCGGGCGGACGCAACTCGACAGACTGAGGAGAGGCAGAGTGAGTGGGATGGATGGGGAGGGAAGAAGAGGAGCGCCGACGACGAGGGAAAAAGAGGAGAAGGAACGAACGACGAACGAAAAGAAAGAAAGGAGGAGGGGGATCCTCTCCTACTTTGGAGCGGCTCCTTTCTTCTTCCTTTCTCTCCCGTCGATCGAGGCTGCTCTCCCGGCGGCGGCGGCGGCGGCGACCGCGGCGGACCGACTGCTGCCCCCCCTCCCACGGCCGACCCCCCTTCCAATAGCGGCAAGAGAGCGAAAGAGCCAAAAGGCACAGCGGGAAGGAAAGAGGAAAGAAGTACTCACAAAAAAGCATGATGTGAGATCGAGACCAAAACCAAGAATTGGCCGTGGCGATTTAACAAACGGGACAAAAATGTATTTCCTCTTTTTGGCTTTTATTCTTGTATCGTTAGCGGTTTTGTCGAATGGAGGAAGATTTCTTTCAAATGCGAAGGAGACTGATTCGACTGCCTTGGTTTGGTCGGTGGGGACTCATGAGAAGGAAGAGTTTCTGGGACGGGAGGGAGGGGGATCATTGCAACAGAGAGAAAACTGGTGGCGGAGTGTGCGTCCGACCGACACTGAAAGGGAGGAGATCAGGGTGACCAGGTCCAAAGACAGAAGAAAAAGTCCATTCTCTTCCCATTGCAACTCCTGCTTTCCCAGCGAGCGAAAGTTCGCATGGCTAGCTTACTGTATGTACTCTACTAAATTTTGGGCATATTTCCGTAGGTCTACATTTGCCAACCACAACTGGTCACAGGGCCAACTATCAAAGATTTTCTTCTTCTTTATAGCCGTGTTCGTTCCTGCGAGCCACAATGCCTGTTAAAATCCGTAAAATAAATACAATTCTTTCAATCCGGCAAAAAATATGACTTCTCTTCATACGTGGGCAAAGAGAGGGGGAAGGGGGGATACCCCATCCTGACCTTTTCTTTAGTACGTATCCCTAGCTTTTTTGAGGCCATTTTTACCTCCCTTAAAAGGGCCGATGACAATTTTATCCCTCCCTATACGCCAAAAAAATGTTGTTGCAGATTTTTGAAAAAAATATATTATGGCATTGTCATCGCAAGTTTTAATAAAAATCTATTCTTGAGCAGACGAAAAAGTTCTACCTTCTTCACCACGTTTTAGGCCCCCTATGATACGCAGACGTATACTTTCCGTCATTAGGAAGTAGCTTAAATGAAGAGATAAATTAATTGTCTCCTGTAACAAAGTTGCTTTTGATCTTGTTCCCCAGCAGTTTCAAATGTCAAATGTATTGATCTCTCCTTTTCTTCTTTGACCTGAACCATTTTTAATGAAGAATAACGGTACTTAATTACGGTACTAAGGGAAGACGGGAAGAATTTACGGTACTTAAACTGTATGCATCAAAAGTTACTGGAAGAGATATGGTTATGTGTGCATTGCATGCAATTTTGATTCATCTTGACCAGTGCTGCAATTGCCTTACATCACTCTGAGTCGGGGACCTTTGTCACGCCATCCAAAATCAAGCAAAATGTCAATGCTTTACATGTAAGGAAAACTAGCAAGTTCAGCTTGAAACAAGACCAAGTTTTGATCCAAGTCGTTGTCATGAACAAAACACATACAATGCACAGCAAGAACCGAATGGTTTTCTCATGCACATCAGAATAAAGTTTCGCCATGAACTAGGAAAAAAATCGACAATCGACAAAGACCCGAATTTCATATTTGCGCCTTCTTCGTCCACCTGGGCACTTTGCCCGCAACGAAACTGCAGAAAGAGGAAAGAAAAGGGGGAAGGGAAGAGGGAGGAGGAGGAGGGGGAGGGGAGGGTGTTACAACAGTGTCGTCGTCGCTCTGCTCAGTCCAACTCTAACTACAGTAAGTACAGTTCCCTTCTTCCTCCCCCAGTCCCTCGGAGCATGGAGAGACGAAGGAAAGAGAGAGGAAGAGAGAGAGACCTTCAAGTCGTTCTCCTGGTGGTCATATTTGGAACTAGCGTTTACATACTCTTCTTCCTCCTCCTCCTCCTTTCCCGTCCGCCCGTCGATCGCCCTCCCTACAGAGCAGGGAGGGATGGAGGGGGTGAATGTGCGCCGCCGCCGCCGCCCATGCACCCATTCTCCGTCCGAGGGAAGCGAGCCCTCTTCCTCCTGCTGTTGGGCAAAGAGAGACATGGGTAGTGGGTGGGTGGGTACCACTACAGACTTGTGTGGGAGGGGGATTTTTCTGCAGCAAAGAGGGAAGAAACGAAAAGGAGGAGAACAGCGCTTCCAGATGCAAAATTCCCCCGTTCGGAAAGTGCATTTCCTTCTCTTTTCTTGTCCCTGTCTGGACGTGATGGAGCATCAAGAGACGGAGGAGTTGGTGCTTGTTTCTGTAGCTTACGAGAACTGAATTTTGTTGTTGCCCCTCTAGTATGGCGAAGTCTCCGAAATGCCCAGAGATCTGGAAACGCTGAAAAAGTGCTGAACGAGCGAACGCAGCAAGCCATAGATGGACAAAGGGACCAACAGCCGACTTCGTAGTACACAATCTACAAACTTCTTAACTTTGCAGTATGGGTTAGGCAACATTCAGCAATAACTTCGTTTTTTTTTGTTTTTCCCTATTCGCGTGCCTATGTGTATATAGAGTGGAATGAAATTTGGGATCGTATGGATCTCGGCTCCTCTTCCAACTACTCCCTGGAGTCGACTCATCTCTCTCCTGCTGCATGCTGCACCCGACCGACGCCGCCGTCTCCTCTCCCACCCACCCGCAGCGGAGCGACAGCGAGAAAGGAGATCCTCCGTTCGACCGACCGAGCTGTGGATCCAGCAGACGACGACGACCCAACAGAAAGCGATCTGCCCCTTTCCCCCTGCAGTTTCCTTAGCTGGCTGGGAGGGGATCGATGGCCGCCGCCGCCGCGTTCACTGTTCACTCGCTAAATGACAAGATCGAAACGCAGGAGGAAAAGAAGAATAGGATAGGAAGGAAAGGAAGGAAGGAAGGAAGGGGGGTTCGTTCGTTCGATGGTGGAAGCAGCAGCAAGGGAGGAGGAAAGATGGGCTGGAGAGGGAGGGACGAAGGAACGGCGGCTGGGTGGCAGGAGGAGGGAGAAAATGTCTGTCTGGTTGCGGATGGAAAGAGAGAGAGAGAGAGATTTTTCCCTTCCTCCTCCATCTCCTCCTCTTTTCTCACTCACTTCGTCATAAATGCACCAAGCTCCAGACTGACTCGACTTTCGGCTGCAAATACAAATACGAAACAATTTTAAGATGGAAAACGACTTTCTATCATAAGCTGGTTAGCTACATGTGCGTATACAGGGTAGTTAACGTTGATTTTGGAAGAAAACACACAATTGTTTTTACCTGCGGCAAAGCCACTGGTCCTGGAAAGAAGTAGAGTAGTTGTGGTGGTGGTGGGACAAAATCGAGTTGTATATCTTATAGCCAATCAATCCCTCACTACAAATTCTCTTCCGGGTGGGATCCGTTCCTTCAGTTAATTCAGTCAAATTTTGTTGCTGTAAATTCACTTCAGAGTGGGATCCGCCTCTCTCAAATAAGATTTCTCTTTGGGGTGGGATCCAGTGCAAATATATCTGATTTTTTAAAGAGATCTCTCAGTCCATAAGTATATTTTTCCATTTTTAAAAAATCTATATTGTTGCAGCCGCAGGTCTTTGAACAAAGTCTGTTCTTGTGTACCTCGCAATTGGAAAGGCCAACACAAAACATTGATTTCTAGTTTTAAACGAATCATGCGTCCCTTATACCCTGTCAAAAATTGGCCAGTATGACGGGCATAGCTGATTTTTTAGCCAGTGTGTCGGGAGGGGAATTTTTCCGCCAGTTCCTCAACGCAGCTCAACCAATTTCCTTCTGCTTTGCTTGACTTCTTGACTTCGGTTCTATGAATTCTACGGGGGGGAGGACCAGCAGCAGTCATGATTGAGTTGTCACCCGATCTCTGAGATATTAAGGATATTTTCCTGACGACATTGTCATTATTGTTTCATCACCGCCGCAAGTCATTGAACATAGTCTGTTCTTGTTGATACCCCCAATGAGATAGCTGAAACAATCCTTGATCTTTTCTACCGTCCTTGTCTTGGGGAAGCATATTTTTAGCGAAATGCCGTCACCCTATTTTTGGCGATTTTTTATGAGTATTACCCTTCTTTCTGTGGAATTTCTCTTTCCCTGTATTGTGTCAAAAGTGGAGCAGAGTTCCCATAAATGCTTAAAAAATAACTCTCTCCAGTCAGTAGCAGGAGACATACCGGTATACCGGTAAGTAGCTGTATCTACCATAAGTAAAATAGGGGAAGGTACCTGAAAATTCTTCTTTGCAACATAAGAATAATAGTTGACTTTTTAGGGGCGGCCCCCGTAGCGTAATGGTTACACTCCTGACTCTCACTCAGGAGGTCTGGGGTTCAAATCCCGGTGCCGCCCCACCAAAGTTTGAAGCCCAAACACCCCCATACCCCGCCTCCAGGTCGCAAAGATGTGTCAAGGGTCCCTGAAAGGGATGGTGTATGCAAAAGCCGAGCACCCAGGATGACCAAAAAAAAGTTGACTTTTTAAATAAAAGAAGAATTAGTAATTTTATACCAAAGTTCAGATCAAATCATATACAAAAAAATTAATATTAACAATGAACAGTGATAGGGGGGAATGCATGTTTCCAAAACAGAGGAATAGTGCCCAAGGTGCTAAAATCCTGGATCAAGGTCCTGATGGTAGTGTTTGTCAGTTTTTACCCTTCCAAGAAATGTATCCGTCGAGTTTTTTTCGTTGCAACTACCCCCCCCAACAGAGAAAAAAATTTGCCCGTAATAACACCCGTTTTTGGGGCCCAAAAAGGCAAAAGAAACGGAAAATTTTGCAAAATAATTCCACCCGTCGAGGCGTTTGTTTATGGTGTTTGGACAGGTATTTTTGCGACATAAAATCGGGTCTAAAAACAGACCCTTTTTGATGTCACTTTTTTGACGGACCCGTCAAAAAAATTAATATACTTATTAATTACAACCGTTCTAGCGTTTGTCTGACGGCAGCCGTTATTTTTGCCCGTCTTCGTTGGTGGGGTATGCTAGAACAGGTGGGAAATTTTTATGGCCAACAAAATACAACTTGATAAATAAGTTAAAATTTTGCATGACCTCAAATGGCCGCCATCAACAAGTACCAACCAATGATTCTGTGAAGATGCACTTGCAGCAAGTACTGCAGCTAATGTACATTGCAAATTGCAATCTACAGTATATATAAAAAAGAGGCCTGTCTGTCTGTCTGTCTGTCTGTCTGTCTGTTTGTTAGTTAGTTCGGATTTGGCATCCAAAGTACTGGATGGATTCCCATCAAATTTAGCATGAACCACCCCATGGTCCCTCGAAATAATTTTTTTGTTGACCCTCCCAGCGGTGGGGGGGGGTATAATTTTGGAAAAGCTCAAAAATCCAAACTTTCCCCTTAGGGCCCAGGACGGAGGGTCCTTTTTCGGCACCTTTTGCGCTTTTTTTTGGAAGAAGGGAAAAGAGGTATTCAAATTCATTTTTTATTATGAAAATTTGGATACTTTTACAAGCAGAGCAAGGCCAGTCAACGGGTCAATGGAAAAAATAAACATTCAAATTTGGACACTTTTCAATGGGTCGAACGGAGCGAGGCCAGTCAAAGGATTTATAGGGCCTATTGAAAAGTATAAAAACATTCCCCACATAGCCCAAAAAAATATTCAAATTTAAATATGTACAAATTCAAAAATATTTTTTTTGGGAAAAAAATTAGGATACTTTTCAATGGCTAGTATGATATAAACAAGGTAGTCTAGGGAGCAAAACAAAAAATCCCCCCCAACAACACGGAGTATGACTTAACCTGCCGGCTATCGCGCGGCTATCGACGCAGATAAAAATCTGGAAGGGTCAGGCGAGGCAAGAAGGCCACTCACTGATGAATGGAGAAGAGAAATGCCGGCCCGCCGGTTAGCCCAGCTCCTCTCTTCCTTTGGCTTCTCTGTTTCGAGTAGAAGGAGCAGTAGGAATTGGGATTTTTCTCTTCTGAACTCATTCCTTTCTCTTTTGGCAATTTTTTGGGCTGATCTCATTCTTTCCCTGGCTCTCCTATACCTCTATTTTGTGTGACCAGTAGCTCAATTTTTCCCTGGCATAGAAGCTCCGGCGGTGTCCTTTCTATTTCCATACTCAGGGACCCTTCTTTTTCCATATTGTCAGTTTCCATACAAAAATTATAAATGCTTCTATTTCCATACAGTGGAGTCTTCCATTTCCATACTGTTTT
>JAAUYJ010036487.1_pt1 | contig 11889 bp, 12 predicted proteins | sample 7278031 | NCBI WGS metagenome assembly JAAUYJ01 (sample SAMN14350222, study PRJNA611818) | marine sediment metagenome | isolation source: surface marine sediment (1.8m) | place: French Polynesia: Moorea | collected 2018-08 | reverse complement strand
TTTTGCCACTATTTTATATGCCTATTGATCATTGTTTAGTAAGTTCTGAATTTCAAGTTTTAAATAGTCGTATTGGTGAAAATGTAGGTTCCGATCATTTACCAGTAATTACAGATGTGGCTATTTCTCAAAAAGCTGAATCTAGTTAAATAGGGTTTGCTGAATAAAGTATTTTGGTAGGGGTAGGAGACAGGAGACAGGAGACAGGAGACAACCCACCCCTAACCCCTCCCACGAGGGGAAGACAGGAGAAATGGAAATTATAGAGGAGGTAGTTGTAAAAATTGTCCGAATATTTTTCTGGCATAATCATCCTCAAATAGTAGCTTTTTGCAGCTCTATAGACCGAAAACCTTGCAGTTTTTTTAGACGGAAAAAGGCTGAAATCAATATCTATCAGTGCTTTTATATTTAATCATCAAGCCCTAAATATTGATAGGTAAATTTATCCTTATAAATTACCGAAAAATATCATTCTTATTATCAGTTAACTGCAGTCCAAATTAAAAACAATATAGAAAATTGATGGATGAAATAATCAAGAAAGTTATTACTTTAGCAATACCAGGGTCATATCTCTGGATGATTAAAAATGCTACAGTTCAAGCAGGCGAAAGTGGTATTTGGACAGCTTTTATCAAGCTAAATATATTTTTTGGCAACTATGTAACTGTCTTAATAGTAATATTTTTGGGATTAGCTGCTTACTATTTGAGTGAAGTATTTGTTGATGGTTTACTTCTACAATTTTATCAAAAACGACTCCAGTCAGAGTCAGCATAAAAGTTAATAGATGAAATTGACAAATTGCCAATTTCTCTGCCTTTGAAAATACAGCTAAAATGGTCAATTATCCATCATCCTATTCACAAGAAAATTAATTTGAGAAAAGTCCTGCGCCGTGGTTTTATCCTCATGACAATTTTAACAACTATATTTTCTCTCACGGGTTATCTAGGATTCTTTAACCAAATATTTGAACTAACTTCTCATTTCAAATTGCAATATTTGATAATTAGCTGCTGCACCTTATTTTTCTGGATAATAACTCGCAAAAAACTCTTGGCTTTGGTGAGTTTAGGCTGTATTTTGCTGAACTTATTTGTGATAATTCCTTGGTATTTACCATCATCACAAATAATGTCTGGAGAGCAGATAAATAAAATTAGAATCTTCCAGTTAAATGTGTTTAATAAAAATCAGCAATATAGTCAAGCGATCGCTTTAGTTAAAAAAGAAAATCCTGATGTGGTAGTTTTCCTAGAAGTTAGTGAAAAATGGGATGAAAAATTAAAGGCTTTACAGGAGAATTATCCCTATGTTTTTCATAACCAAGATAATCCTAGATTTGGCAAATCAATTTACAGTAAAATTCCTCTAGAGAACTCAAATAAAATAATTACAGCTAAGTATCAGAAGTCTAAGACAAGAAAATCTCTAGTTACCCAGTTAAAAGTTTCTGGAAAACCTATTTCCTTAATCGTAACTCATCCGACAATTCCTACTAAAAGAGCTAGTTTTAAATTGCGAAATCAAGAATTAGAATTATTGGCAGATTATGTATCAAAAATAGAATCTCCAATCATAGTAGTTGGAGATTTTAACACCAGTATATGGTCGCCTTATTATCAACAGTTTGTTGAGAAAACAAGGTTAAGAAATGGGCGACGCGGTTTTGGTATTCAACCATCTTGGCCGACTGATTTTCCACTATTTTATATTCCTATAGATCATTGTTTTGTTAGTTCTGAATTTGAAGTTTTGAATAGTCGTATTGGTGAAAATGTAGGTTCCGATCATTTACCATTAATTACAGATGTGGCTATTCCTATTCTTGAGTAGGGACGTTGGATGCAACGTCCGTCAAGAACGGTTCAATTTTCTGGCGATCGCGAACTAGCAGGAATCACCAAAACAGGGCAATGGGCATCCTTTAAAATTCCCTCACTGACACTACCTACAAATAATTTCTCAATTCCACTGCGCCCATGAGAACCCACTATAATCAAATCAGCAGCTAATTTTTTTGCTTCTGTTAATATTGTTTCGACTGTTGCTCCCTGTAGTAACAGAGCAACCGCATCAAAACCTTTTTGGCGTAGTTGCTCGGCCACATCTTGAATTTGCTGATGTTCGTGACGAAATTCTTCCGCCCAATGTTCTCGCTTGCTCTGGGGGCCAGTTTTAAAACCAACAAAATCTGGTTCGGGTTCGGCAATGTGGATTAACCATACTTTGCTTTTAAAAGCTTGGGCGAGAGTTTCAGCTTGAGTAATAATGGCGGGGGTTATTTCCGAAAAGTCGATGGCAACAACTATATTTTTCATTGTTAATTAAGCTTAGTAATTTGATGTAGCAATTTTATACTAAGATCCAGTTTAGACAGGAAGCTCTATTAGAAAGACAAGGCAGAAGGGTTAGGAAACATAGAGAGTTTCAAATACTAAGTCTCCCGTGACTTTTGAGAATTAGTATCGAACCCATTTGATATCTATATAATTATGGTAATCAAGTCTTTTCGCGGATCAATTTTGAGGAAAAACCTGAAGAAGGAGTGTTGAATTTTTTGTATTATTTCTCCCCACATATTCCTTCTTCCCTCTTACCTCATGTCTCCTGTCTCCTGGCTAAAAAAACTTAATATTTATGAAGATACCAAATGGGTTCTATAGAATTATTAATTCTATGCTGTTTTCTGACATTTGCATAAAGGAATATTTGATTCTGCTAGAACAAAAAATATCGCTGTGCCATCGGTAAAACTGTTGCAGGTTCGCAAGTCAATAATTCACCATCAGCTCTCACTTCATAACTTTCAGCGTCTACCTCTACTTCTGGCAAAGCATCATTTAGCTTCATATCCCGTTTGCCAATTTGACGAGTATTTGCCACCCCCACTGCTGGTTTACTTAACTTAAGTTGAGCAGGAATATCTGCTGCCAAAGCTGCTTGGGAAACAAAAGTCAAACAAGTAGGAGCGATCGCTCCCCCAAAACTAGCAAACATGGGCTGCATATGTACTGGTTGCGGAGTGGGAATACTGGCATTTGCATCTCCCATCTGAGCATAAGCAATAGCTCCCCCCTTAATTACAATCTCCGGTTTTACCCCAAACATGGCAGGTCGCCACAAACACAAATCCGCTAGTTTGCCAACTTCAACCGAGCCGACATATTCAGCAATACCATGGGTTATAGCTGGATTAATCGTGTATTTTGCCACATAACGTTTTGCCCGCAAATTATCATTTTCCCCAGTTTCTCCATTCAAACGCCCCCGCTGTACTTTCATTTTGTGACCAGTCTGCCAAGTTCTAATAATTACTTCTCCTACTCGCCCCATTGCTTGAGAGTCAGAAGCAATCATGCTAAATGCTCCTAAATCGTGTAATATATCCTCAGCAGCAATGGTTTCCCGGCGAATGCGAGATTCTGCAAAAGCCACATCTTCGGGAATATTCCGGTCTAGGTGATGACACACCATTAACATATCTAGATGCTCTTCTAAAGTATTGAGGGTATAGGGACGAGTGGGGTTAGTGGAAGATGGCAGCACATTTGCCAGACCGCAGACTTTGATAATATCGGGAGCATGACCGCCTCCTGCACCTTCTGTGTGGTAGGTGTGAATTGCCCGGTTTTTAAAAGCTGCTATGGTGGTTTCTACAAACCCGGCTTCGTTAAGGGTGTCGGTGTGGATGGCGACTTGTACGTCGTATTGGTCAGCGACGCTTAAGCAGGTGTCGATGGTAGCGGGTGTCGTCCCCCAGTCTTCGTGCAGTTTTAATCCCATTGCTCCAGCTAATATTTGTTCTACTAATGCTTGGGGTTGACTGCTGTTACCTTTGCCGAGAAAACCTAGATTTACTGGGAAAGCATCTGCTGCTTGCAACATCCGGTAGATATTCCAGGGGCCGGGAGTGCAGGTGGTGGCGTTTGTACCTGTGGCGGGGCCTGTGCCTCCGCCGAGCATGGTTGTGATGCCGGAGGCGATCGCTGTTTCGATTTGTTGAGGACAGATAAAGTGGATGTGGGAGTCAATACCTCCGGCGGTTAATATCATACCTTCTCCGGCTAATGCTTCTGTGCCAGGGCCAATAATGATGTCTATATTGTCTTGGATGTAGGGGTTGCCTGCTTTGCCAATTTTAAATATTTTGCCATCTTTGATGCCGATGTCTGCTTTGACGATACCCCACCAGTCAAGGATAAGGGCGTTGGTGATGACAAGATCGACTGCACCTTCCGCATTGGAGATAGGAGATTGCCCCATCCCGTCCCGGATGACTTTGCCTCCCCCAAATTTTACTTCATCGCCATAAGTAGTATAGTCTTGTTCTACTTCTATGAATAGTTCTGTGTCGGCTAGACGGATGCGATCGCCTACTGTCGGACCATAGGTTTCGGCGTAGGCGCGACGGTTCATTCTGTAAGCCATATTCTATTTCCTTCTCACTCCATAATTTTTATATTCAATTAAATGTTCTTAATTAAATATTAATTTATTTAATTTCTTGAGATTATCATAACAAATAATTATATTATTAATTTTAGTAAGTATAAATTTTATGAAAGTCAATCTAGGTTTTGGCAATTTTAGACTTTTGGCTGTGAGTGCCTTTCTATTATTCTTTTCTTCTGATCATATTTTTGCTTCTATAGCATTCTATCGTAGCAGTAGCAGAAAGTGGTGAAAATTCAGTATTATTAGCTGAGTTATCGCCTGGTAGTTAGCGACACTGTGCTAAACAGAATGAGAATTTAGTTGAAGCTTTTTATATTGAAACAGCTAATTTTTTTCCAAATATTTGTGAAAAACCTGATGGTACATTAATTGATATTGGTGGCGAGAAAGCTAATCCTGATGATGTGATGAAAATTCCTGCAATGACGGAAGAAGGAACCGGATATGTTGCTGAGGATGAAAATATTAGATATATTGTAACAGGCGCTACTTTTAGTATTGTGAAAGATGCTAAGACTATCAGTGAAGAGCAAGTGATATATTTATGTAGTAAATTTTCTGAAAAATCATGTTAACAGAGGTAGTAACTTTCTAGATTTTACTTTCAATAAAATTTAAAAATGTAGGTATTTTCTAGGTATTTCCCACTATAAGCATCAAAGATTAAGTAATTAAGTCTAATGATAGACTTAATTTTATAAACATTAATCTCAAACATTTGTCAGATAAGCTGTTGAGTAAAATCTAGAGAAATTTAATAGCATATTAATTTTCTGGCTGTGATGATGTATGATGGAACGAACTCATTATTTGATTTATCAGAGGACTAAACAGTGAATTTTGTCAAGACTAATAAAGAATTCTTAAAATTAGGACTTCTAAGTCTCGGTGCATTTCTTTTATCTACCTATTCAGTAAAGGTTCTAGCATCTACTAGCGAAGTAGAAATAGAACAAAACTCTATGTTATTGGCTGAATCATCCCGAAATTCTATGCGTGTTTGTTCTCAGAAAGGAGCCAACTGGTCTGAGATAAATTACTTTGAATCCAAAAACTATTTTGCAAATATTTGTCGTCAACCAAGTGGCAATTTAATGTTAATTGCTGGCAAAAAATCTAATCCGAATGAAGTTCTAGAGTTACCTGTAGAATTCAACGAAGGATATTTTGCCGTTGATGGTAATCGAACTTTTATAGTAGATGATGGTTCTTTTAGTATGGCAATCAATGGTCTGGTAGTCAAAAAAGAACAGATTATTTATCAGGGACAATCTAATTAAAAATTACTTTGATGGAAATAATATGACAAATTTTTAAGTATATTAAGTATAATCAAGCTGCGATAAAAAAAACTGCTATAAAAATGCCTAATTAAATTTGAGAACATTAGGGAATATAAACAGTAGTTGGTTCTACTCCTAATTCTTCGCGCCATTCCGATAAGGTTTTTTTCCAATTTTCTTCCCATTTTTGAGCTAAAAAAGGTTTAGCTTTTGCCCCCATACGATATCCGAGAGCAATACAGTCTAGTAAGTTTTCTAGATCAGTAGGATATTGTAGTAATATCTTTAATAAACCACCAGCTATTAAGACTACAGACATAGGTCTACGGGTTTGAGCAAGTACAAATGCTTGTAGACCTAATTCTCCAACAACATCAGTACCAAAACCTGTGACTAAATGCCAAATATCGTGAGTTTGTCGCAGACGTAAAAGAATATAATTAGTATTGTCTTTTACTGTTAACTTGCGGTAAAAATTTGGGTCGAAACCTGTTTCTAATAAGTAAGATGCGTAGATATATCCTAAAGAATTTTCAGGATATTTCAACAACAACTCTATATCTGGAGGTGGAGCTATATAACGTTCTTGAATAATTTGTGCAACTGCAGGATTTTGTTTCACATATTCTACTGAAAGTTTAGTAGCATCCGCGTTCATTAACCCATCTTCAATATCAAAAACAGATTCGGTATTACTAGGATTTTTGACTATAGAAACAAATCCTTTGACAGTGTTAAAAAGTTCAATATTTAAGTGTCGCCAAGTTAATAACATAGTTCCTCTAATTGTAGATAATTAAAATTACTGATTTATGTAATTTATATCTCTACGATATAGGAATTTTGATTAACTGTCTCTGGACAAAAACCTAAAAGTGATTTACAAATTAAATCAAAGGTAGGATATATAGCGCTATAGCAAAGCAATATGACATGAGCTGTGTCTGTCCACTACTAGATTGACACATCTAATACCAAATTGATAAATGTTGGCTACAAATATTATCAATCTTGGGTTTTGAGTGTGGGGTGTTGGGTGTGGTGCAATCATCGGAAACACAAAGAAAAAGGCTGGTTATCAAAGGGATAAAGTCGAAAAACTTGATTAATTAGTTAATAGTTGAAGTTGGCTCAAGCATCACATTCTTTTTTAAAATTGGTATAAAATGGTGCGTGACGACGGATTGCTAAATCTCTTTAATAGTCTGCATTTAAGCCGTCTAACGTACCCTACTGGACTGTTTCAGCTAAAACTGTGCATTAGGGAGTAGGGGAGTAGGGGAGTAGGGGAGTAGGGGAGTAGGGGAGAAAGATTTTTGTTTGGTTTCGGTCCCTCAACCCAACCTACATCTATGTGCAACATTTAAGATGAAACAATCCACTACAATTTTGCACAAAATTAGCTGTGTCAATCCACTATTAACTGATAACTATTAACTGATAACTGAAATGACCCGACTTTTATAACTCAGTTCAACAACCCCTTTTAATTCTTTAATCGGAATCTAACTTTCCATTAATTCTGCCATTAAAACCATAAACTTCAAGTCTCCCGACAAATGGTACTAAAGTTATTTCCCGTTCATCCCCCGGTTCAAATCTAATAGCAGTACCTGCAGGAATATCTAGACGCATTCCTTTTGCAAGTTCTCGGTCAAAACTCAAAGCATTATTAACTTCATAAAAATGGAAATGAGAGCCAACTTGAATTGGGCGATCGCCTGTATTTGATACTATTAATTTGATAGTACGGCGACCAGCATTTAATTCAATATCTCCCTCTGAAATAATCATTTGACCAGGAATCATAATTGTTACCTTTTTAGTATTTTGAATAGAGGAGTTAAAGCTGACATTTTTTACTCAATACTCCTGACAATAAAAATTAATTTCTATCTAGAAATTTTATCTATTTGTTGATTTTTATGCAATTTATCCTGTCTTCCTCAAAATGCAATTTCTAACGAATAGGATTATGCACAGTCACCAATTTTGTACCATCAGGAAATGTCGCTTCTACCTGAACTTCTTGCACCATTTCTGGGATACCTTCCATCACATCATCCCGCGTTAATAAAGTTGTACCAAAACTCATTAAATCAGCCACAGTTTGACCTTCTCTCGCACCTTCTAATATTGCTGCAGAAATATAGGCAACAGCTTCGGGATAATTTAACTTTAAGCCTTTTGCTTTGCGACGTTCTGCTAATAGAGCAGCAGTAAAAATTAACAATTTATCTTTTTCTTGGGGTGTTAGTTGCATAGTTTGTTGTTGATAGTTATGTCAGGGAGAATTTTATCATATATATCCTGAAGGGGTCTATGGAAAAATAGACGGTGTGATGGGGTGTATGAGAATATTTTTCCATCTTTTCGTTGTATTTCCTATATCTACAGACGACTCGTCCCTCAAAAATTTACTTCCCGGTAAAGATACACTTACCGATTCTATAGAACCCCTAAGTGTATCTTTTTGAAGCTAAATTAGCTTCTGAAGTAGGTAGTAGATCGAGCCGTTTGGGGCTAGGTAATGGCCGAGTCGGAAGTATTGATGCCAATAATGATTAGACCAAGAAACTTTCTGGCTGATAATTAGGCAAGGATATCTCAAATGGGTTCTATAGGGAGAGGACTTCCGGAGAGGTCAAGTATAAGGTTAGCGATCGAGAGATTCTATAACAAGTTCGAGTTGTGCAACTAATTCTTTGGATCTGATAACCCGTGCTTCTGGTTTAAGGTGGTAGTGAGTATCTGCAAATAAGTTATAGTCAGTCTTCAGATTTAATGATTCTTTGTCATAAATTAGAGGTGCGATTTTTCCCAACTCTTCAGCAGTTTTTTGAACATTTTTGACAGTTTTTTCATCCATACTTGCATAGATTACGGGTAATGATATGACTAAGCTCGCTCCTTTAGCTTCCAACTCTTCTCGAAATTGCTTAATACGTTTGATTGAATGAGGAGAAATGGGTTGTTTGATTTTGAGCGACCACCACTTGCTTTTCCGCTCCCATGTTTTTGTCGGATCTCCCCGGTCTGTAATCGGATCGGAATAGTATTCTGGAATTTCTGTTTGTTCAATTATGTCGATGGTGGATTTTGTCAAGCTGCGAAGACTGGGCACACCTAAAACGAAAACCTCTTGAGCAAACTGCTTGATGGGAATCCCTCCTAGTCCCGGTTGCCCAGTCGCAACTCCAAAAGAAGTAGAGCGATCGCCTAATCCATCCTGATCCAACAACATTAAGTATTCCGGAATCAGCAGAATAATATCTCCTGGACGCACTTGCTCTAAAATAGTCGGAAAAATTACATTTAAACCCAAGTTACCATCTAAACCAAAGTTAAAAACTGGAAAGCCTAAATCCTCTTCCATGAGTTGAGAATTGACAGTATAATGGGCTCCCGATCCTCCGACAATTATCAGTCTTTTTGACCCTTCAATCTGGGTTGCTAGTGCGGCCTTGTTGTTGTACATTCCTCGTAACCAGCCGATTAAACCACCCGCATAAATGTTATAAAAAAATCCTAGCGACCAAGCAAAACCAGCAATAATTAACCAAGAAGACAGTTTTAGTGGCTTGTTCATAAACACAAAAAATAAACAAATGTCGATTTTATAGTATACCTGAGCAGACAAGGTATCCGCCATCCTCAAGCAGTATAACTTTCTCAGCAAAGATGATGATAATTTTCCACAAAGGAGGGAAGTGGCTATGTTGTAGTGACTAGGTTGTACTCCTGTGTCTAAATGTGATATAAATAAACAGGACATAAAAGTTATATAGCAATCCTATTTGAGTCGTCTACAAAATTTTAATGGCTTTGAGGGAACAGGGAGCTGGCAAGAGGTTTAAGTTTTTTGATTTACTTTTTGATTACCCGCAACATATCCGCGGATTGCTATAATAGCAATGTCACTTTTCCCCTTAACTTCAGAATCATATTAATTATGTTAAAAAAACAGTTTTTGAAGACTAAGAAATTTTTGCGAAATCTCAAGAATTTTCAACGTATACCCAATTGGTATTGGGTGGATAAAATCCCAGAGTTAAAGATGAGTTTTAATGATGTGAAAGTTGAGCGTGGGTCGGATAAATTGTTTCTCAAGCCCCTGGAAATATATGTCACTAAAGAAAAACATGATTTTCTGCTAAAAAAGGAAGTATTAAATCAAGCTAAGTTTCTCAAAAAAAAATTAAATGCTAGATTTTTTTTAGACGAAAATGATGAATTAATCATTGAAGTTGAGGGGATAAAAGCAATTATTCAAACGGCATCGGAACTTTCTATTGTTTGGGAAATTTTTTGGTTGGGGATTTATAATTTTATCTACGATCATCCTGTGGTTATGTTAGATATTGGCATGAATACAGGATTTGCTAGTCTATGTTTTGCCAAGCAGGAAAATGTGCGGTCGATATTTAGTTACGAACCCTTTAAAATGACCTATCAACAGGCATTGCGGAACTTTGATTTAAACCCTGAAATTTCAGATAAAATTCAGCCATTTAGTTATGGAATTGCTGCTGAAGAAAAGACAGTAACAGTGGAATTTGATTATGATTTTAAAGCCAGTATTGGAGTTGAAGGAATTTCTGAAGCTCAAAAAAACAAGACAAAAAATCAATCTTTCGCTAAAGAAGATATTACTGTAAAACCTATTGGTGAAGTGTTAGATTCAATCATTTCTCAGCATCAAGATATCGATATTGTTGCCAAGATTGACTGTGAAGGTTCTGAGTATGAAATCTTTGATTCTTTAGTTGCAAAAGGGCAACTGGATCAGATTAAAATAATCATGATGGAATGGCATAAAAAAGGACCTGATAAATTGGTTGAAAATTTGCGTCAGGCAGGATTTGCGATTTTTTCTCGTTTGCCTCGAAGCGGAAATATTGGGGCGATTTACGCTGTCAGAGTTTAAGGTTTCTTAAATCTTTTGGTTCTGGTTTTCGGACTGTTTTGGCAACTTGAGAAAGTGTCGGTTTAGGAGGGGTAAATATTTTTGTGGTTTTATAGAAACCTAACCCCTAAACCCCTACTATTCTAAATTAACTGTACCTAAACTTTATCGAAATTGGTATAACTGAAATGTTTTGGCGACTTATTCCCCTACTAAGAACAACAGGAAAGTTACAAATGGCAATAGATGAATGGTTACTAAACCAACATCTGCAAGGAAAAATTCCCCCCACTCTTCGCTTTTACACCTGGGAACCTGTCGCTATTTCTCTGGGTTATCATCAACGACGTTATCCTGAATATTGGCAAAATCTGACTTGGCAAGGTAAACCTGTAGATATTGTCCGTCGTCCTAGTGGTGGGAGGGCGGTTTTGCATCAGGGAGATTTAACTTATAGCGTGATAACTTCTGGTTTTTCTGGTAGTCGGGTGGAGTCTTATCGGGCTATTTGTGAATTTTTAATCTTGGGATGGCGATCGCTTGGCGTTGAGTTGAGTTATGGTAGTCCAGGGAGAGGTTATATTCACAACCCTAACTGTTTTGGAACTGCTACTGGTGCAGATTTAATTTTACCTAATGGGTCAAAATTAATTGGTAGTGCCCAATTGAGAAAAAATGGTGCAATATTACAACATGGTTCTATGATTTTAGCACCTGATGTTGAGTTTTTTAGTCATGTTTTTAATTCTCAACCATCTTCGGGGATTTCTGATATTTATAAATCTGTTTTATCTGGCAATAATAAAGAAAAAAAATTAGTTAACCAGATTATTGAAGCGTTAGTTTTGGCAGCTAGTGAATGTTTTAAAATTGAGTTAGTTACTGAACCTTTATCTGAGAGAGAATGGTTAGAAATAAAGAGTTTTTCTCAAAATAATTAACTCTCAAATTTTTAATTTTTTCTTAATTTATCTAGTTAAAATTTTATGATAAATTTGAATCATAGAAAGCAGATAATCAAGTGGAATGAGACGAAACCTATTCGTTAACTCTACTTAAAGACGAAAGCGATACCATCGCTCCAGAATATACCACAGTTGCAACTACTATTTAAACAGACCATGACAACAATTAGCGTATCAGCAGACCCCACACAAGTAGAAGAAGGGTCTCAACTGTTATGGAATTTCAGCTTAACTGAAGCAGTACCCCCAGGAGGTTTAGCAGTAGACTTAG
>JAAUYJ010002759.1_pt1 | contig 11891 bp, 14 predicted proteins | sample 7278031 | NCBI WGS metagenome assembly JAAUYJ01 (sample SAMN14350222, study PRJNA611818) | marine sediment metagenome | isolation source: surface marine sediment (1.8m) | place: French Polynesia: Moorea | collected 2018-08 | reverse complement strand
GGGGGGGCGGACGGCCCACATGTGCCGCCGGGGGGCGCGCTTGTGATGCGACCGGGGGGGGTCGTGTGCCCGGGTTTTGTCCCCTTCTGTGCTCGCCGGGGGGGCCGGAGGGGGCCGGGGACGGATCCGCCGCCGCGGGGAAGTGGAAGCAGGATAGCCTCTGCATGTTGCGGTACACTGATGCACTCCCTTTTCGGTCTCTTGTATTTCCTTTTTCAACTTGTACTTTTATACTCGATCTGTTTATGTGTTTTTCTTCCTCACAAAAAATGCCAGACGAGGATGATGACGAGTCGAGGGTTGGAAAAGGGGGGGGAGGGGGGAGCATGCAAGGAGGGAGAAGGGCTTTTGGATGGGATGGGAGAGGGGGGCGGGGGCGGAAATAGCCTGACAGTCCAAAAAACGGTTGTTGGCGGGGGGGAAGAGGGAAAAGAGGGAACTTGTGTTTTTTCTCGTCCCTTTTCGTCGTCGGCAGCGAGCGGAGGAGGATGCCGGAAGTGGACGAAGAGAAAGCGACTCTTCTCCCTCCCTCCCTCCCTCCCTCTCCCCTTCCGCTTCCGGCGAACTGCTGAGGACGAACGCGACTGACACCAAGATGATCCGTCCTCGTCCGTCCTCCGCTGCTATGTGACTTTTGCTGCTGGTCTTTTTTGTACTTGCTTTATGATTAGCAAAAACACTTTTTTTGTCCCCCGCTCGCCCTTTAGTCGACGCTGGCAGCGTGAAATTAATATTTTCGCCTCTTGCTTTCTCAGACAAGGTTTGGTCAGCGCACGATTATTATTTTTTTGGCCAGTTGGCTCACTTTCCCTTATCCGTCCGATGTCCAGAGAACGATAAAGTCTTGCCTGGAAAAGAGAGAGAAAAGTACAGTACAAAACATTAGCAAAAAGGGTTATAACCCTTCTTCTATCCCACTCGATTCCGTGACGGTCATTAACAAAAAGCCCCTCTACCTGGCTGGCCCAGCAAATGCAACCTTTGCCCTTGCCGCCGTCGGCCCCCTCTTGCCCCTTCCGCGTCGCTGTCTGTTTACCCTCCGCCGGGAGTAATTACTACCAACTGAGAGCAAGAGGGGAAAAGGGGCCGCCTCCGCCGCAGACTGTACTGTAGCCAACAGTCCGGGCAAAGCCCCAGGCAAATGGTCGGGAGGCCTGAACGTGCACAACTTGCAGTTTAAAATTGCTGTTTTTGTTGTTACTCTGTTGGGACAAACAATGTAATAAACCACTAGCATTTTCCGGGAAAAAAACGTTGAACTGACACGAAAAAAAGGCCACTGAACTGCGATAGAGTTGAGCTGACTTCGTTTTGCTCGGGCTCGAAACCACCCTCCCCGAAGCACTCCCCCTCTCCACTCTCCTCTCAACTAATTGGCCCAGTCCCCCCCCCCCCAACCCTGAGTGATGCTTGCCCACTTCAAAGGAGGCGCCTCACTCCCCACGTCTTTTTTGCGGCCAAGGGATGGATAAGTTTTCCTCCTCCCCTCCCCCGTTTTGCCCCGCGGCGGAGACTTGTTGGTTGGGCAAGCAAGCAGGTAAAGAAAACGAGGAGGAGGTGCCCCTCCTCATTCTCGTGCTCATCCCACTCGAGACAAAGGGATGGATGGTTCGGAGAACAGAATGGAAGGGAAGGAGGAGGAGGAGAAAGGGGCCTTTATGGCTGAAAAAAAGGAAAATGCTTTTTGTACTTTCTCTCTCTCCGGTCTGGGAAAGACGTGTGTGTTCTTTCTCCTCCTTTCAGTCTGCACGGCGCCTGGAGCTGATTTTTTTTTCTCCCGTTCGTCGTCGTCCTAGCGTGACTTTCTCATTTCGGAGACTTTTCCCACTTTTCCTTTCTTCCGCCTCCTCCTCCGCGGTGGCAAGCTTGAATAGACACGGGGGGAAATGGGGAAGAAAGAGAAGAAGAAGCTCTTCCTTTTCTTTCCCTTTTTTCGCCTAACGAGCTCCTGCCTCCCTCCTTTGGCCCGAGGCGGAGAGGGAGCATTCACCGATCCTCCCAGAAAGATGCAACCGCGTCTTCATTTCCCCCCCGTAGCTTCTTTTCTCGCTGTTGAATCCCTCCCCTTCTGCCTCCAACTTCTTCCCGAGCTCATCTTCCATAACTCCTCCTCCTTTTCCTCCTTCCGCCCCCCCAAAGTTTGCGGGCGGCGGCGGCGGCCACTGTTGTACTGTAGCAGCATAAAGCAGCCAAGGAGACGGGGCAAAACCTGTGAATATTTTAAAAGCGCCGCCGCCGCCGCCGCCGCCGCCGCCGCCGCTTTCCCCCCTTCCTCTTCCTCCCCCCTCGCTTTTTGTTTCACTTCCAGCTTCTTTGCCTCCTTCGCCAGCGGTCGGTCGGTCGGTCGTCATCTCCAGAGGTGAGGAAGGGAAAAAGTGTCCCAGTTTCTTCCGCCCTTTTTTTCTTTTTCCTTCCTGGTGGTTGGCCCTTGGCCGGTCCTCGCTTCGGACGGTCGCTCAAGCCACTTTCCTCCCCTCCCCCTTTTCCGCCCGTAAAAGTTTTTAAGGCGCCGTCCAACGCGACACAAGAAGAGAAGGGGAAACTTTCGCGCTCCTCGATCCCGTCTTACTCGTATGCACCGCTGGCTGCTTCCCCTTCCGTATGTGTCTTCTTTTGAGAAAAAGTCGTCTTAAAAATTTCATGCCCTGTTCCTCCGCCGTCGCCGATTCCGTCTGGCTGCAAAATACAGGGATGGGCCCACTTCCACTCCAAAGTTTGTGCAAGTGTCCTCTCAAGACCCTGTATTTTTTGCAGGAAACAAGTCCTGTTGCGAAATTTTTCAAGGCAAGGTCGTTTCTTTTTCTTGAGTGTCTTTTTTTGGATAGCAAACTTTGTACTTATCTCGAGCTATTCCATTTAGGCTTTTCGAACTTGGACTTGAGGCACGCTTTCTTTTCTTTTCGCCCTTTCTTTCAACGGAGGGGCAGCAGGGCTTCGAACCGAATCCGTCAACAGCTCATAATTCTTGTAGTACTACACACACAGGCGTCTCTTTGTGTGAAAACGACTAAAATACCCCCGGTAACCGTTTGACAGATCTGACACTGCCGCCGGGTAAAAGAGAATGTTGCTGCAGCAGCCATTGTCCTTCGTCCGAACGAAAACAAAAACGGTCATTTCCTTCGCACTTCCCTTGGTTCCTTCGGTGCGAAAGTGCGTATGGGATTCGAGGAAGAGAGGACATTGTTTTTAGTAGCTGCGGCAGGGACTGGTCCGAAAGTGGGTTAGGATATGTTGAGCGACAGCCTGTTTCACAGATGTTCAGTTTACGCTCCAAAATTTCGTGTAAGAGAAAGAAGAATTGACATTGGTCTTAAATGGCAAGATAAAACTTACAATACGTCTTTTAGTACATTGAGCTCTTTTTTTGTCGTGAGCAAATACATTCGTTGCGTATACGTTGCATCTTTTTTTGATGTCCCTTTTTTTTGGCAAGACAAACAATGGCGTCCTTTTGGACTACCCACAACAAAATAGCCCCTTTTGCTTACGTTCCCAAACTAGCAGATTCACTTGCTTGTCTCGTTGCCAAACTAGCCATTGTGCTAAACAGAAAGTCTAAAGTCGACGAAGAGGAATGTTGCCCATTTTGTTTCATGTGTGCTTCTTCTGCATGGGTCTAAAAATGTGGGAAATTGCCATTTCGGACGACACTTGTGAATGGCCTTTTCATTTTCTTCTCTGCCGCCCCATCGATTTGGCAAACAACGTGCTGTGGATGGACCGGTCTGCTTTTATACACACCCGAGTGTTCCGCGGAAGGTGAAACTTGATTGGCAATAAATAGGAGCCATCTCATTATCAGGGTCGCCTCCCGCCCCGCCAATTCCAAGCAAAAATGCTATTATTAAAAAATCTTTACACGTGTAAAGGGGAAAAAAGAATTTTACGAAAAGTCTTAGTTTGTTGGTTGAATTGAGACTTAGTATGACTTGATAAATACTCACTTAAAAAATTGCTTACTACGCGCGCCTTACTAATACACTTTTAGAGCATTCATGAAGTGTACTTCTAAGATACGACGGTATTATGCAGGATGAGTCAAACGAGGATTCAACCACTTTTGGCTTTTGCTATGTTTAATTTCACCTCAGTTTCGGGACCCTCATGTTTGGGCCACTCCCCTCCTCCCTTTCCCCGCCTCATTTTGCGGTCACTTGAGAGCGAATATGGGCCGCCGCCCAATTTCGGCACGCCCAAAAAGGAGAAACGAAAAAGACACGGGAGAATAGGAAGCAATTCTATTCGAGACGAAAAAGGCGGCGATGAAACTATTTTCCCGAGTCAACAATTCGAGCCGAGGAGAGAGGCTCAATAATTGACACGCGTGAGAGAGAGAGCTGGCACGTTGTTGAAGATTCTTCATACCGCGCACGATGAAAAACCCCTTTTTTGTTTTTTCCACCCTCGTTGTTTGCAACATGATGTTTTGTCCGAGTGAAGGATGGTTTTTCTCTCTCTCTCTTAAAAAGTGTCCCCCTCTCCACTTCCGGCCTGCTTGCTTCGATGCAAAATTGATGAGAAGTGTTTCCTTTTCTCCTCACTGCCCCCCTTTTGCTGCTCCTACCCCCGGGGAGGACTGAAGAACGGAACGAAGGAGAGCCTGTAATTTTGTTAGTGTCCTCCAAATTGGCCTCCTTTTATTCCTTCTTCCTTCTCCCCTGAAAGTCCAGGGTTTTTCCTGTCTTCGCTTCCTGCTCCGGTGTCGACAAATTCCTCCACTTTTCGTCGATGGCTCAATTGCCGACAAGGTTTACAAGCAGGAGCTCGAAAGAACTCACAGTACAAAAATGCGCCCAATTGAAAGCCGCCCGTTTCCCCTCCCATTCTCCTATCGAGAAAATACGACGCTGCAGTTAGAATTTTGAAACAGTTTTCTCTTCCCTCTTCTCGTGCACTTTGGCGCCATGTGTGAAGCAACAACAGCGCAACAAAATTGTGAGAAATTATCCCCTCTGCCGCTATTTCAGCCCGGCTTGGGCAATTAGACGAAAGAGCGCCGCTCATAATTGGAGATCTCTTGAGACATTGCGCCCCTGGGGATCGAAATTCACTTGTCGTGTTTTTTCTCCTCGACCCCCCGGAGCGGGGAACAAAAGTCTTAATACCGCCTATTAACTTTTTTTTTGGCGCCGGAGGAAGAAAAGGCAGTGTCATCATGGACTACTCTTTTCGCCCCACCCAAAAAGAAAGGAAACTTTGGGGGACTGCTTTTTTGACATCGTGGCCCTCCCCCCTGCTCGGTCATTGTAATGGATGGGCGGGCCCCCCGAAATCACTTAAATGGTGATCAATAAGGACTGGTCTTTTTTTGGGGCGACGGCCTCGAGCTTTCCCATTTACTGCATGTACACGCGACAGTTAGAAGGCCGCCGCTGAGGGAGCAAGGGATCGAAAAAAATATTTCACGTGAAATTGGAGGCAAGGAGTCATGATAATTAATTCAGGGCCCCCCTGCTTCCCTTCGGCCCGGGCGGCCAATATCCCTTCCTCCTCCACCTTCCGAAAACTATTTCGTCCGATCGTGAATGGAATAAAGAGGAGATCCCGCTGCAGCCAAATAGGAGGAGGAGGAGGAGGCCCAACGAAAAGTGTCGCCCGCAGAAGCGCGAAACGTGACCTCAGCACTTTTCCCCACCCAAAAGCTTAACTTCTTAAGGCCGAAAAAACCGGAGATGGCTTTAGGAGATAAAATTTTGGAGAGAGGAACAGAAAAATGTCCCATCAAGGCTGCCGAAAACCGACCCCTCCCGGTGGGGGGGGCGAAATTTTTTGGTCGAATCCGCCGCCGATCGCCCCCAGCAGCCAAAAGAAACAAAAAGGCAAAGTTGCTCAATGTGTGGGGAAGAGAAAAATCTTCTCGTGTTTCCCAAACCAGCCAACTGTACAGTACAATACAGTACTACAGCACCTATACTACGGTCCTGCCGCAGCGTACAAGCTCCCCCTCCCTTTTCCAGTATAGTGCCTTCCTTCCCCGCCGGGCCGTTCCTTTTTACAACCCTGTCCAAATATTGTTCTTCCTCCTTCCTCCTCATCTCCCACCTCCCCTCCCTCCCTTTGTTCCTCTGCCGCCCAAGGAACCAAATGGGTTATGCAAAGGCCAAGGAGAAGAAGACGGGGAGGGGGAATTGAGGGGAAAGAGGAGAAAAAAGTCCAATTGTAACCTTGGTCTCAGGTCGACTTAAACGAAGAAAAAGAACCATCTGAATGAAAAGAGAAAAGTGAAGCATTTTGCCGACCAAAAAAAAGTTGCCGCTGAGGCGAAGAGTTAGAAGTACACGTTGCTCTAGATGTTAAATCCCATTATTCTTCCCCCCGATTCTTACACAACGATACTTTTTCAGCGCTTTTTGTACGCAAAAACCAGGCTGAAATAACGCAGTCTCCCCTCCTCCTCTTTTCACCGTGTCTCCAAACACTTTTGGCGCGGCGGAGGTTGGAGGAGGAGGAGGAGGAGGGGGAGGAGGAGGGCCTCTTGGGGGAGACAAAGTGTGCGCATGCATTTTTTTCCTCCTGGAGGGCCTTTTCCTCTGGGAAAGAAAGAGCCCTCCCTCCTCTTTTCCTCCTCCTCCTCTTGAGTTTGATTTACTGCGTCTGCCTGAGGAGAGGGTTTGAGAGGCGAGAAGGGAGGAAAGCCTCCCGCTATACAATTCTGCACAGAGGAGGGACGTAATTCCCCAGGCAGAAAAAAGACATAACATGGGCAATTTGGCTCGTGTTATCGCATCGGATCTTTCCTTCTCCTTTTCTCAGCTTCCCCCTACCTCCCATCGAGTGTAGCGTTTCGCGTTTCGCCTGTTGCTCCCTTTTTCCACACCCTCCTGCTGCATTGTGACTTTCGGCCCGTTTCTTCTCGAAAGTTCCCCTTTTATACTTCGTACGTACGTGCACCCCCATCTTGGGTTTCCCGTACGCGCCCGAGTTTGCTAAAATTTGGGTTAATGCGGCAAAACCGCGGTTTCCCCCGCCAATGTGGTGAAAGGAGAACGGGAAAGGGTCTGGGGGTGCAGAAGTAAGGAGGGTAACTTGAGCTATTAATCCCCCTTCCCTTCCTGCTCCTTATAGTACAAGGTAAACGCATTAGGTTCCTATTTTTCTACGCAATGGCCATTTTCGGCCCTGAAAAAAAGGTGGGTTGGGGACGCAGTGAATTTTTTGCGGTGTGTGAAAGCAACGAATGAGCCCCTTCCCTACGAAGGAGAGAAACGGCATCCAACTTCTATTGTTACGGGAGGAGGGAGGAAGAAATATAAAATCCCATAAAAGTGATTTAAGCTTCCCTCCGAAGGTAAACGGGTAAAAAAAGGAGGGAGCGCAGTTGAAGACAGCTCCCGAAAAAACGAGGGCGCGAGAGAAAAATGATAGTCTTCTTACAACTCCTTTTTCAACGATTTTCCTCTGTGCATTTCGCGCATTCGGAGGAGATTGGCTGCAAAATCCCCTTCTTCCTCGGAGCTCAAGTCCGGATTTTCTGTGCAAAATTCAATATGATTTCCAAGGGGGATTCTTTTTACTTGCATTGCTGCCTTTCCAGATGCAAAAATACATTACTTTTCGCGGACAGCAGAGGCCTCAAAGGTAAGCAGACAAGGCATATTAGCGGTATGAATAATTTAAAACGGTTCTTGTATTTGCAGAGACACCTAGAAACTTTATGCCGACAATTATGTGCCTCCCCGCTCTTTGCAATGGGGTGTGGCTGTTCTAACGAAAATGCCACGATTAAATGCCAATCGATTTTGAGAGCTAGCCTCGAAAATCGCAATAAATCTGCGATGTATGCTCTTACCCGGTTTTTTCTGCCGACGGAAAAGTATCCCACGTGGGTATGACAGCAATCCACAGGTCTATCATGAAACGGCTCACTATACTGCTCACTGCGCGCGGTGTCACTGGATTGGTGTGTTTTCTCTCTGCAAGGCGAAGCAGACGCTCTAGATCGTGTGTGGCTTATTCGCTCGCTTCCTTCGCCCTCGACTGCGTACACGAGATTTTGGTCTCGGAGTAAAAGCGGGAGAATGCCCTTTCTCCCTCCCTTTCTCTTTTCCCCCGCACGCCCTTCTCTGTTTCCCTTTCTCCCCTCCTTCGTCCGATGGGACCGCCGTGGCTCGAAAGGCCGCCGAAAAGGGGAGGAGCGGGAGAAATTGGATAAATTTCGGCGAAATTGCGAACACGAAGCTAGATGCTCGGCAAAAAGGCACTCTTGAGATAAATTGTTAAGAATGGTTACCAAAGAGCTTTTTTTCTTTTGTCGTCGCCATTCAAACGGTATTAAAAGGATCTTTATCATTCTCAAGCGGAAAATCGTAACTTCTTGCTTCTGAAAATAGAAAGGAGGATTGAGATAGGACATCTAGAAATAACTCGTGCACGCCTTCATAGAATCAACTATTGAGGAGAGCACATTAGTTGCCCTGCAATGTCCAAACTCGAGCCAATATCTGTGAAGCACTTCTGCCAAGCCGCTAGAGGGCGCCAGGGGCTCAGCGCGCCCCTCTTCCGTCCCCTTTCGTTTCGTGCATGGTAGCGCCATCTAGAGGGTTCTCCGGGCTCCAGTCGCCCAAGCCTTCACTTCGACACTAGTGACGCCTGATACCACGAAACCTTCTTTTTAGAACATTTTAACACTTTCTGCAACGTAGGTTCTCGGTGTGTGCAGCAAAACTCATATAAATGTAAACCTACGGTATAGCTTCTCCCCTTTCAAATGTAACCATCTGACTACATTTATACATTCTCGATTTATACGAAAAAAAAATGGAAAAAATGCCTTTGGTTTTTGTCAATATTTTCTTGGCTTTGGTGTACAGTAGATTCTTACTTGTGAAATATTACTAGCCACCGTTCCTGCTTTCGTTATGGTGGGTAATATCATCACTACTCACTAATATGGTGGTAGTAGGCGCTGGAATACTATAAAAATATCCTGTATACTTTTTCCGCTCGCAAGAAAATAGACGAGAATCCTCTTCGGCAACATAAAGGTATATTGTATTTCAATCCTCTCTTTTCAATTTTTCATCATCATAATCACCGTTTTCTTTTTGCAGAGAAAAAGAGGCCTTCCAACCTCTTGGTTCCTTTTTCCGCGGCGGATAAAATTCTGGGGCGAGATCCGGCTATTGGTACAGCTATAAGGGGCGGTAATTCTGTCTTTTCTTCCTTGTCCGCACTCAGATTGGTTGGTGGGGGACATTTAACTTTTTTCACACTTGCACTTCCCTTCGCTCACTTCTTTAAAAATATTTCTGCCCTTTCTTTCTTCTCTTCGTATCTTTCGTTCTTTTCACGGGTAGGGAGAAAGGGTACAAACGGTAGGAACAGGAAGAAGGGGGAGAGAATGTAGTAGGGCGACCCCCGTCCGGAATGACAGGCGAGACTGAGTTTTGCTTTGTTTTTTTTCCGCGCCGGATTCGCGGTAAAATTAATGCGCTCGGCGTTCGAAATTGTCTTCCGGGAAACACTTTTCGAGCGTCTTTTCTTTTGTTCTCTCCGGATAGTCACTTCCCTTCCAGCGCCGCGCCGCGATCTCCTCCTCCTCTCCCGCGCACAGTGTGACACATTCTCCTCCTCTGGCTCCGCAGCGGCGTCAGAGTCGGGCTGGAAATTAGTCAAAGGTTTTGTTTCCCTCTCCAGGTTCCCCGTTTCCATGCCAAAGTGGGAAAAGTCGCAAAGGTGAGGCGGGAAAAAAGTTTTGTGCATAGCGAAGCAAAAGACCCTCCCCTCTTCCCCCTTCTGTCTCAAGAAAGAAGAAGAGTGGCACAATTTCACTCATTTTACGACCCTCCCCCCCTCCGTTCCCTTTTGCCCCTGCGAAAAACAACTCCTCCTCTTCTTCTTTCCATTTGCCACAAGGGGAGTTTGGCTCAGAGGAGCCTTTTTTCTCTCTTCTGGCTTTATTGTGGGAGGGGGGGGGCCGTAAAACGCACTGCTTCCTCCTTCCTACGTCCGACACTTTCGGTATCGCCGTCGTCATCTGAGCTCATGCGTTGGAGTGTGGGATTCTGGGGGAAGGATTTTCCCTTTCTTCCATCTCGTCACATTCCCAAGAATCCTAGGAATGTCTCCCTCGGGCGCGTTGCGAATATTTTTTAAAGTAAAGGAGCAACGTTTTTATGCCTGCCTTGCCATGTAGTATTGGCAAAAACTTTTTTGGAGTGAGACCTCCCGAAGGAGCATGCCGCGTATGCCACAGGGTGAGGATGCGGAGTTCCCTGGGGAGAGCGAGGGGAGAGAGGGCTTTTCACATATGAGAAGAAGTGTGTCACAAGACCCGCCACACTGCATGCAGTGTTAATTCGGGGGAAGGGGACGGGTGGGTTGACTCCAATTTCAATAAATTCCACCGAGACATGCCAACCGGCGCCTCCATCTTGCATTTCACTCGGGCGTTTTCTCACGTGAGCAGGGAGGCGGGGGAGGAGAGGAGAGGGGATAAAAAAGTAGTAGGGGTGGGTGGACCCCCTCCCTAGGGAGGGAGGGCGCTGAGTCGAGAAGGGGAGGAGTAAAAAAAGAAGGGGGAAGAAGGAAGGGGTGTTTGGTACAAATCGCCCCTTGGCATGTCATTTCCTCATATCTTTTTTTCCCTTCGGAGGTGGAGGGACCACCAAATGCCTTCGTCGGAAGAGGACCCCCTCACCCATGACGGTGGCTTCGCCCCCGTCTCGACGAGATTGTGGACATGCGGAATGAGGTGGGCGGGGAGCTCGGGTTTCCGCCCCCGCTGCATGCCCACCAATACTTTTGCCCTTAGCAGGAGGGGATAAATAGAATGAAGAGCTTCCTTTTCCAGGTAAAAAAAGCACGGGTGATGTTTGAAGTCTCCTGGCGTGGCTTCTCGACTTCTTTTTATTTTCGGAGATGCAAGAAGGTCCCCTTTGTCTCTCTCCTTCCTCGCGTACGTAGGTGGTATTTTTTTTCGGGAGAGATCGGGAGAGGTAGAGAAAGGCTCAAGCAGAAAGAAATATGCAAAGGGAATGGCAGAGGAGGAGGAGGAGGGATAACTTTGGATTCCTCTCCCCACTCTCTCGAAGAGCGGAGGAGGAGGAGGAATAAACTTTTTGCTATTTTTCGCACACAACAAGGCAGTCGCAGCTAGCCCGACTTTTTGTGAGTGTGCCTTCCTCCTCCGTCTCCTCCTCCTAGTTTTCTTTTTCTCTTTTCTCAAATAAACTCGGGCGAGGAAGACGGAAGAGGAAGAAGGGGAACTTCGTCTCTTTTTCCTTTTGGTGGCATCCCCCCCCCTCCCCGCCCGCCCCGCCAGCCGCTCTCTCCCCCTTCGGATGAGGAGACACGAGAAGGAGAAGGAGGGGACCACTGAGATGAGGGAAGGAGGGAGGGAGGGGGAGGGATTTCGAGGAGGGAAGAAACGAAAAATCTGCCACTACACCAGGGAAAAGAAAGTACAGAAAAGTGGAAGCTCTTTCTTTTGTTTTTGGAGAAAAAATATGTCGTCGTTTTTTTCATTAACCTTACATAAATGCGTAATTTTTTATAGGCAATATTCGATCACTACGCAATATTTTTGGACCGCCCTGTTCTCCGTGTCTCAAGCAAAAAAAGGGGATCGCTTTCCAGAAGACTGGGATCCGTTTGTCGGAGGGGAGGGAGGGAATGGCTCGCCCAGGCGTGAAAAATGGATGCCTGCCTGTCCCGCCCCTCCTCCCCTCCATATCCTACGCAAGCTCTCTCCCGCTTATGCCCAACCCAGGCAAGAAGCAAGCACAGATCAAAAACCGACGGCGAAGGAGGCCTCGCTCGCTCCAACTCCGCAGATTCAAAGCTTCTTTTAATAATACCCTCTCTTGGCGTAAACGAATATTAAGCAACTGTGGTGCGTCCAAAATAAGAGCTAGAAAAATCCACTTCAATGAAGGAGACGGTGAAAG
>JAAUYJ010145345.1_pt1 | contig 11894 bp, 14 predicted proteins | sample 7278031 | NCBI WGS metagenome assembly JAAUYJ01 (sample SAMN14350222, study PRJNA611818) | marine sediment metagenome | isolation source: surface marine sediment (1.8m) | place: French Polynesia: Moorea | collected 2018-08 | reverse complement strand
TGAACAGTAGAAGTTCATGAGACAAGCTTATTAATGTTTCTTGCCTTTTTCTAATGTAAGGGGTTTAAAATTACTACTGTAAAGGGAGAGCAACTGGGCTACAAGTTAAATGAGTCTCATCAACTTGTACTGTAAGGGCATTCCTCAAAAAGTTATCTGCTAGCAAAAAATCAAGTGAGTATTAGGCCTACTGGGGATACCTCGATAAAAAAAACGATGGCAAAGGTGTACCCCTTGGGTCCATGGGCAAAGCACTATACAATAATTTTGGTAGATTTACTGACAATCTCACAAGTTGTAAAACCACGGTCTGCAGTACATACAGTATTTTTTTTTCATGTGCTTTGCTGACATTCTTAAATGTTAAATACAAATTGCCTAAGAGCTTGATTGTATTTTTTTTAAAAAATAAGTCTCCTTGTTTGGCTGGTTGGGACAAAAAATTACCATATCTCATCTTTTCCCTTCTTCCCTCATAATAGCCTAAATTCCTCCCTCTCCTTATCCTGCGATGACGTCAGCAGAGGAGGAGGGCCGCCGAGCGCGCTTCCTCCCCTCGCTCTTCCTTCTTCCTAGGGAAGAAAGAAGAGAAAACGACAACAAAGCTTCGTCGTTCGTTGGCCTGCGCCGCTGCCATCGAGCGAGGCCGCTTTCTCCGTCCTCTTTCGTCCTCCGTTTGGTCCTCCGAGGCCGCCAAGCAACTGAGAAAGCAACACAGAGAGGGTGAGTACAATCAGGAGTAATACCGACACTGTCACTCTAGCTCTCACGGATTGGGAGGAGGGGCTGAATCCGTCGACGAAGTCTCTTGACCCTGCTGTCCATTGCCTGTCCTCCGCCCCGGTTCTCTGTCCACAGTCCTGTCCTCTCAGTCTTGTCCTCCTCTGTCCTCTGCCCCCTTTGACCTCGCTGTCAAGTCCACTAAGTTGACCCCGCGCCCGCTTCCCCTGCAGTGCCCGGCCCGCCCCGGCCCCGGCACCCTCTCCCCGCCCGCCGGGACATGACCTCGGAGCAGGACCCGCACGGGAGGACCCGAAGGCCCCGGGAGGTCGAGGACGAGGAGGACGACGACCCGGTGGAGCGCATGCTGAAGCGGTCCGGGTGCCTGGAGCTGCACTACAAGGTGCAGGAGTGCATGGTGGACCACAAGGACTGGCGCAGGTGCAAGGACGTCGTGCAGCAGTTCAAGGCCTGCGTGGAGGAGGACCAGAGGCGCAAGAGGAGCCTGGACAAGAAGCAGTGATGGACGGGCACGAGCCGCACGACTTCATGAGCAAGGAGGAGCTGGACAAGCGCGACGAGTGGCTGGGTTGGCAGGCCTGGACGCTGGCGGCGGGGCTGGCCTGCGGGCTCATCGCTAATCTTCTTGTGAGGCACAGGCAAGTGGGAGGGGGAGCTTTACCCGGAGGCGGAGTAGCAGAGGACCTCTCCGGCGCCATGGGCGCTGCAGCCTCCCGCGTGGCCAGTCTGGGCGCCGTCAGCACCTCCAACAAGATGGTGCTGGTGGTGAGGACCGACCTGGGCATGGGCAAGGGGAAGGCGTGCGCACAGTGCGCCCACGCCGCGGTCGAGTGCTACAGGAAGGCCTCGGCGCACTCTCCGCGGCTGGTGCGCCAGTGGGAGGTGTTCGGGCAGAAGAAGGTGGCGCTCAAGGCGCAGGGGAGTAAGGACAAGACCGCGGAGGAGGAGCTAGAGGAGCTGCGCAAGAGCGCAGAGGAGGCCGGGCTGACCACGGCGCTGATACATGATGCCGGAGAGACTCAGCTTCAGAGCGGGACCGCCACGGTGCTGGGGGTTGGGCCGGGGCCGGAGAAGATTGTGGACAAAGTCACCGGGCACCTGAAGCTGTTCTAGCCCCTCATCTGCCAAGACTTTTGGAACAGTGATCGATTGCCGCTCTCACAGTGTGTGCCTTTGCCCTCCCCTTTGGTGTCTTCGCGGCTATCAGTTCTGGACGATTTTTTGATAGTCTCTCCAACCTACAGTAATAATTGTCGTACTCTATGTTATGTGCCTTGCCTGAGCCGGCGGCTAAACTTTCTCAATGGAATTTACGCGTTTATTGGCTCTTCAAATTTCGGATCCTCTAAGAATAATACTTTCCAAGAACAGCTGAGGACTCACGAGAAACTCCTCATTAATCCTCTTTGTTAACGACACAGTTTTTTATAGTTAGCTTGGACGACTCCATATCTCCATTCCACCACTGACGGGCTGACACTTTTTCTTGTGTGCGTGTTGCGCAAGAGATCATTTTTTTTCATGTCCGGCTAGCACACTCTTTTTCGTTAAGGGGGTTTCGGAGCAACGAGTCTGTTGCCCCACTGGTGACTGCATGGCTCCTTTATCTGAGGGGATTTTTTCGAATAAATGACTGAGAGTATGCACTGTTTCCTCCTCAGTTTCGCTCACAGCTGGAGCGGCAGGGCCTTCTGCAGGTGCCAGAGCACCCTCCTGACCTCCCCTCCCGGAGGCCCCTCCTCATCCGCCCTCCGCTGCTCCTCGTCGCTGTCCTCCCCCGTCCCCCCTCCGGCGCCGGCGACGCCGTTGGCCGCGTATCAGGAGCCGTGGTAGATGCCGAAATCGATGTAGGCAGTCTCGCGCGCCGCGTACACCTGCGCGGTACAAAAACGCGCGGATCGTTATGAAAAGTTAGGATCGTTAACTTAAGTTCCAGCTGCTCCCTAATTTCTATCATACGCACGTGACACGTGACCAATTGGAAGGCCAACGTTAGGCGCTGAATATTGCCCCTTTACTACTGGTTTATCGAAGCCCCGTACAAAGCTCTTTTATCTTGCATATCGCATGCTCCAAAGTACCTGGAAGATGATGTCTCTGATCCTGGGGCAGTTCTTCCTTATGGTCCGCTCGACTGTTCTGTCTGCGCCCTTACACCCGCTGAGGTTGACGTAGCTCAGGTTGCGCAGGTTCTCGCTGGAGAAGAACTGCTCGAAGCAGAGCGGGCTGATGTGGTGCGCGTGGAAGAGCAGGAGCTTCTCCAGCCGCGGCAGCCGCTGGATGAACTTGAGCCCGAACGGGGTGATGTTCTCCACGTGGTTGAGCCCCAGCTCACGCAGCCGCCGGCACTTGGAGATCTCCTGGCACATGGAGTCGTTGTAGTTGCGGCCCTGCAGCCACAGCACCTGCGGGAAAGCAAGTCTGGTAATCCCTTTTTCCTCATCGTGTTAATCGATCAGCCTACCTCTATTGAGTGCTGCAGCGATGAGATTATGAGCCTGATTGCCCTGCCGTAAAAGTCGCAGTCGAGCACCAGCCGCTTCAGGTTCTTGCACACGCGGACGATGTTCTGCGCGTCGTCGTAGCTCAGCGCCGTCAGCGAGCGGAACAGGATCAGTGACGTCAGTTTGGGGAAGGACACAACGAACGTGGCATCCTGTTGAAAAAGGACATATTTTCCTATAGGACAATGAAGGTACATTTTCCCTCTTGCCTTCATGTAAGCCCGTAGGTAGTGGCTCTTTCTGTAGTTCTCGTCACAGCAGATGAGGGAGAGAGATTCGATGTTTGGGCAAGTCATCCCCAGCCGGATCAAAGTCTCGGAGCGAAGGGAGCAGTTGTACAATTGGAGCTGCAGGGACAACGTAGGGATTGTTTAACAATTCACTCGTAATCATTGTCATTCTCTCACGTGTTTGAGTCTGGAGCAGTTGTTTCCGATGTGCCATAGCATCCTCTCCATGACGTGCGGCGACTTGAAGTTTTTGAGCGTGATGGACCTGAGGTGGTGGCTCCTCTGGCTCACCGTCCGAACCATGTTGTCGAACGACATGTCGGAGCGGAACGTGAACTCCAGGCACTTCCACAGAACGGGATCGTTGCCCAGCTTGTACCTGAAAAACGGCAACAGCCACTTTTCATATGCGTTCTCCACCGTCTTGGGCTTTGCTGCATTTCTTACCAGTGCTTGCAGACCGGCAGAATAGCATGGGAGATGGTGTTGGCGGGCAAGTACGAGAAGATCTTGACCAATATCTCCTCCGGGAGACAGTTGATGTGCAAACTGGAACAAGGAGAGTTTTTTGAAGATCTGGTTATTTTCTTTAGGGTTTGTAATCGTTTGTACTTACCTTCCCTCCTCTCCGCACATGTGATCGTCGCATGGGTGGCCATAGTAGAAGGTGCTCCAGTCCGCGTCGCTCTCCGGGTCATAACCCCCGTCGCAGTCGTTGCGCCGGATCAGGGCCTGGAAGCCTGTGTGAAAAGAAAACAATGAATGAATCTGATCCTGCTGGGATAGCACCAGGGGACGGATTAGTGCTTGTTCCTCTCACCCCTGAAGGAGCAGCCGAAGCTCTGGAGCTTCCTCAGGGTGTTGCTCATGGCTGGAGCGGGGATTCGACTGCCGCCGTCGGCGCTATATCGGTGATTCCCTTCCTCCTCCACTCCCGGATCTGGCCGTCTTCGCACGAATCCCTCCCTTGGCCAGCAGAGGAGGGAGTCCCTTCGATACTCTTTTCCACAGAGGATATTCCCCTCCGCCCACCCTGCAGAGCCGATTGATCAAGTTGGCAAAACTCTCACTGTTATCTAGGGGTGTATTGTCCAGTAGGATGTATTATTTAGCAAAGGAGGCCCTTATGCGCAATATTCGCGAGGAAATCTTTCTTCTTCTCCGTCTTCGACTTCTCGTTTAAGCTGTCAGGAGGAGGCGGAAGAGAGAGAGAAAGGGGGGGAAGAAGGGGGTAGGCCCGAGGATCCCTCTCCCGTCGTCTTCCACCACCACCGCCGCCGCCACCGTCTCCAGCAAGTTCATAGAGAGCGTAAGGACTGGCCTGAGAGCCCTGAGAAGAGAGAGAGAGAAATGGAGAGAGAAACTGGGAGCGTAGGCAGAGAGGCGAGGCTTTCTTCTCTTCGGTGCCCAAGGGGAGAGGACGGAGAGGAGAGGAAATCGGCCTCCGGGATACGGCACCGACAACAACGGCGGCAGGAGCGGCAACAACAAAGACTGCAGTAACAGCAGCAGCAGCAGCACCCGACTTGACAGAGAGAGAGAGAGATCGGTCCTCCGTTCATGTGCTCGGCGATCGAGGCTGTGTGCTAAGAGAGAGAGGACTTCGAGGCATTGACGAGCCAGCCATGCGCCCCCCTTCTTTCGGTAGAGCCTAGTTTGGAGGCGGTTGGTGGGGGTTTCTGGTGGGGGTAGGGCGAGTGTACAAAGCTGGGCTCTTCTCGCGCGTGCCCGCCGTCCTTCCCAAGAAGCCTGCTGGCTTTTTAGCTTTTCCCTTCTCCGCTCCTCCCTTGGGCGTGCCGGCAAAAGCTCTTTCTCCCCCCTCCCCCCATTCTCCTTCTCCCTTTCCTTCTTCATCCTCTCTCTTCCCCCTTGTCTGAATGTCAACCGGGGGTCACACGGCCACGAGTAGAGCCGACAGCAGTGGCCCAAAACGTACTGTTCTTGAAAGAAGCCGGCTTCGCACCTGACTTAAAGCGAACACTTCAATCGCGGCCACAAAAAACGCCCTTGTCATCGCCCGCCGCGGTTAGTGTGCTTTGTGCTCAGAGACTGTTTTTGATTTGCTTGTGTGCAACATCTGTCTTTTGCCGGTGCATGTGTGCGAACGTTAGAGAAGGGAGAAGGAACGGTTTTCTTGTGAACACATCACAAGATCTCGGATTCTTTCTTTATCTCGTTTCTTAACTCTCGCCATTTCTTTCTGTACTTCAGGGGTGAAGAAGAAGGGGGACACGGCGGCGTTTTTCGAGGAGGGACACGGCGAGATATCGAAACGCCCCTCTCTTCGTAAGACGCCGATCTATCTACGGTGACTGTGGGGTGGAGGGCAGAAGAAGCTGGCTTCCCGACTCCTCCTTCGCAGCGTCGGCGGACCTCTCATTCCTGCCAGACTCCTGCTGTCGTCAACTCAGGCGTCTAGAGGCGTCGGCATTTCTGCTACAACAGACAAGGAGAACCGCAGAAAGATGGTTGCCGAGCTGCGCTACTCCGCGGCTGAGGCCACCTCGGACCCCGCCGACAAGCCCGTCATCTTCATCGGGCAAGCCAAGTGAGTGGAAGAAAAAAAATCGCTGTTGAAGGGGATGCCTAATTGCAAGGAGAAAAATAAACCAATATTCATCTTTGCTCTGTAGGAACCTTCAACGAGTGGCTTTCAGCAAGGTGAAGGCCAAGTTGGAGCCTAGGGTGACCGAGGAGGTGGGAATTCTTGATGTTTTTTCTCGCAAAAAATAGCGAAACTTATTTTTACTTCATCGAACAGTTGTGGACCTCGGCCCTCGACTCCCTGAGCCCTTCTCCCACCGACACCGTGAACCTCTACCTCAACTCTGCGGTCGTCTGCGCGCTGCCCTCCAAGTGCTCCAGGCACAACGCGCCGTCCAGGGCACACGCAATCACCAAGCTGGTCAGGGCCTGCAGCTCCGGCCAACACGAAAACATCGTGGTAAGGAGCGGTATTTTGAATATTATCGATTGATTTGAGGTCCATCCTTTTCTATCTTTCTGTTTGCAACTAGCAACAGGCAATTACGGTTCTTCTTTCCACTGACATAATATTCAAGAGCCACTTAGCCGTCAAATGTTGTGCAAATAATCTCCCTCTTATGGCCCACCCCCTTGATTCAGTACGTGCAATCTCTCTTCGTGTTGACTGTAGAATTCTTGTGCGATTTGCAAAATGAATTTGATCTGAAATTTTCTCTTCTTTCCACAGATCGTTTGCGATCGCCCCGACGTGTACGCCTCCGGCTGCGCCGTCGCCAGGGCCTTCCCGCTGTACAGCCGGAAGACCTCCGGCCTCCTAAGCAACAGCACCAACAACAGCGGCGATGCTTCCTCCCCGCGCAAGGCCAGGCCCGCCGCCGAGGTCAACGTGGAGTTCCTTGCCCCGTCCGGCGAGCAAGTGGCCACCCAGGAGGAGCTGTCTGCCCTGCAGGACGCCTCCTTCGGCATCCGCCTGGCCGCAAGGATCGTCGACGCCCCATGCAACGAGATGCACACCGACGCTTTCGTGCAGGAGGTCAACGAGGTGGGCAAGGCGCTCGGCATCAAGCCGGTAGTCGTCCGCGGGGAGGAGCTGCGCAAGCGCGGCTTCGGCGGCATCTACGGCGTGGGCAAGGCCGCCGTGCACCCGCCCGCAATGGCCGTGCTGAGCCACGAGCCGGAGGGCGCCACTGAGACCGTCGCCTGGGTGGGAAAGGGAATCGTGTACGACACCGGCGGACTCTCCATCAAGGGCAAGACCGCCATGCCTGGCATGAAGAGGGACTGCGGAGGAGCAGCAGGAATCCTGGGCGCCTTCTACGCCGCCGTCAAGCAAGGTTTCAAGCAGAACCTGCACGCCATCTTCTGCCTGGCCGAAAACGGTTAGTTGAGCTTGAGCATGAGAATTCTTCCTTTCTTCCAAAATATTTCTAACTAAAATTATAAATCATTTTTTAGCCGTGGGAGATCGCGCCACCAGACCGGACGACATCCACACCCTGTACTCCGGCCGCACCGTTGAGATCAACAACACCGACGCCGAGGGCCGCCTCGTCCTCTCGGACGGAGTCGTCTACGCCCATAGGGACCTTGGTGCCGGCACCATCGTGGACATGGCCACGCTGACCGGCGCGCAGGGCATCGCTTGCGGGCGCTACCATGCCGCCCACTTGACCAACAAGGAGGACTGGGAGCGATTCTGCCTTGACGCCGGCAGGGCCTCGGCCGACCTATCCTTCCCCGTCGTCTACTGCCCGGAGCTCCACTTCCCTGAGTTCTCCTCCGCCGTCGCCGACATGAAGAACTCCGTTGCTGTAATGAGGAACATGCAACATTTTGATCGTGCGATAAATTGATTGGTCTCCTTGTTTCAGGATCGCAGCAATGCTCAACCCTCCTGCGCCGGGCAGTTCATCCACGCCCACCTTGGCTTCGACTTCCCCGGCAACTGGCTCCACGTCGACATGGCAGCCCCAGCATACGTCGTGAGTACCTTAGTGAAAGCTGTCCAATTGTTTTATATTATAACGGGATTTTTTTCTCTTTTAGGGCGAGCGCAGCACCGGCTACGGGATCGCCCTCCTCAACACCCTCTTCGGCGCCCACAGCCAGAACGCGCTGCTGAACGAGATCGCCCCCTTTGACTCTTCTTCTTCCAACGGCGCCGGCGAGCCCATGGTGGTGGCCTCCAAGGAGGGCGGAGGCGGGGACGACGCCACCGTCGCGTCCTCCGGGGGCAGCCGCTCCAAGAAGATGAGGAAGAAGTAGATTGGCGAGAACAAGAATGACAAGAAGAAATGATAAAATGGCCGTTCGATGTGACTTGAGAGGGTTTTTTTCGTGTGTGGTGATTTTAAAATGTCGTTATTCGGCGACGCACCTAATGGTTGTTGAAAGACGCATACTAAACAAGCTAATGCAAAATTTTATCACTACTACGCTTGCTTCTATTCCGTCTCGGAGGAGGCCATTTTAGCTTGGCCTACAAGAATAAGAATTTGTGTTGCCGTTTGTCGAGACCGGGTCTTCTTCCTGTTCCTCTCGGACCTTGCAGATTGGAGCGTGGTCCTCCCAGTCCTCCACCTGGCACCTCTGCGAGCAGTACCAGGCCTTGCAGCGGGAGCAACGGAAGCGGCCGTGGGAACAGCACTCTCCCTTGGAGGTGTTGGAGCAGTTTGACGGGGCGGAATACGGCAAGATGACACGATAGTAGCTGCGCTTCACCTGAAATTTGGTAGAGGAAAACTTGGTAGACGTAGAGTAAACACTGTCTGATGTAGCTTTTACCTTCTCTGAACCCTTGACTTTAGCTTCTTTCACGTCCTTCTCTGGAGATTCTGTGGCCTTCTCTTCGTTCTCTTCAACGACAGGTGGTGGATGCGGGTCCAACTTCTCCGCCACCTCGTCATCGTCGTCCTTCCAACCAGGAAGTCCCACCTCCTGCTGCTGCTGGAACTGTTGGCGACTCCTCTCGCTGTAGTCCCTCCACGGGTGGTTCTTGAACTCCCCAATGACGTCTCTCTCGCCGTTGCCTCCGTTCCCTCCGGGCCTGGATCTGCCGCCGCGCCACGGAACCACGTTCAGGTGGAAAGGCTTTGCCCCGTGGAGCTCTTGACTCGCCGTCTGGGCCTCCAGGTGGGACATGTAGGAGACTTTGGCCCACGTTTCCTTTCCTTCTGCTCAAAGCAAACGGTGAATTTCGCGGAAATAAAAAGGAATCTGCAATTGACGGGGAAAACGCACTTGGGCGGAAGATTTTGGCCTCGATGACCCTCCCGTGCCTGGAGAAGAGGTTCCTCAGCCCGGACTCCTTCAGTCCCTGCGGCAGGTTCTTCACCCTCAGCGAGTAAGAATGGGAGGCGGAGCCTGGGTCCATGTCACGGTTGCTTCCTTCGTCATCGTGGTCGACGGAGAAGGAGTCCCGCACAGCCGCCGCACGGCGAGCCTTGAACCAGGGCTGCTGCTCGTACGACAGGTGGCTGTAGCTGTTGACCTCGGGGTCGAGAAAGTCGATTCGTTGAGCGTCCTCTTCGTAGTAGTTTCTGGCCATGCCGACGTTTGCAATTGTCAGAGATCTGTTGGCGGGCCATAAATCCATAACTTCGATGAGAATAAAGGGGGAAAAACTTGTGAGTAACTAAATATTTATGATGTAAGAGTCACTTGGATTTTTAACGAAAGCTGCATGAAGCTATGAATTAATGGCCATTTTCCTCCACCTTGAGAAAGTACACGACTGGGTTTTCAAAAGAACCTAAAGATGGTAGAATCGAAGTCTGTTAAAACGTGTCAGGTCAAAAATTCCTCAAAAGTCATATCAGCCTGTATTTTAGCGTGTCGGGACCAATCAATATCTCTCAAAAGTGTTCCAGGCATAGTAGCAGACGACGACGTAGTTGTGGTTCGCGAATGTGAGCTAAACGATAACAATTTTTATAGCATTATGAGCCGCCCCCTTTTCTCGCCCGCCAAGATTCGTCCACCGCTCTTAGCTCTTAATCTTCTTTGGGGAGACCACCACAGACTTTGATATTCGAAGTGGACTCTTTTCACTTCTTGGCGCTCCTCTTCCCAGAGGTGGCGGCCCGCAGTGACTTGCCCTCGCCCTTGAAGGCCTCGAAGCCGTTGGCAGTGCTTCCTTCCCCTCCTTCTCCTCCTCCGCCTCCCCCTCCCCCTCCGGCGTCTTCTCCCGCCGCGGACGCAGGTTTCCGCACCTTGCCCCGGATGAACTTGAGCGTGCCCACCTCGTAGTCGTAGTCCGGGATGCCCCGCACGTACTCCTGCAGCGGCCGCCGCGTCGCCTGGGACGGTGGCGACGAGGCGGCGGCGGCGGCTGCTGACTCCCCCACGCTGGTCGTCCTCTTCTTCCTCCCGTCCAGCCTGTTCCCTGAGCCGCTGAAGGCGACGAAGCCCGTCTGCTCCGGCATGAGGTCGGCCACGTCCATGGCTTCCTCTTCATCGTCGCTGTGCGCGCCGCCGGCGCCTCCTCCTCCTCCACCACCACCTCGCGGAACCCGCTCGGGCTCTTTGTACCCGACCGGCGGAGCAAAGTCCACGTTTAGGTCGCATTCTATGACTGTGACGGCCGGAGCGGGCTTGGTCTCCAGCACGCTGAGCTCGTAGGTCTTGTTGTTGTAGTGGATGGCAATGATGTCGCCCGTGGAGAGACAGGCAAAGTTCCTCAGGCGACTCTCCAGCACGGCCTTGGGGTTGGTCAGGTCGAGGAAGTCGCACGACTGGGGCTGGAACTTTGCGAAGGTGGCGACGGGCAGCGAGGCGGACTCCACCTGCAGCAGGCCGCCCTCCTCCAGCATCAGGTTCTGCATCATCCAGTACGGGATGTACACCTTGCCCTCGTCAGCCACGAACTCCAGCACGCCGCAGTGGGTCGTGCGGCTAGCCTGAAAAGAAGCAAACGGTCAACTCTCATCATCTACAGCTGCTGAGCCATTCCTATATCTCACCGCGGCGTTTGTGAGCTTGAATAGCATGGGATAGACGATGTTGAGCCTGGTGAGCTGGTCGAGGGCGGACGGCGGGAGGATGATCTTGCCGCCCTTCTCCAGGTCGTCGCGCTCCGACCCCGGCATCATGGAGACGGAGAAGCATCTGTACTGCGTCTTGAAGGGCCGGGGGAGCTCGTTGAAGAAGTTCATGCCGAACATGGTGGCGGCGGAGAGGGACACTAGGGTCCGGAGCAACGTCCGCAAAGGTGCTTAGTCACACTGACAAGGGAAGACGTTCAAGGAGACGTCAAACTCTAAAATACTCCGAGATTTTCCGTTTTGTGGGTCCTTGTGATTCTGTGGAGGCTGCCCCGTGCGCTGGGCCTCCCCCTGTGACCCCTGGATGACCTCGGGCGGGTTGACCTCCAACGGGAACAACTCCTCTTCTTCAGGCTCGCCTCTTCTTTCTTCGACTTTTTTCTGCTGTCATTTTTGGTCGCAGCTGATTTTTATTTACAAAAGTGAATGTGGCCAAGACGCGCAACTAGGGAGATTTGCAAAGAATCAAGGAAGTATCGCTAATTTGGTATGGATTAATAACACATAGAAAACGTAGCTATAACTATCATGAAATGCATGCGGTGGAAAACAAATATTACATTATTTCAATACATTATTATAGTGTTCAAAATGTCTCTTGTGGTAGAGCGAGGCTTTGGCGCATTTTCTCCCTTTTGGACTTTTTGAAACCTCTTCTTAATTGTTTATCTTTTCAACTGATTCTTCCTTTTCCGTTTTCGTCTTCCTCCCAAAGGTAAGAGATATTTTTGTTAGCTCGAAAATCTTCATTTTTCCTTGTAAATTTGCTCTTATTTTGTCCAATTATATTGCTAACTTTCGTGTGCCTGTGTGTTTAGCCCGCCGCCCCCAATCCCTCCTCCATCATGGGTCGCATGCACGCGCCCGGCAAGGGCATCTCGCAGTCTGCG
>JAAUYJ010154971.1_pt1 | contig 11895 bp, 12 predicted proteins | sample 7278031 | NCBI WGS metagenome assembly JAAUYJ01 (sample SAMN14350222, study PRJNA611818) | marine sediment metagenome | isolation source: surface marine sediment (1.8m) | place: French Polynesia: Moorea | collected 2018-08 | reverse complement strand
TCTCCTCTCCTTGAAGAGGAAGAGTTGAGACACATAGCTGGAGAAACCGGCGATGGTCATCTTGCCCACGTCCACCGGGTGAGAGTCCAGAAGTTGGTAGAGGCGATCCAGGACCGTGCTAGTGCACAGTTGCAGGCATTCAATATCAATGCCCAAGTACAGATCCAGATAGGATCCCAGGGAAGTGAGGCCCAGCCGCCGGAATTGGGCTTGGGCTTCAGCAATCTCCTCCTGGGTGGGACTTTGCCCTCCGAGTTCGCTGGCCCACATGGCGGGGTCGCTGGAGAGCTCCGGATCGTCGAGTGACTCGTAAGAGCAAAGTTGTTTGAAAGGGAAGATCCCCTTGGGGCGGTCTAGCTTCGAAATCCTAGCTAGGTTGGCCAGCGATACCCCTCGACCGCAGAGGTCGCAGAGGTCACGAAACGAGATGCCGGTTCCCTGCCCCCCGAGCCGAATGCTCCTCACTTGGTTGCCCTCCCGGCCAATGTGGACCCGAATGGGCTTCTCCCTCCGAGCTGCTGCACTCACGATAGCCGGGGCCAGCAAGATGAAGTCGTAGCCTTTGCCGTTAAAGGCCATAACGTAGTATGTGCGAACCAGGCGAAGGAGATGCTTTTCAAATTTGCCAGCGATTGAGGCGTCGTAGCTCGCTCTGGCTCTACTCCTTCCAGCACCGACCGTCTCCCCGGGGCGGGAGTGCCTTTCAGCAAAGCGCATGTGGGCCTCCTTGAGGGGGCGGAGCATGGCAAAGAATGGAGCCAGCAGTTGCTCCTTCAGGCTGGCGGCACAGTCCCTCCGCCAGAGCACATGGCTGAGATAATCGCGGCAAACGGAGGCCAGAGGCCTGTCCCGCGTCACTCGGAAGAAGACCGGCGTGGGTTTGGACGCTTCCACTTTGCACTCCTCGTCCATGAAATCCCCATGGGCAAACACCACGATGCTTTGCTTGAAGCGCGGAGAGGAGTCGTATCGCAGGTGGGTGATGCTCTCCACGTTGGTGACCTCATCGGCGGTATGTTGGGGTAGAGCCTCCGTCATGCTCTCCGCGTCCATGGCGGCATAGCAGAGCCTCCAGCTGCGCTTCAGTCGATCCACATTTTCTTCGCTCTCAAGGGAGAAGCACCGGAGGTATTCCAAACTGTCCAGCTCGCATCGGTAGGGGCGTTGCGCCAAGGGCTGTCGCCTGGAACCCTTCCCTCTCCTTTTCTTGGGAACAAAGTTTTTGTAGTATGCCTCTCCTTGCAGGCAAAGAAGGCAGCGGCATGCCGTGCCGTAGGCGGTAGAGTGCTCTTCCGTTGGTGGATCCGACCCCGTCTTGATTCCCCCCGGCAATCGCTCGGCCTTGTCCCGGGTGAAGGAGTTGGTGGAGGGAAACTTGAAGCCTTGCGCCACGCGCTCCGCGTACCGAGGGTGAGGCACGTACAGCCTCCCATCGCAGGTGGCGCAAACTACCGTGGTAGCAGTTTTGTCCCCCCGGCCCGTGTAGTTGGCGAGGACGCGAAAGACCTGGTTGTCCGGGTCGGTCACCCCCCGGATGCCGCCGCATTTCTTGCTCTTTCTCGCGTAGCGGAAGCGCCCCCCTGTTCCGTGGTGTGTGGCCAAAAGAAGCCACTTCCCGCTGAGTGCATGCTGCAATGGTGCCGGAAGTCTGGGTCCCAGTAAAAGGCACAGGGAAACCAGCGTTGGACAGGGGTTGGTGGCAACGCAATCATCCAGTCCGGGGGCCTCGAGATCAAGAACTGCTACCAAAGTTCGGAGGTAGCAATTTTTGTGCTGGTTCAAAATTTTTGATCGGGCCGAGATGAAACAGGCCTCACTGGTGGCGACGGAGTACTCAGCGGCAGCTTGGCTTGCGGCCACCGGTAGAAGTTTGAACCCGGCGGAGGAAAGGCGGTAGACGCGAAAAAAAAGGGTTGTTTGGCGCGCCGCCCCCTCACCGACCATGCAAGAATGTATCCGGCTGTCGTACCACTTGTAGAAGGGGGAAAGGGGCCCCTCCGTGACTCTAAAGTATATGACTAGGTCCAGCCTGAGGATGGAGCACAGCTTGCCGAGGTCGGTTCCCCCGCTGTGGAACGTTATGAAGGTGGCTTCCTCATCCTCGGGCCCATACAGGGATTTTAGGATGTCCTCGCTGGCGTCCCCCAGTAGAAGCAAATCCTGGTTGAAGTGCACGCAGGTGCGGAGAAAGAATCTGTAGACGGCGAGAGCTCGGCCTTCCCGGTCAAGACGGCGAAATCTTTGGGATCTGCAGCCAAAGGTCTCGGATTTGACCTCCTCGGAAAGGTATTCCAGGAGTTGCTTAATCAGGGCCTTGGAGGGCGATTTGGCGTCCCACGCGTCCATGCTCCTCTTCGTTTTCTCGGTAGGCTCGGAGGATGAAGACATAGTTACAGATCCTTTCCACGACCACGCCACTGTCCTCAAAGTTCCGTTCCAGGTGGCGAATGGCCTCGCTCTCGCGCAAGTCTTCCAGCTCAAGTAGATCCAAGTCCCCGGCCGTCCTCAGAGTCAAAACTTCAGATGCTGACAGGTCGTTTCCCGCGGTGGTGAAATCGCCGCCCCAAAAAATGCTGTAGGTGGGATTGCCTCCGGCTCCCTCGCCGCGCAGAATAAAATTGAAAGTGATGCTGAGCTCCACCTCGCGCACCCCGGGATTGTGAAAGCAGAAGTCGTAGTACAACTGGGCCAGACGCGCCCTCAGGTCGGTTAGTTCTGAATCAGCGGGAGCGGTGAGCGTAGCCTCGGCCAGGATGCCGCCATCCCCATGGATGCCTAGTGGTCTGGCGCAAGGAAATACTAGAGCCAATGTCGGGGGGAAGATGAGGATACCGCAGTGTAGGCGGCGACGGGAGATCGGCGGGAGGCGGGAGGTTTACCTTGAGATTAGGGTTGCGGCGCAGCCGCTAAAGAGTCGACGGTGCCGGCGCTCCAATTCGGCGAGTGAGGAACACAATACCTTATTACCGGATGCAAACTCACGCTTTGATCGCAGTTGTAGAGGCATGATGGTCTTGTTTTACTCGGGGTCCTTTTTGTCGCGGTAGAAACTTGTAGACTGGAGGACGGGGGGCCCCCAAGGCTGCCCTTTTATAGGCGACGGCGAAAGCCTAAAAACGGGCTTGACTAGGCAACCTTGTTTAACCAAGGCAGTCTATGCAGCGTGAGTGATCAGGAAGAGAAAGTCAGTGTGACTACACAGGAATACAATGTTGACGTAGAGGAAGGATGAGCCGTGTACGGGATTTTGTCATGCTTTTGGACTCCGCGAGCTTCGAATAACGAGTACGCCGGATTAAAATTATTTTGAGATGTAATATTTGTGTATTTAGCGACGGCAATATTAAACGGTACAATTCAATGACTATATTTTTTCATATGTTTGTTACGGATAAGAGTAGATGGAAAGCACGCGGTGCGAAACAGATGCCGCTGGAAGGCCAAGATCGGCGCCGGTGGCCTTTCCTCCGACATGAGAAAGTGCAGGTAATCCACGAGCGATAGCGTCTTGATCTCCTTCTTCTTGTTGCGAAAACTCACACTCAAATTCTTTGCTGTAATGCATTCTGGGGGGAGAATTCTGAGAATGTAATCAACTAAATTTGCATACTGCTGCCTGTCGGGAAGATGAGAAAAATATTTGATAAGGTCATCCTTGTCGAGGGGGGCGGACTCGGGCCCTTGGGAATCTGGTTCCTCTGCGGAATCCAAGCGCGATGTTACGGCGACAAAAGAAAGTTGCTGCGGTCGCATGTGCAAGTAATGCTGGGGTGGTAGTTTTAGGAAACACTCAACTACTTCGTTTGCGTTTTCATAGTAAAAATGTTTGAGAAGCACGCGCAGGGAGCGGAGGTTCACGTTATTTGACGTGATGTAAATGTCGGTGAGAAAATTGAGGAGGGAAAATAGTCCGTTCGACATGAACGAGTGGGCGATGATGATGGTGGTAGAAAGTCTATGTCTGGATGTGTAGTTCATGAGGGTGGCCACCACCTCGCGGGAGGCATCCTTCAGGCGGTGCAGATCTTCGAGCACGTACGTTACTCGATCGTCGTCTAGGGGCAGTTCTTCCCAAGTGGTCGTATCCACTCGGTCGTTCCACTTTTCGTACACTTCCGTTGGTCCGTTGATGACGGTGACTCGATGTCCGATCCTCCGGCAGAGGAGGGCGGCACCAAAAGACTTCCCCGTGCCACTGGGGCCGAGGAAAAGGACTGCGAGGGGCCTTTGCTCACTCATGTCTCCATCCTGGCCTTCTTGGCCTCGGGAGCTTCGTCGTCGCCGTCCTCTTCGGCGTTGGCCGCCTCAGTCGCCTGAATTCCAGTGGCCTCCTCCCCCATCCTTGGCTCGTTCTGTCTCCTCTGTGGGCGCTGCTCCAGGTGATTCTTGGCCACCTTGACCATGGCGGCCACTTGCTTGGAGAGGCACAGCTTCTCGAAAGAGTAGAAGGGCATGTAGAGACCGTAGGAGGAGAGGCGCATCTTTGTCTCGTCCCACTCTTCTTTGCTGGCTCGCGGCGGCACGGACGTGGCATGCTTGATGCTGATCACCAGCTTCTCCGGCGTCATTTTAGCAGAATGTGAGTCCTTCATGTCTCGGGTGGCGTGCCAAGTGCCCACCGTGAGGCGGAACTCGGAGCGGAACTTCTTGGAGCCGTAGGGAACCTCGACCTCCTCGATGGAGAATGTCTTCTCGGGGTGGCCTCTCTTTCCGACAGCCTTGGCCCCCCCGTAGGAAGCGTTCCACTTGTTGCACAGCTCGGCAGCGTGACGCCTCAGCTCACGAAGGAATGGTTTGGGGGCCTCCATGAGGTGGGAGAAGGTAGCCAGGTCCATCAACAGGCACTTGTCAGGCTCCTGACCGGGGAACCTGTGGTACGTGAGCGCGATGAAGCCGAAGAGACGGTGAAGGGGCCAGGTCCTCCTCTGGGAGAGGCGGTTAGCCAGCGCTTTCCCCTCGTAGTGGGAGCCGTCGGAGGACAGGTGCAACTGCACCTCCCCGGAAGTCAGCCCGTCAGGGTCGCGGAAGGTTTCCTTGGCTTGCAAAGCGGTCTTGGGTGCACCCGAGTCATCCGGGTGAATCTCTCTCTTGAAGATAAAGGCCATGGCAAAGACTACTACTGTCGAGGGGAGAAGAGGCGGGTTCTTATATACCCTAATATTGCAGGAGGGCCTACCACATTTGACTAGTCAAGTTGAATCGTCGCCCAAGGTTAGTCTCCCGTGAATAGGCAGAGGTGTGTAGTAGGCCATGGAGAGAGGGGAGGAGGCGAGGAGAGAGAGCCGAGCGTCAGTGTGTAGAATGACCTCAACAATAGCCTTTCAAAAGGAGACAAAGAAGGCGAGTGCCCCGTACAAACCTAGCACGGGGAGCCTGCACGACCTGGCAGCGGCAGAGGACAGCATCCTGTTTCCCCAGACCGTAGCAGCCGTGAACACCGGGATTTGCTTGGAGTTGCCGAAAGGGTGCATCGGACAAATTTTTTCACGTTCCTCCCTAGCCCTGAAGCACGACGTAACCGTCTCCACGGGGACCATTGACCAGAGCTACCGTGGACCCGTGTACGTGGTACTGCGGAATAACGGAAAGGAGCCATTTCATGTCCGCGCCGGCATGCGAGTTGCACAGTTGGCAGTTCTTGCCCCCGTCGCCGTTGACTTCATGGAGAAGGAGAGCCTAGAGAGCACAGGACGGGGACATGGCGCTTTCGGAAGCACAGGGGTTTGAACCGGAAACGCTATTCTGGGACCGAGTGCGCAGGGAAGCCCAGCACGTGCGCCTCGTGATCCTCATTGCCGGGACGAACGTACCCTCGCTGCAGGACCTGGCGCTCTATGCGTTGGTGCAAATTGGCAAGTTCAATGTGGACATTGGCACTCTGCTGAAGCAGCACCGCCTCCTCACACACAACTTTTACCACGGGGGAATCATTGCAAGGCTGAGGAAAAGAACGAGTAGCGTCTTTGTCTTTTACGTCCGTGTGCTGACTCATCGACCGATCCCCTTGAGAGGCGTTCCCGCGAAAGATTTCGAGAGAAAAAACTGGCCGTTGACATCTTTGAGGCTGCCTACCGGAACCGCCTTTGGCAGCACGGAAGGGATTGTGTTGGAGGCAGCCGAACCGGTTGACGGCAACGTGGGAAGCACCGACGAAATTCATCTTTTCCTCATCACTTCCCTGCCCGTGGCGCCCAGCGTTCTTCGCCGAGTGGTGGCACGTTCTCTGAAAAAGGGGAAGATCTGGGGCCCGGCAGCCGCGGCGCTCGAGACGCTGCCGAGTGGAACCTATGGAACATTCTTGAGTACCGCAAGATTTGGACTCAAGGTTCACCAGGCAGTGCCGCTCGTGTTTAAGGGACGCAACGTATGGTGCCCGTACCCGATGGAAGAGGTTCGCACCTTTGACCTGAGTAAAATTAGGACAAGATTCCTGCCTCATCTGGAGAAGACCATCAAGCTTGACTTGCTGCGACTGAGGAAGAGAGCCTTTGTGTGGGCCAAAAAACTGTGGGGAACTTCTTGTCTAGCTGAACTGGTGGAAAAGGTGTGGGAGGAGTCGGAGAGCTTCACGGCCTCATTCAGGCAGCACGGACAATTCTGCGTGTGCGAGATCTGCATCCTTCTGCGTAGGGCCTCGCCCACAGAATAGAGACCTAGTCAAGCGGAGAAAACACCGTTGAAAGTGAGAGCAAGGTTAGGTGCTCATGATTCGCTGTAGAAAGCTCTATGTAGAGGGCACTGTGGGAGTGGGCAAGTCCACGGTCCTGCAACTGCTCTCACGAGAGCCTGGGGTTGTAGTGCTTCCTGAACCATTGGAAGAGTGGAAGAGACCGGTGGCGGGGAGCAACCTCCTGCGTGACATTTACAGCCCCCACCCGGCAAACAAGGGGGAGCTTCCGGCGGCACTCATGCGCTTGCAGTTACTCATCCAGGCTACACTGCATGAGCGAGAGGTGCAGGCCAGGCAGATCCTGGGGGGCAGTCCATCTTCGATCGTAGTCCTCGAGAGGGCTCCTAGCTCCGCTCTTGTGTTTCTGGAGGCCAGCCCCGACCTCGACCGGCGAGACAGAGAGGTACTGCAACGGCTCGTGCGCAGCCAACTTCGGTGCCAGCCAGAAGAAGGACGAAGCGTCTTGCTGACTGCCGAGCCAACGACCTTGCTCGCACGAGTGCGAGGCCGCGCCAGGCCCGAAGAGGAGGGCATCAAAGGAAGATACATCCAGGAGCTAGACGAGAAGTTTACGAGCTTGGCCTTAGAACGGGGGTGGCTCATCATCGACACGACAAGGTTGAGTCCTCGCTTGGTCGCCGACCGAGTTCTGCAGCACGCCCAGTGAGGGCCCGTACCAGGATGGCCTGGGAGAGTCAGGTCTACAGAGCTTCGGGCCAGAGCCCCCGTCTCACGGACCGCCTGTACTTTGAGTACAAGGGCTACGACAATGACATACTAGCAAAATCCGGCTGCAACGCCTCCACCTTTCGAGCGGAGATAAGAGCCGTGCCCAGCCTGAAAAACCTGCTGCTATCGGCCCTGGGAAGAAAGGATGACATGCATTTCTCACATGCGCGCGGGAGCCTGGAGAAGCTGGGGATGGGGAATGCCTCGTTGCTCTTTGAGCCCTTCAACAAGCGGGAAGCATGCATGTTCTTTCAGGAGGTTGAAATTGAGATTGCCTGGGAGCCCAGCGGTTCGCCCAAACGGAGGAGAAACGTCTGCTCATTTCATCATTACGACCGAGAGAAGGGACTCCTCAAAGACAAGGCCAGTCCGTGGGGTGATGTGGAAGTCTCTTATTTTTCCAGCTGTGGGGCACCGTACGCCCAAAACTTTGACAGCGAGGCACGCACGTTCAAATTCTCCCTGCGCACTCAAGAGTTTGTTACCGAAAACGGGTTTGTGCTCCTGGTGGATCGGCTCTTGCACTGTACGCGAGCGGGAACCATACTAGCACGTCGCATGGAAGAGCAGGCAGGAGAGGACATCCAAATCCGGACCAGGTGCATCCTGTGTGGGGGAAGGGAGCTGCAGGGAGAAAAGGCCGTGTTCACGAGCACAGTGTCGGAAATAACGTGCCGTGCACACGAACGCGCCTCGGAGGACAGAGCCGCATTTTTAAAAAATGTTTTTCTCAAATTTTATCGGCGCAACGTGTGTACTTTACAAGAAAAATACCAAAGAATGCTGAGCTACATCAAGGAAGAGAATGTGGAGAACAGAGAGTTTTTATTGAACGTCTATACTTTCTGTAGATTGGCAGCGTGGTACGACGTAAAATTTGACAATGTTGGCAACGTTGACCGGCGGCTCCTTTTTTAACAAATTTAGACCGCAACATGTACAAAACACGTGCTGAAGATATTTGAAGATGTAATAAAACATAATGCGTTTTAATGCTTTGCCACAGATTTGATGATTCATTATGAAGAAAGGAGCTTGGCTGGGGGAGGCCAGCAGATTGGGCGCTTCATATTGGACCGAGCCTATTGCGACAGTCAGTTAGTGTGGGAAAGAAAAAAAAAGCCACAAATCTGCTAGGGTCACTGAATGCCCTCCACCCCTTTTTGGCAGGGTCATTAAAAACATTTTTTTCCTGGGCAGAAAAGAGGCCGATCTGCGCCAGACAATTGCACATTGTACACATTGCGAGAAGAAATAAATCATTATGATTTTTCATGGATTGCCTCAGATTTTAATGCTTCCTTATAGAGAAGGAGACTTGGCTGGGGAAAGTAGAAGATTTGGTGTTTCATATGGCTTGCACCGATCCTATTGAGCCAAATGATTAAATTGAGGAGGAAAAATGTATCTACAAATTTGCTAGAGTCCCTGAGGGCCCACCACCAATTTGGTAAGGACACCGGCAATATTTTTCCTGGGCAGAAAAAAAGGGCCGATCTGTACCCGTGCCAGACAATTGCACATTGTATGTACTCATTGTGAGCAGGGGATCCCCCATTAAAAATTGGACGGGTGGTGGGCAAAAAAAAAGGCCCCTCACATCCACTCACTCACAATGAAACATCGAGCTGAAACATGGCCATTGCAAGACGAGGCCTTTATAACCCCGGGGACCGTCTGAACCCCAAAGAAGTTCTTGACTATCTTCACGATGGAGCTGCCCCACGTTGTCTTACAAAAGATGTCTGATACGGAGATAAGCCATTGGTTGCAATCTCCTTCCCCCTCGATCTCAAGGAGGGCCCCGAAGGAGAAGTGGAGTGTAGGTAAGACGGAAAGAAGGAATGAAACCAATCCTCCCCTTAAAATGGAAGTTGCCAAAAAGAGCTTGGAATGTGTACCCCCGGGGTAGCTTAGAATTTTTCATCTTTCCAGATGAGAGCCTCAACACCCCACAGATGCCGTCGGGCGAGGATGAGGATGAGGCGATGACCCCTCCTCCTTCCCCCCCTCTGACCAGGAAGAGGCGCCGTGAGCAGGACTCAGAAGCCGGTAAAACATTGTAAGATAATGGAGAGGGAGTCATCTTTACCCCTTTTCTTTTTTCTCACCGCAGCGGCTGTAGCATCAGGTGCCGCGGGAGAGGCGCAGGAGGAGGGCGGCAACTGCGAGCACCCCCAGGCTGGCGCCCCGGAGGCTCCGGCACAGGCACAAAACCTCGCTCCTGAGGTCCCTGCTCCGGCGCCGACCCCGCCAGAGCTCCGTTTGTGCGAGGTAACATTGAAATGTAAAGAGGAAACAGCGGGGAAACTGATGCACAAAATGTTTCTTCCAGGAACTGGCACAGATACCATACCCCCTCCTTACCCAGGACCCAGCTGACTGGAACCTTGGCGATGTGTCCGATCAGGCCGTGGGGATGGCGGCGGCGGATGGCGCCCAACCGGACACTGCTATGCTGGATGAAGTTGCCATGGCTGATCTGGATAGGATCCTGGATGAGGCCGCTTTGGAGGAAATTGATGAGATGTCGAGGGCACCAGTAGCGGCACCAGCTGAAGTCTCTCTTGGCAATGTGAACTGGATGCCCCACCCCAACGGTGTAGGTGGCTGGGGCCCGGAGGCCGCCAACCAAGTCAACAACGCCCCCGTTGAGAACTACCCCGGGCCGGCGGTGAACCCCGCAGCGGCGATGCCCGGACCGGCACCGGCGGCTGCGGAGTTGATGCACGGACCGGCCCCGGCGGCGGAGGCTCAGGTTCAGGAGGCTCAGGTGCAGGGAGGGGCTGCGCAGGAGGCGCAGGCGGAGATGGACGCGCAGGAGGCGGCGGAGGAGGTGGTAGAGATGGACGTGCAGGAGGAGGCGGAGCAGGGCCCCCCTGCCAACCTTCAACTCATGCCGGTGGGTGCCGTAAAGTATGCCACGGCCCAGGCCACCGCCGATGGACTGGACAGACAGTTGAAGGTAAGCACTAAAAAATGTAGCCCACCATTTTTTAACCTCCTCTCCCTTACCCGCTAAGCTTTTGAACCGGCTGTCCAAGAAGCTCGAGGCGCTGGAGAGAAGGCTACGTCAACGCACTCCCCTACCATATCCCACGAGGGTGAGTATATTGTTGGGGCTGTTGGTGTGGGCATGGATGGGGGAAAAATTAATTTTGCGTGGCAAGCTAGAAAAGGATGTGAATGAGAGCTTTTTGCAGGAAAATCTACCAATCCTTCGACAAAAATCCGGCCGCCAAAATGCGGCACTCATCAAAGATAGCGGTCTGGCCGGCCAGGCATATGAAGAAAGCTGCGAACTCATTGCATCTCTCCAGGCCCTTGAGCGCCTCAACCGCGACAGCCTGATGGACTGAGACCTTTGACGGACGGACAACAAGTTTTCTCTATTTAAATTGGCATCTTTGAAGACAATTTTCTCCTAGTTTAAATTCGTGTTTTTCTCCTTAATCTTTGTCAAGACGAGTGCAGATTTCAAATCTAAGTAAATTTTCTTGGATCTGTACAGTACCTTGAAAGTATATATGACACCTTAAAACGAGAGTAAACCATTTAAACCAATCTACCGCCGGGTGAACAAAAAAACTGACTTATTTGCGAACCTGCATGGCACTAGGGTAGGATGGAAAGGAGAGAAGAGAAATATCCTAGAAAAGTTAACATGTGTGTTTAATTTCCAACCCCGTTTAAGTTATTTCAAAGGTGCATGGCCGTGGAGTGGGCATTGAAGGAGAAATCATATAGGGGGGGTTTTGGGGTGATGTACAGTAAAGTAAGGTAGCAAAGTACAGTATAGTTGTGTATTTAGTACCAAGACAGTCTATACCAGGATGTTCAATGGATTATATCGCGCATCAGGTAGGGAGGACATTTGCCAATCAACATTGTCTATTCATATAAGGGGGTTTTGGGGTGATATACAGTAAAGTAAGGTAGCAGAGTACAGTATGTCTATTCATATAAGGGGGTTTTGGGGTGATGTACAGTAAAGTAAGGTAGCAGAGTACAGTATAGTTGTGTAGTTAGTACCAAGACATTCTATACCAGGATGTTCAATGGATTATATCACGCATCAGATAGGGAGGACATTTGCCAATCAACATTGCCTATTCATATAAGGGGGTTTTGGGGTGATGTCCAGTAAAGTAAGGTAGCAGAGTACAGTACAGTTGTGTATTTAGTACCAAGACAGTCTATACCAGGATGTTCAATAGATTATATCACGCATCAGATAGGGAGGACATTTGCCAATCAACATTGCCTATAAGAGGACCTGCATTAAATGGTATGAAAACAAGCCATGACAGGGTGAAATCGTGGATAACCAGGTCTCCCCAATCACCATGCCTAGGCAGGCATGAGAGATACTTTTTTAACAAAAGCATTTTGCCAAAAACGAAGGAAAGCCGACAAAATGGGGTCCAAAATCATACCTGCCTACTTAATTATTCATGAGTTTCCATCCGAAATTTAGCGCTCGGCCGAGGGGTCTT
>JAAUYJ010133241.1_pt1 | contig 11897 bp, 9 predicted proteins | sample 7278031 | NCBI WGS metagenome assembly JAAUYJ01 (sample SAMN14350222, study PRJNA611818) | marine sediment metagenome | isolation source: surface marine sediment (1.8m) | place: French Polynesia: Moorea | collected 2018-08 | reverse complement strand
TTTTTTTGGGTCGTGTGCCCAACTGTTTTTCTTGTCAATTCCTCGATTTGACTTGAGATCTGGAGGAAATTTCTTTAGAGTCATTTCTTGCTAGAACACTTTATCTGCATTATGCCAGTTCCGTTCTGCTGTTGCCACCTTACTGATGTTGCTACCATTCATATTTACCCTTCCTTTTTCTCCGTAAATTGGAGTTTCGCACTGCCTTCACGAGCACTGAGAGGAATAGTAGACGAGAGAAAAAGGGCACGAAAGGGGAAAAGGGTAGGCAAAAAGTCCCAAGCCTTTGATGTGTCACTGCCAAAAGTTTTTCTTCTTCCTTCTTTTCCTTGCAGTTCTTCCAGCAACAAGGAGGACCCCTTAAAAGGCCTGGAGCTTTTCAAAGATGGCTGCCAACTCTTCCACGCTGGACATGCCGTGCCTTATCCTGGCGTAACTGGCCCTGACTCCCGTTCCCTCTGGTCCGCCGCTCCCTCCCACGCCGCCGCGCTGCCTCCTCCTCCTCTTCTCCCCCGCCGCGGCCCCGTCCTCCTCCCCTCCCGCCTCCACCAGCGCCGAGGCCCCCGCGCCCGAACCCACCGCCGGAGCGGTGTCCGCCCGCCGCTGAAGGATGGTGTCGTACTTCTTCGCCAGGCGCGCCAGGCTGTCCTCCTCCGAGGCTGCCGCCCCGTTCAGCAGCGTGACCAGCGCCACCAGCTTGAAGCTCTCCATGTCCTCCACCGACGCCGAGAGGTTTCCCGTCAGCTGGATGTAGTTCATCAGCGTGTCCGTCTCCATCGCCTGCACCGAACGGTTCCAGTCAGTCACCATCACCTGGGGGGAGCAAACATGAACACGGGGCATAAATTGGGGGAAAGGAAAGGCGCATTGAGGAAAATAAATTGAAAATTTCTCGTTCCTTCGCGCATAAAGGGAGCTAGAAAGCAAAGCAGCTTTTCTCCAGCTTCCCTCCTCAGCTTATAATCCTCACTCTAGGCAGCTTTCGACGTTTGTGTGTGCACGTATGTGTACGTACGTATGTAAAAGCTCGGATCGAGCGGCGGCGGCGGCGGCGGCAGGTAGGGCAGAAATATTGTCGCGCGAGAGAAGGACAGAAAGATTTGAAGCAGATTAATCCAGCTGGGACTTACGTACGTTGCAGTGAAAAAAGACAAATAGTGCAGCATTTTTAGCTTGTCTCAATTTTACAGCGATGCAAAAAAAATTAATTAAACGCTTTTACTAGGACGGCACAAACAATCCGCTAAAATTGGTATGTGCGACAACGGCGGGTGCTATAAGAAAATGGAAATTGTACGGACGTTCTGTACGATATCCTGCTTACCTTCTTGATCTGGGTGTGCACGAGGGAAGTGATCTTCTCGTCCCAGTTCCTGCAGTCCTCCTTCCCGAAGCAGAACCTAAGCTGCTCCTTGCCCGTGAGACATGCCTCCGCCTTGACCGAGCACAGCGCCGCCGCCTTGTAGCACCCCTCGCGGAAAATGGCCGCCTGACGACGGTCGCTCAGGTGGCGGAACTCGGGGTGGATCTTGAGAATCCTCCTCGTCCGCTCCAGGAAGGCGCGGATCTCGGAGGGGACAAAGTGCTTGGAGAGGGGCACGTCGTAGGTGTACATGACGAACTCGTTGACGAGGTCGTTGCCGAAGCTGACCTCCTGGTAGGCGTCGGTGAACTGGTCCAGCTGGTGGTTGAGCCAGGCCTCCTCCTCCTGTGTGTAGGGCATGGCCAGGTGGTGCGGCTGCACCAGGGCGCGGAGGATCTCCTCCGCGGCGCCAAGGTGCTCTTCCTCCTCGTCATCGTCGTCGTCCTCTCCCTTCTGCTCCAGTTCCCGTAGCACCTCCTCCGTGGTGGCATCGTCGGGAAGTTCCGTCAGCTCTGCCGTCAGTTTTCCGTCCTTCCCCTTTTTGCCCTTGCCCTTCCCTTTGCCCTTGCCCTTACCGCCGCCGGCAGTGGAGGACAGGTAGATGTTGTCCACGTAGAACTTGGTGATGACTGTCATGATGTCCGCCATCGACTCCAGGTTCTCCCTGCTGACTAGTTGCCTGGACACGACCCCCTTGCCCGAGCGGCCGCTTCCGGCCTCGCTCCCGCCTCCGTCTTCCTCTTCCTCCTCCTCTTCTTCCAAGACCCCCTCCCTCATATCCAGCAGTTTGTCAAAGGTAGCCTGTACCTTCCCGGCGTCCACCAGAGACATGGTATCTGACTGGAGGAAGAGGATGACTGCTGCTACCAGCGGGGTCTGCGATCGTCGCAGCCGCAGAGACGACAGCCGCTCCACCAGATTTGAGTACACAGATACGTCGGTGCCGGGTTTAAACAGGGTGAGGAGGCCGTCGAACTTGCTCAGGGAGATCCTTTCGGCTCCCCTCTCCGCCTCCTCCGGCAACAGCTCCCTCCCCAGCATCCACCGCAGCTGGTCCGCCCCGTCCCTCTCGCCGAAGTAGCGGCCCAAGACGTACTGCACGTACACCGGGGTGTTCCGCAGCAGCAGCTCCCTCTGGTCCGCCACCGGCAGGAGGCAAAACTGCTCTAGCCGCATGGCGAACACTCGGAATCGCTCTCCGCAGCAGAGGATCAGGCGCTTGAGGTCTGTGCGGGTGAGATCGCACCTCCGTTTCCCTCCCGACCCCTCCTTTCCCCCTTTGACGGCGCCGTCCCCGCCGTTGGCGTGGAAAGAGACGAGATTGGCGGTGGTGGCCGGGTCCAAGCCCACGGTGCAAACAGAATTGGCGATGGACTGCTGCATGAGGCGTATCTGCCGCCGCGCTTCGCGGATGTTATCACGGGCTCTACGAGGGGAGCGGAAGCAGGAGGAGGAGGCAGAGGAAGGGGAGAAGGCCGGGGGAGAGGTGGAGCAGGTGGGGGCGGGGGCTTCCTTGGAAGTCGCTCCAGAGGTTGATGACGAGGATGAGGGGAGTTGTTGCCAAATAGAAGAGGAAGTGGAGGTAGTGGTGGATGAAGATGCGGCGGTGGAGAAGAGGGAGGAAGGGAAGCCCATTTGCTGATCTTCTTCATCTGCCTCTGACTTGATCATGAGAGGCTTGCCTCCCCCGACGTCAAAGCACCCAGAGCTGAGGGACCTGCTGAAATCTTCCAACTGTTGCAGCTGCTGCAACTGCTGGTTGATGTCGGTGACTGGCGCCAGCTGCCTCTGCTGGGATGACGGCGACGACGAGAGGGTGTTTCCACTGCTGGCTGACTCGTCCTTGCCGGCCATGTCCAGCAGCGCACGCAGCGACTGGATCTTGCTCTCCGTCGAGGGCTTCCCTCCTCCCGCTCCTCCCTGTTCTCCTCCTCTACGACCTGGAGTACTTGCAGAAGATGATGGGGGCGGGGGCGGGGGCATCATGAGACTTTGCTGCTGCTTCTCCTGCTGCTGTGCAGAAAAAGTTGGCGTCAGTAGAGGTTGGTGAAACGGGGAGTGCTGCTGCTGGAGATGTCGTTGCTGCTGCTGAAGATGCTGCTGGTAATATTGGTGTGCGAGCTGCTGCTGGGAATGGTACATGTGATGGAAAGGGGAAAACAGGGGCATCTGGTGCTGCTGCTGGTGATGGTGGTGAGCAATCCCGGCGAAGGATGCCGGGTCACCGAGGACACCGGCAGTGGAGGGAGGGAAAGGTGATCTGGGCGGAGGCATCAGCAAGGGGTCTGGAGCTTCCCTTTTGATGAAGTACTCCGGCGGCATCTGATGTTGTTGCCTGGAAGTAGCACCGGCGACGCCGCTCGAGAGGGGAGGAGATTGAAGTCCTTCTCCTCCTCCTCCAAAGCCGTGGAGGAAGGGTACGGCTTCTCCACCGGAGGAAGAACTGTGTTGATATCGTGGTTTCCTCCCTCCTCCTCCTCCTCCTCCTCCTGTCCCCGGTGCCTCTGCCGCTGCGTACCTCCTCCTCCCTGCCGACTGCGTCCTCGGTCTCATCCCCATCAGGAAGAAGGGATCATCCCCCCTCTGATCTCGAGAGGCTGCGCTCCTCGCGTCCCTCTCTCCCCTCCCCCTCTTCCCCATCGACGACAACCTCCTCCCCTCCTCCTCCTCTCCGCCGTCCCCTCCGCCACCCTCCAGATCGAAATCCTCCTCGTCCTCCTCGTCACTCCCCTCCGCTGTAGCTCCTCTCCTCCCGGTTGCCATGGAGGCCGCTCCTCCTACTCCGCTACCGCCAGCGGCGGACGCGTCTGAAGTGGGGGACATCATCATCGCTCCCCCTGCGGCCAGGGGCGACGAAGCCGAATGTCGGTGGTGGTGAGGGACACCTGCCCTGACTCCTCCCCCTCCTGCTCCCTCTCCTCCCCCTGCGCTGTCGCTGTTGCTCCTCTTCCTAGTGAACGCCATCGACCCCTTCTTCTCGATCATCTTCCTGAATCGCACCTTCTTCTGGTCCTCCGTTAACACCAGGTCCGGCCGCATCCCAACTGCCAGGCACTTCTCGTAGCGGCAGCTCTGGCACTTCTTCCTGTTCTTGCTGGTGATGTCGCAGCGGCCCTCCTTCTTGCAGGCGTATTCCGGTCCGCCGGAGGAGGTCTCCCGGTTGTGCGCGCGGCGGAAGAAGGCCCGGCAGCTGAAGCAGGCCAAGGCGCCGTAGTGGATGTGGTGGTTGTCAGATTCCACCAGGCAGACGGCGCAGATGGTCGTCTTCTTGGCACCGCTGCTGCTGCCGGAAGGAGGTGCCGAGGTCGTTGAGGTGGACGTGATTGAGGCGGCAGGACCCACAGAGAACGGAGGAGAGTGCATCCCCATCTGCATCCCTCCTCCTCCTCCCGGCATCCCCACCATTCCGGCTGCTGCAGCCGCTGCCGCCGCGGCGGCGGCCGCCGCCCTGAGGCCCCCGTCGTCCTCATCGTCTGCGTCCATCATGTCGATGAGCTTTCGTGCTTTTGGCAGCGATGACCCGTCGTCCTCGCTGCGGGCCCTGTGACTGGCGGCCTCCAGGTACTGCGTCGGTCTGTTTCCGCGTGCGGGGGAGGAGGACAGGGAGGATGAGGGCGGGACTGCCGATACCACTCGCCTAAAGTCCGCGGAGGAGGAGGACATCAAGTCCTTCCCCTTCATGCGAGCGAAGGCGGAGTCCAGCATCGGCTGCTGAACTTGCGCACTGGAAACGGACGACCGCTAGTATGTCCTTTGACGATTCGATGCCTTTGGGCAACTCGAGTCCAACTTTATGGCCATGCCGCGAATGACCTCGTCTCATTGGTCTGTCAGCCGGTAAACAAGGATCTTGCCCCACTCCACTATTGATGAGGCCGCAGATAATTGATTTTCCCTTTCCTTTCAATTCTTCCCGTTTCGTTATCTTATCGAGCTCTTTTTGGATGGCTATAGCTCACCCCCTTCCTCTATTGCTATTATTTTCCCTCCCTCCCCCACTTTCTCAAGTAAAATAGGAGCTGCTTGCTATAGCAGTACCGATGGTACCATGTGCCAGGTGAACTGGAAACCCATTAAGCTCGTTGGAGCGACGTCGACCGTGGCTCCGCCGGAGACTGACATTATACACTGCTTGAGAACTTTTCCCAGCAAAAATCACTGTCGCGTCCCTCCCGCCTTTCCTCTTCTTTAAAATTGGTCTTTCTCTCTCACTCGCCTCACCTTCTCGACGGGAGGAGGGAGAGGGCACTGTACGCGCTGTACTTGGAGTAGTGGTATTGTCTCTTGCACTTTCGCGGGCAATAGTACATACGGTAAACTCCGCTGAAGATTTCCTCCTTCTCAACCGTGAGCCTTCCTCCTCCTCCTCCTCGTCAGATATGGCAGGAAGACGTGGAAGCGATTTCACGGCCTATGACTGGCAAGTGGCAAGCGAGGTGGAGGCGAGGCAAGCAAGCCGCGCCCGCTTTTTTGCTGATTGCGGAAAGAAGAAGTGGAAGTGGAAACTAACTTGCACCCACTACCATGTCTCACTCTCTGGATAGATATTGTGCTCTCCTCTTCCTTTCCCGTCGGTCTATCATATGTTGCAATTATTTGTTCGCCGGTTTTTCCTCTCTCTCTCGAATTTGAGACCCTTTGCCGAAGTGCATGTGTCGCCGATTCGATTCTGTTGTGCGCTGTTATGTTCAACTTTGTCTCCTCACACTCGTTTAAATGCTAGAGATCTTCGATTTTCTTCCAGACGTTCTTCCCACGATGGATTGCCAACACATTCAAGTCTCCCGTTTTCGCTCCTCCAGATTCTTCCTTTCTTGCCGGTCGGTCGTTGATATGCATTGGGGTTGGGGGAAATGTGGGTCCTTGGGAGCCGAAAATAGTGGTTGGAGGAGAAGGAGGAGAGGAACTGGCACACGAGGGAAAAGGGAGGGAAGAGAGGCGAGGTGAGTAGGTTTCTTCTACCTTTTTTGCGGGAACCGGTTGCTTGGGTTGCTTGCTTCTCTTTTTCTTCCTTATGATGACGACGACGACGGTCTGCTCTGGTGGGGGGATCACGTAGGACGTCAGTTTGATACAGACAAGGGGAAAGGGAGGCGCAGGTAACTCAAAAAAGAGTTGAAGCTCCTCCTCCTCATCCAGGCAAATTGAGCTGGAAAAAATGCCTCCTTTTTTTGGCCAGCCACATGTGTTCAGAGCTCAGTTCCTGGGTGCCGCTGAACCTCACAGATACGTTAGGAAGGGAGGAATTATGAAGCGTGAGCTTCAGTTGGCGTTGAGATGCACTGATAGCGAACTTTATTGTGCTCTCACTTTTCGGTGGTGTTGGAACTTCCTCCACTGATTGTTTTCTTCGTCAACCACGAGGCTCGCACAAATATTTGAATGTAGATCGACGTACACTTCGCTCTCGGCGGGAAGGAGGTGTTGAGGAAAGATAGTTGCCTTCGTAGGTCGATCTTCTTCCCCCCCCCTCGGCACTATTGCTGCCGCTGCAATTTTTTTTGCAGCACTACTCTTACAGGCGACACTCACTCACTGCTGTTTGCTTGAAGGAGAGCAGCGTATTACGCAAGTGTATCGGCGGGACCCCTGTACCGACACACGGCGGCGGCACTTCACGCGACACAGCAGGCAGGGACGAAGGAGAGGCGCTTTGAGGGTCTGGTTTTCAAGTGTCTTGTCACCTTATTTGGCTTAGACAGTTTTGCCACAACCACCAGCACTGGCCCCTTCCTCCCCGTGAGGAGGCCTCGATATACCCTCAAAAAGATGTCTCTCTCCTCCTCCCTCTCCCTGACGGAGACTCCGACCTCCTCCTCCTCTGTAGTAGAAGTCTTCTCTTACGTGCCCCCCTCCCTCTCGGTTTCTCTCCCCGATCGTCGCCGCAGCGCCTTCTCCTCCACGAACACGATCTCTCTCTCATTCTGCTGCGGAGGCGCCAGTTTGTTCGCCCTCCTCCTCCTCCACCTCCTCGCCCCTCTGTCCGTCCTCTCTCTCGTAGACGGAGGAGGAGGACAAGTGTACGACGGGGATCGCCACGGACGGACGGACGGACGGGCGCGGCGACAACGTGGGCGCACACTCCGGTGGAGGCGGCGTTGGGAGGTGCTGCTGCTTGCCTCGACGGCGGCGGAGGCGGCGAACGCGTCACTCGGTGCTCCTCCCCCGTCCGTCAGGCCTCCTTCCTTCATGCGCCATGCCTCGTTTCTTTCTTTCTCTCTTGCCTGCTGGATTGTCGTTCCTACTCCTACTCCGCTTCGAGTTGTTCTCCGGTCCAAATGGAGTCCGTCCGAGGAGTCGACCTGCTGCCTATCCACGACGACGACGACGACAGAGCTCCTCTTCCTAGTCTAGTAGCTCCTCTTGTGTTGCTTTTCCGTTCTGACGGGCACAAGGCCGGGGAGGGAGGGAGGAGGGACCGGCTTCTCCCCGCCGCTCAATCTGCGCACCAAAAATCTCTCCTTGCCGCTATGCGCTTCGATCCCCTCCTGCCCTTATTACTCGATCCCTTTTCTCACACGCTGTCTTCCTCCTCCTCCTCCTCTAGGAAAGAAGACAGTCCTCCCCACCTTCCTTTCCTTTCCCCCTCCTGCCACTCAGCTTGATTCGTGGCTAGTTACGTATGCATATTATTACCCCTCTGCCACGAAAAGCTCGATCGGAAGAAGGGAGGGGATAGAGAAAGGGGATGCAGCCTCTGCGGGATAAAAGAAGAAGCACAAATTAGGAAAGGGGGCTCGAACCTTCCTCTGTTCCCCCTCCTCTTCCAGCCTTTTTTTGTCAGGTCGGCCGCTGGCGGCCTCAGACAGAGGCAGGACGAGGACAACGGAGGACGAGAAACAAAGTCAGCAGCGTATCGGCGGCTGAGGAGGAAGCTAGAGGAGGAGGGGGGAGGGGTTTTTCTTTCTCTCGTTTGCACTCGGTGACATGCCGGCCGGGCCTGCTGTCCGTGTGCCCCCCCCGTTCACAGCGTACAGCATCCTCCGATAATATTATGCGAGTCACTCATTGTCACCCGCCTCCGCCGCCTCCGCCGCTCACCGCCTCAATCGGTCGGAAGCAACTTGAACTCCCTGCTTCACACTGCTGCGGTGGGTGTTTGATGTTGTTGCCTGTACATGTAGTATAAGAACGTACAGTCGTTCTACTCGAAGCGACGTACGAAAGGAGGGGCCGTACAAACTAGGAAGAGAGAGAGGACAAGAAAGACAATCCATTGTACGAGCGCATGTAGCTGAGGAGACGGTTCGGCGGCAGAAAGAAGGAGGACGGAGAGGGAGAGGGAGAGCCCTACCATACTGCGAAGCATGTGTGCACTCAACTACTGTACGTATGTACGCTCCTCTGAACAACAATACTTGCCTCCCTCCTCCATCCCAGCTGCCGAGGACGCCCTAGTGTAGTATGGCGTACAGCACAACAAGCAGGAAAGAGGCAAGGGAGGTCGGCTTTTACCTTATGGTCTGGCTTGGGGAGGCCGCCGCACACTCTCCTCTTTCTCCCCCTCGAAGATCTCTCTTCCCCCTTCTTGCTTTTTCCCCTTCTTGTCTCCGGGGAAAACGAGGATGGATCGAAATGTGGATGGGGCCTGCTGGGCTATGCAGAAGAGATAGAACAGATCGGATATGCTGCACATAAAAGCCGATGGGAATAAAAATTTTCCTTTTCATTGTAAATTTTGTACACATGGATGGGCTAGGAATATGAAGGGAAACTGTCTCATAGTTCTATAGTAGCAAAACACAGGCTGAAAAAGCTAATGTACTAAACTTTCTCATACTTTTTATAGTACCGTAGAGGACAGTTGTTGTTTCCCGAAATTCGTCTTTTTCTGCGGCGCGGCCTACAGATCAGGGGGAGGAAAATGTTCTTCTTCTTCTTCTTCTTGGGGGATTTGGGGGGACTGTTCTCGGATCTCCCATGTAGACTCAAAAGGGCAACTTCAGAGAAAACTTTTCTTCAGATTCTCTGAAGTACACTTTTTGGGGTGCATCTAGAGAAAAACTTTCTTCAAAATGGGTGCATTCACAAGAAATTTTTTCTCAAAATGGGTGCATTTACAGAAAATTTCCCCTAAAAATGGGTGCATTCACAGAAAACTATTTTTTCAAAATTCATGCATCAAGACAAAAGTTTACTTCAAAATAGGTGCATCAAGTCCCTTTCTTTGTATAGAAAGAAAAAGAAATTGTTATGTTAATGTGTAGTCTTTTCAGTCTAGTCTTATCAGTCTTATCAGTCTAAAGTCTGATAACATCCCAGTCAAAGTAAAGTCTGAAGCAAACGCCGCAGATCAGTTAAAGGATCCCTTTCTTGTTTTGCCAGGCTGAGCAAGTGTTTGTTTCGTTGCTCTGAAGCACATTTTACCCGTTAAAAAACTCAACGGACATGGCCAAAAAGTGGGGGATACGATCGAAGTTAAATGACACGTCTGGACGATGTACTTTCCTAGCAAACTCTTGCAGATGTACCTATTACTGCACTTTTCTGCACACAAATTGTGGGTAGCAAAAGTTGCGGCTTCGTTATATGCTAGTACATTTGTCACAAGCTTTGTTGGCCTGCTTCCTCGGTCTAATTCGAAAGCCATCTTCTAATTTTGAGGCCCCTACACATCGCCTACTGAGCGGCACTATCTCAAAGCCTACAATTGAACACTCTCCAGAAAGCCTACAAATCAGCACTATACAGATCGGCTAAAACAGTCACTATGCAGATCGACTACAAACTCACAACTATCTCCATCGCCTACTGAACAAAAAGAACATTCAGAAATTGACTTTGTGATAATAATTAATATCAATCCTGATTGTAGGGGACTTTAGTTCAAGTAAAAGTCTCACTACCGGGTGAATATGTTGCAAACTGCAAGGTAAGGTTGAAAAATCTAGATTCCCAGGGCTTGAAGGAAATCAAAGACAAACATAAAAAAGTAAACACAAACTCCGAGGGAAAAACAGAATTATGCACTATGTCCACTATTTGAAGACAAGACATAGAAAGTTGTAACTTTCTTAACTCAAAAAAAGATAGCCAACAAAAATCTCTAGTTTCCCCACTATTTCTACCTTTTTGAGCTGTAGGCGATGTGTAGAGTAGTGGTGTAGGCGATGTGGATAGTTCTGAATTTGTAGGCGATGTGAATAGTGACATATTTTCACCTCCCAAGAATCCAGTAGGCGGTCTGTATACTTGTGATTCGTAGGCGATGTGTAGCCCCCCCCTAATTTTCCCTGTTCCCCGGCAATAATCCAGTCTTGTACGTAATCCTCCCCTCCCCTTCGTCTTCGTCGTCTTTCTTTAGCCAGGGGTCACGGGGTAGCGGAGTGGAGAAGGGGAAGGGCCGAAGGGGGAGGGGGGTTACAACAGCAGGAGCGAAAGAGAGCTAAGAAAGAGAGATATGGAACGCGATACTCTCGGTCAGGAAACTGGAATCCCTCCCCCCCTCCGCCCTTCGACCCTGCATGGGTTTTTGCTTTTCCTCTCCTTATTCGCAACTTCCTGCTCGGAATTATTATCAGTATGGACCAAAGAGGAGAAAATAGACGGTCTGCGAACGCTGCAACATGCGCTTTTCGATACAGAACGCGAAGATTTCTCTCAATGTTCTCGTTACAGCAGAATGTTTTCCGTGTGCTCTCCTCGTTGGAAACCCTTGAAAGATTTCCGATAAGTGAAGGAGCTATCGGGAAGGCGGCGCAGATAAACGGTGTCTCCTACAAAGTTTGCACATAATTCGCCTCCTCCTCTCCCTCTCCCATTTCGAACCTTTTTCAAGCCCCCTTCTCTCTCTCCTCCGCACAAAGCCCTTCCCCGGCCCCCCTTCTCCCCTCTCCGTACTGCAATCTCCCTCGTCGAGAAGCATCGCAGAGGGGGAGAGAGCGAGCAGACCATCCTCCTTTCCGCACTTCGTACATCCAACCTCTGTTACGTATGTCGAAGGCTCCCCTCCCCCCCCTCCTTCCACGAGGCCCCCTTCGCCGCCGTCTGACAGAGAACTGGAGGCCATGCTGCTTGCTAGGCCAAACGGCTGCCTGCTACTTGCGAAAGGGTTTGAAGGAGAGTTAGTACAGAAGGAGGAGGAGGAGGAGGAGGCCTCAAGTCAGGAATGCCTTATAGCAGAAAAGAGCCTTCTCTCTCCTAGCGTTTCTCCCCTTACGAAGGCCATCCAGCCGAAGGGGGAACCAGACTGACTAGCCCGACCGAACGACCGACCGACCGACCGACGGCCGAAAAGGGAGAGACGCGGTTGGTCGGCGGGGAATCAGGCTTGGCTTGGCGGCCGCCGGCTCTTCTCTCTCTCTCTCTCTCTCTCCGCCAATCCTCTCTCTTTCTGATGAGTTAGGCCAGCCGGCCTTCCCCCCCCCCACCACCACTACTTCCCATCGGCATGCGGGCCACCATAGAACGCAAAGATGTCCAAACTCGCTCCTTTTTCTTTCGTCGCGCACAGAAGGGAAAGTTCCTCTTTCCTCTTTTATTTACTGGGCCGTATTCTATAAGCCTCCTGGCGGTGAGTACAAGCACAGATTTG
>JAAUYJ010080351.1_pt1 | contig 11903 bp, 15 predicted proteins | sample 7278031 | NCBI WGS metagenome assembly JAAUYJ01 (sample SAMN14350222, study PRJNA611818) | marine sediment metagenome | isolation source: surface marine sediment (1.8m) | place: French Polynesia: Moorea | collected 2018-08 | reverse complement strand
GTGTTAATGGCGTTGAACCGGAACAGGAGAACGCTGGTAAGGATAAGGCTGCTTTTGAAAAGGATCGAGGCAAAGGAAAAACAAGCCAGTCGAATCGTCGTCACATAGAAACTTATCAATGACAGAGAGCAGAAAACAAAAAAACGCAGTTAATTCCATTTTCACGTTTTGATGTTAGTGACTACATCATTTTTTGCTTGATGAATGTGCTGCACTCACGACTGTGCGACAGTTACTTACTTCGCTTTTCTACACCTGAACTTTCTCTTTTTGGGTCGAGCTAATTCATTCTTCCCTTCTTCGCCTGACTCATTCCCTTGTTGCGATATTTTAATTTATTGCACAAGTTTCGCAATTTTACGCGTTTCCTTTTCTCTTTGGTGAATTTATACTTCGTGTTTGTATGTACAGTATAGTGTTTAGGTTTCTCACGATCTGCCCTTTTCTCTGGAATATTGTGAAAGTACCGATAGATGTACTTTGAAGATTTGCGGAATTTGTCAAACGGTATTCCATGGTGCAATTAGTGACGACAACTTTCATTTTTTCGAAAGAACCCCTTTTTTGTTGGATCGACGTCATTGCACTAGGGTATCCCATCGACCCTGCACGTTCCATTCCCTCGCTGTTTGCTTGACAGTTGGTTTCCGGAAAGTAGAAAGTAGTTGGCAAAGAAGAGGGAATGGAAAGAGGCCCACTTGTGGAGGGGGGAGGGAGCAGCGGCCGCAGAGAGTGCTGGAACGAAACGGGCGGTCCTCCTCCTTCGTCCTCGCAGTGGCCTCCACAGCGGCCTCTGATGTCAAAAGGGGGGAAAGGAGGTTGGCTGGTGCAAAGCGCAGGCGCACTCACTGCTGGCCTCGTTGCAACCCCCTCCGTCCTCTCTCTCCTCTCTCTCTCTCTCTCTCTCTTTCCCTCCCTCTCCACTCCACTTCCCCCGGCGCGATGATGTACCATATGGATCCGGCGGCGGTCGAAACTCTCGTGAGTTGTACGTACGAGCTTGGCGGCGGCGTGACGGAGAGGAGGAAGCAGGAGGCGGGGGTTAAGGAGGGAAGAGAGGAAAAAAGAGCAGCAAAAGCTGGATCGTCCCCACAGTGAGGGAGAAGTCCTCCTGGTGCGTGTGGAGGTGGCACGATTAATAACAACATGTGAGTGTGTTAGTACTCTGGTGGCGGAGTGTCGTGACCCAGCGCGAAACTCTGTTGTTGGCACAGTTTTGTTGCAAAGCACCGCATATTAATAGCTTTCCGTCGTATCAGAGGAGTGAAGTATCATCTTGGCTCTTCAGGTGTCAGTGAAACTAGCAGACTTTAAAATATCGAGCCAGTGCCAACGAACTTGCAACAAAAGAAAAACCTTTGGCTCAAATTTAGTGGTAAGTGCTGGGGGGTTTTCAGGGTTCCTGTTCCATACTGATCCGTCCAGTTGTTCCAAGGGCGGGTGTTCTTTCGATGCAGTTCTCCCTTAATTTTCTACGTATTGGGGAAGTGTTGCACCATTTCATTTCCCACCCGAGACTTTCCTTCGGATAGCGAAGGAAACATAAGATATGACTAATCCTAGCGTGCTGTTGACGGAGGGAAAACTGATCGTTTGGTTCCTCTCAACCCTTTGGTTGCCCATGTCCTCTCTTCCCCCTTTCCCCTTCTCCGACTCAAAGCAACAGTTTCCTTCCATTCTCCCTACTCTCCCTCCCTTTTTCTCGCCCCCAGCCGAATGCATGCCTCCCGCACTTGAACATACCATACTCCGTGGCTTTCTTCTGCCTTGCTGCCACTGCGGCGCGCTCATTTCGCAATTTTGAAACAATCCTGCTGTTTTTCATGCGCCAGTTTTATGCTTCCATTGCTAGTTTGACATGGACTTTTTTTTCCTCCGGAACTGCAGGTCCTAGCCATAATTCCAAGAGTTGTTGTGAAGGTGCGAGTACCAATTTGAGCTGACTGTTGCCCTATCTCTATTCAAAATGCAGGAAAAGTTTGGGGTGACATCCCCCACTTGCAGTTTCTTTCTCCCTTACATGATTTAATACAAGGTCGAATTATTCTGTCGTTCTCCTCAAGACAGCAAGACTGACAGCATGTAGTCGGCGAAAGATGACCACGCCCATTTGCGGCCAACTGCGTGTGTTTAGCCAAACAAGCATCATCGCATTTATAAGACGGGGGAAATGGATGTGGAGTTCTGAGCGCCCAGGGGTGAGAAGAATCGCCGTCCATATGTTTGAACTCCAAGGGGACTCGAGTTTCAGCAAGTGGAAATTGACACCACCGGTGGGATCCCTCCTTCCCCGACAAAGTCAGAGAAGAAAGAAAGGGTGGGTTAGAGCGGAAGAGGGGCCTAGGAGGTGGTGGGGGAGAGCAGCTACTACACAAGGTTTCGCAAAAAAGAGGGAGAAGGCCTCGTTAGGCCGCTGGAGGGTCGGCCATTCGTCGCTTGCGTAGTAGAAATATTGCACTTGATGTTTACGCCCAAATTAGGTCTGTCAAAGTCAAGTCGAGAGCGGATGAATATCGTTTCCATCTCCTGCTGTGCCCTCGATCATTCTTCTCGGTGAGGTGCGGTCCGTGCGGCAAGTGTCTAAAAATAAATTACAATGTGCATCATTTCTCCGCCTTCGGCAATGAACGAGTGTTTTTTTATTGTTTTTCTTTCAGGTCTCTAATAACGGGAACGACAACATCGAGAGGGAGCTGGCATGGATAGAATAGAGGAAGAGGGCCTCCGCCGACGTATAGAAGAGCGGAGGGTGAAATGCAGGGGAGAGGCCCCCTCCTTACAATTCTGAGAGTTCCTCTCTTGCACAACTCAACAAGAAGCCGGTGAATAAAAGACAAATCAAAGACGCACACCCTTGAACTGGGCTTGAGACTTGGAAAAAGAAACCAAGAAGAACACTAAAGAGACCGTGCCAAACATTTTTATGAAACATATTCGTGGAGGATTTTGACGGGAAAACATTGGACTGACTTTTGATCGACTATTAGGCTGAAGGAGGGGACGTAAGCGGAGGGAAAGTGGGGGAGGACGATCGCCGCGAGCCCGGGACAGTTGAGCTGAGATGCTCCCATGTCTCACCCCGGCACGAAACGGGTCCTCGCCTCCGTCCCCGGCTCCGTCTCCATTTCTTCCGCAGCAGCCGCAACCACAACCACGTCCTCAGGGACGTCTCCTCAGGCCAAGGTCCAGAGCTCCGCCGCCAATAAGTGTCCGCTGTCCGTGGGGAAAACAGCAGCAGCATCTGCATCCGCCGGTAGTGGAACTGGATCCTTGCAGAGACAGCAGCAGCAACAACAACAGAAACAGCAGCAGCAAAGGCAGCACCACGAGGAGCAGCAGCAGCAACCCGACGCTGACAGGAAGACCTCTTCAGCACACCCTTTCATCCCTTCGCGACTGGTTTCCAGAACTTCCGCCTCCCAGTTTTCTCCAGGAAGGCGAGGTCCTCTGGCGCACCAGGTTAGGCATCAAAGACAGCAGCAGCAGCAGGAGCATCAACAGCTTCCATACCACCACAACCCGGCAGCGGCTGCAGCGGCCTTTCATGCCCTAAGGAACTACGGCACCTTTCCCAGCTTCGTCGTTGGAAGGGGCAGGGGAGGACCAGGCCGCGGAGGATTCTACGCTTCCAGAGTTGGCGGAGACACCGCATTTGGAACGTTTCGCGGGAGAGGATTGGGAAGCGGTGCTGCTTTTGCTCGCAGGGGAGCTCCACCCTTCCGCAGCAGGCCAGGTCATTACTCGGGGGTTCCTGGTGGAAGTCGGCAGCACCAACAGCAACAACAACAACAGCAGCAGAAGCAAGTGAAGAGTCTGGTGTCAACGTCGATTTCAACCGCGACTTCCACTTCAAAAGGCAACAGCAGAATCACTCCCAAGGTGGTGAATGCCTCAGCTCATGTTACTCAGCATTCGACATCGGCCCATTCCTCGACAACTGCAGCCAGGAAGACCCAACAGCAGGAACTCCTGCTGCAGCGCAGAATAAAGGAGTTTCAGCAGCAGTTGGACGAGAGGCCTTTTTCCTCCGTGGTCGCTTCTCCACCGCCTATTCCCAAGTCCGTGGCCTTCTTTCCGTCGACGAAAGAAGCATCGAACAAAGCATCAAAACAAGAAGTAGTGAAAGCCACTTCAGAGCCGTCGCCAGAGCAAAAGAAGAACGTCGCCAACCCAGAAAGGGAGCGGAAGGAACAGAAGCGACAAGAACATCGAAATGAACTGCAACAGAAAAAGGAGGAAGTGATACCCTTGGCCGAAAAAACAATCCATCCTCTCGGTCAAATTGCAGAATCAAGCAAAAAGTATGAAGAAGATAGCGAGGAAAATGATGAAGAGTCTCATGTGTGCCAACTTCATAACGATACCTTGAACCAGTGTCTGGACACAGAGGGAGTTTATTTGTGCAAGGCCTTCAGTCCAAGGTGCTACATTATTCAAAAGGTAAGCAAATTGTTTTATCGACTGTCTCACTCTTTTGCGACAACTGCAACACGCTTTCGATATGATAATGATTGATCATATATATTTTTGCCGGGAAAAAAATTGTATTGACTATTTTCTTTCCAAAATAAGCGAAAGAAAATAATTGTCTTAAATTTATTGTTTGCGGCGAAGCCCAACTCATCTCATCTCTGTGCGCCAAAGTTTCTTCGCCTACACGGAGTAGTACCGGTGGCAGAGCTCAAAACGTGCTGACTGACGTCCAGTCTGGAGACAAGAAAGCTTTCGTGGCGCCAGAAGCCCTTCCCAGAACTGGAAGAAATCCCTCAATTAGCCAAGAAAAAGTACCTGGAGTTGATCTGTTGTCTTCCAACTGATAAATTTTTTCCGGCCACCATAAAAAACTGCCCAAACATTCTTTTTTGAAATCAATGGCAATGGCAAAGATATTTTTTTTTCATATCCCACTCCTTTGCAGGTTGAAGAGACCCCGAGGAAGGTTCCATCTGTGCCGAATTCGAAAGGAGCACGAATCGACTCCTTCGACCACCTTGGAATTCACTTCCTTGCAGGCATCCGACTTGAAAATAAGGCGAAGATAACTGTTGACCCGGATCAAGTGACTTGGGAGACCGAGAACGATCTCTGCTCCTTCCACCGCGACGTTACTCCCCTGTGTGTGGCCTGCAGCTCTGTCAGGACATTTGACGATCGACTCCAGCAGGAGGACAGCCACTATCAGGGGTACCAACAGTTCCAGCAAACCGACTTCTTCGACGAAGAGCAGCAGTGCCTTCGCGTCCCTCCAGTCTACCAAACTCCAGCTCATTCCAGCCTCCCTACATTGGGGGCTAACTGCGTCACGACCACCACTCAGCTCCACTGCAGTCAGGTGTGCTCCACCGGTCCAGCGCCCAACTCACAAAGCAGCCTGACGGAGAAAGAGTTGTTGCAAAGGAAACAGCAGCTCCAGGCTGAAAGCGTTTCCAAGGCCTTGGAGGCCGCTGCGGCCGCCACTGCAGCAGCCGCGGCCGCAGCTTCCAACATTCCTCCTGCGGTGACCGACTCTGCGACCATCACGGCACATCTTCATAGATCGAGCATTCTTGCTTCGGAATCAGGCACCACTGCGACTGTTTCTACTGCTCCCTTGTCATCAGTACCTGTCACCACAGAGTCTTCCATCGGCTTTCGAAGCACGACCTCCTATCCCCTGAAGAAGCACCCGCTCATCAATACACGGGGAGGGGGAACCCCAGTCCCTGCAGAGACGGCTGCCAAGACAGCGCAAGCAACAGCAGCAACAGCGAAGACAACAACAAGTTCGAGCTCACTGACGACCATTACGGTAACCCCGGCAACACCACTGACGAAGGCCTCGTTCGAGCTCCCCAATTCCTCCGCCTCCAATTCTTCCTCCCGCCGAGCACTCGCCACTCCTGCCAGACCCACGTCCCTCTGCACCTCCACCTCCTCTCCAAGGCAGCGTCCTCTGACGGTGTCCTACCTGGAAGAAGAAAGTGGCAGCGAAATCCCTGTGGTCCGCCTCACCGTGCCCCTCAACAGGCCCGGAAGGCACCAACAATTCGGCTCTTCAGCACCCAGCTCCGGCGCCTTTAGGAGAAAGTCGACCTCTGCGCCTCCGAAGCCGTCTCCCCCCGCACCGACCCCTCCGTCGTCGTCGGCTGCGGCGAGAGACAAGCAGGCGGCTACAACCCCTGTGCCCTCCTCGCGCTTGAATTCCAAAGAGAACGGGGTTGGCAGGAAATTCGGCAACTGGGAGAAGCAACAACAGCACCTGCAAGCGAGGGGAAAGACATCCCCGGGAGGAGGAACATCGCCAACGAAGAGAGCCGTATTCAGCCAGGCGAAGCCCGCACCTTCCAACACTGTAGCACCTGCAAGTACGACCATAAAGTCTTCGTCAGTTTCACCTTCAACAACTCTGCTGACAAGGGCGAGTGTGACGAAGAGCAAGACGACAACGACAGGGGCGGCTCGCTCAGCGGCTGCCAGCACTACCACCTCGGCAGCGACTACACAAACACCTAAAGCGGCAACATCAGTTGGATCCACGTCGAAGCCAAAGGAGCTCAAGGACAAAGGTGTGCTTATAGACTATACCTACAACAGTTCTATAATTTGATTTTTATCAGTCTTTGAAGTAGTCGTCCCGTGGAGTAGTGTAGAAAAAACAGGTAGTTGTCGAGTTCAAGGGTCGCTGGCGGACTGTTTCCAAATGCACGTGCTACAGTTTCTGTAAATTCACTTCCCCATCTCCGTCCGTCCCTTTCACCCATCCTTTTTCGGGTTCTCCCCTGCCGCTTTCCCATTTCCCTCGCAGCAAATTCCACACCGCAACGACTCCGGGAGAAAATTAAAACACTACAGAAAGGGGGAGAGGGAGGGAAAAGCACCGCAGTCCGTCCGCCCCGCAGTAGAAAACTTTGCCGGCCTGTGCGACACACAAGCGCGATTCTTAGACGGAGAAGAATTACTGTACGAGCAATGGGCAGAGGAATTTGCAGGTGCCCCTTGGGATACGTTATGAATATCAATATGGATGGAGGAGTACAGCAGTAATATTGCCAGCAATTCTTGTTTTCACTTCTTCCAAGTGTTGCTTCCACAAACAGATTTCCCTTTTTGCCATATTTGATATTCTGACGATATTTTTTTTGTAGATACGCAAACGGAACGTGTAGTAGCATTTCAAAGAAGAGAACTGAGAAAGAGGAGCGGGGCGACTCGAAACGAAATGCGTAGCATAGTCGACAGTGTTCAAACGTCCCGCCCATGCTCCCACCTACCCCCACCCCTTCCAAGTTCCAACGCCCTCCCCATCTTATTCCACGAGAAGAAGGAAGTTGGCGACCCAGCCGCGGACAGATCTTGCAGATCCACCACTCTTACTCTTCTTCCATTCACATGCTCGCCCTAGGGATGTGGACATTTCGTTTCTGGTCTCGAATTCGATTACATTTTTCGTACATCTTTAAGTCCACAAACTAGAAATATGCGTTCATACAAACTTGTCTTTTTTGGCTTTCTTTGTTTGTAGTGACAGGTTCAAGTCAAGGGTTACAACTTTTCACATAAATTGCTAGGATGCAAATGTCTTCTTCAGAGTTTGTATCTTCTGACGCCTTGCTTGACTTGGGATTCTGCAGTCCACGGCTTGACGCAATGTTGTGACTTGGAGCACCTGTTAGTTGGAAGATGAGCTTGGGAGATGAGCATAGGAACCGGATCTTGCCTTTGCAGCTTGGATACTTTTCATGGCTTTCTTTCATCACTACGGGTCTTTGGCCACCAGCAAATCATCCGTTGAATGGAGCCCGCACTTTTGCTAATTTTTGTAAAAACCTCCATTTGCCCCTAATTTCATTTTCCAACTCCAAGGTGGGTTTTCATTTATGCAAGTTTAAAAGTGCATAATTCTACTGTTGCGTGTCTCTCTCGTCTAGGTTTACAGTGGGATGCTGCAACACTTGACTGGAAGCTCCGCCAATATATCTTTTCCTGAGATGACCATCCCTTGCGTGGTGCAGCTAAAGGCCTTCGTCAAGACCTGCAAGGTTGCTAACTACAGTAAGAAAATGAGGCAGCTCCTGGCAAAAGTGGAGGAGAACAGCAAGTTCATCACTGAAAAGAGAAGAGCTGTTACTTTCAAGGTATGGAGAAGAGTGACTATGAGTGCATTAAATAATGTCTCAATTCAAATTTGCTTTGTAGATGGGGGACACTGAATCATTGCTGCCCTGGGAGGACAAGGTCCTGTCCGAGGGAACTCCGCTGTCGACGTTCCACGCTCAGTGGTCTCGGGTGCGCCAGGAGGAGAAGCGGAAGGCCATCAAGGACGTACAGGACAAGGACTACGACTTCATCCCTAAGTTGAAGAAGAAGGAGCAAAAGTCCAATGGCAATGGAGGTGAAGAAGACTTCTCAGGGCTGTGGGAGGAGGACGACAGCGACGAGGACAAGCAGGTAATTTTTGCACTTTTAACATCACTGGCAAGACCAATTGATGAATTAGTCTTTTTTTATTATTTTCAGCTGGAAGTCTTGAAAAAGCTAGTGGGAGAAAAAGCAAAACCTGAAAAAGAAGACGATGGAGATGAGAACAATGAGGGCGAAGACATAGAGGAGTCCGCTCAGACGTCAAGCTCGGAAGAGGACGAGGATGAGGACGAAGTTGGAGATCTCGATCTTCAAGAGTTCAAGTCATCTGACGAAGATGATGACGATGACGACGGGGAAGAGGAAGACAAAGACAGCGAGAAAGTGGAATCCGGAAAATGATTCTAGCAGTTCAGAAACGCATGAAGATGGTAGTTAAATATATAAACCACTAAGGCAGTTAAATAATTCAGGCAGCGTATTCACAGTTCTTTTATTTTAACACATACCTTTTTACAGAAAACAAAAACTGATCTTTATTCCACGTGTACAAACCAAAACATAGGACACAGTATGATTAAATTTCATCGATGCATGAAGAGTTCCTGCTTTGATGAGTAGTTGAGAGGAAGGACCCTTGCACGTCCCCTGGAAAAAAGACAAATATATTTAAACTAGATTTTAAAAAATTCATGAAATACACTTTAACCTTATCGGTTTCAGGAACGGCTTTTCCCTCCTGAAGTCCACTTTTTCTCCAGTCTCTGCCACGTTCCAGGCCTCCAGAAGCACGTCCAGGCTCGTCAGCAGTCTTTTGAGCTGCAGACTCAGTATCTGAAGTTGGCAGGGCCTGCCCAGGTCGAGGAGTTCCTCCCTGGAGAAGCTGGTGTTGATGAGCCTCTCCAGGTCCCTGATGTTCTCAGAGTTGCCGAGGTTGTGTTCACCCCTCCAGTGAAGGTTGAGGCAAAAGACGGGGGCGCTGCTTGGGTAGTCTGGCTTCACCGCAATCAGAGCAATCAGACTAGCCGGGTCGCGGTTGATCTGAAGAAAAAGTAATGACATGTGAGAAGGAAAAATTGGTGGAAATCTCAAAAGTTGGGAAATGAAATTAGGGGCAAATGGAGGTTTTACAAAAATTAGCAAAAGTGTGGGCTCCATTCAACGGATGATTTGCTGGTGGCCAAAGACCCGTGGTGATGAAAGAAAGCCATGAAAAGTGTCCAAGCTGCAAGGTCCGGTTATTATGCTCATCTCCCAAGCTCTCCCAACCAAGAGGTGCTCCAAGTCACAACAATGCGTCAAGCCGTGGACTGCAGAATCCCGAGTCAAGCAAGGCGTCAGGAGATACAAACTCTGAAGAAGACATTTGCATCCTAGCAATTTATGTGAAAAGCTGTGACCCTTGACTTGAACCTGTCAATACAACAAACAAACAATCTCGGAAGTAAAATCGAAGTAAACCAAAAATACCTGTAGCCTGAAGAAGAAGTCTTCTCCTGAGACTGCCTTTGCCTCAACAAGATGCCTGGTGACTTCCAGCGTGGTATACTGCTCCCAGTCCACCAGGGTCCAGTTTCGGATGCGGCTGGCGCCCCTGGAGGAGGAGGAGCCATCAGAGTCAGCGGGGAAGAGGTGCGCTGCCTCCTCGGGCACGGCGGGCTCCACCTGGATGTGCTTGGCCCTCTCCAGCTGAGTTATCTGTTTCTGCAGCGCCAGCCTGGCCTCAACGCGGCTGCGGACAGACTTCATGATCTGGCCCACGTGGGAAAAGCTTACGTCCTCGCTGACGGGCAGGATGGCTCGGGAGGACTTCTCCTCGTCTTCCTCATCGTCTACCTCCTTCTTCTCGGGGTGTTGGAGACCAGCCAGTAGCTGTGCCCACATGTAGAGCGACCCTACCTCCTGCAGATGCCTGTCAGGGATGGCTCCGCCAGGGTATCCAGCCTCCGCCAGCAGGAACCTGTTGGCCGGGTTGGGGCTCTCTGCGCCGGCGTCGCCCGTTTCCAGCAGGTGTGACAGCAAGGTGGACGACTGCAAGACCTCCCCAGCGCTGCTGCCCTGGTAGGCCGTCCCGGCCAGGTTCTGGTCGTCTTCTAGCTTGACCTTGACAGCCACGATCTGCATCCTGGTGACGTGGCTGAAGGTGAGCAGGACGGAGACGTCTGCCCCATCCTCCTTGTCCTTGTGCAGCCTCAGCCTGACCTGTACCTGGAGAGGGTGCGCCTGCAGGAGCTTCCTCAGCCTCTCCTCTTGCTTGCTCATCTGCTGCCCCGCCGCCGGGCCCTTACCCCTGCCTCGCTTGCCCTTCTTGCCCCCTTCGCCGTTGTCATCCTCCTCCTCGTTGGTCACGTTGTTGGAGTCGTCGTCCTCGTCTTCCTCCAGCAGCCTCCTGGTGTGGAAGCTCCTGGCCTCGTCGACGTCCCCGACGATGTTGACATTGATAAGGCTGTCGCAGGCTTCGGTGTAGGCGGCCGTCTGAGAGTACAGGACGTACAGCGGGGAAGGCAGGAGGCGGCACAGCTTGGCCTGCTCCCACTCCTCCGTCAAAGGCATGCGCAAGTAGTCCTGGAGAGAAGCGATTTTCAGTGAAGGCAAGGATCAAGGTAGAAATCAAATCTAATAGGTACCTGAGTGGGCTTGCTTGCCTCCAGAATCTTCTGCAGCTGCGGTCTGAGACTGGCGAGGTTGTCCCTCTTGGTCTTGATAACGTCCTCCAGTTTTTCCCTTCCAGCCTCCAGCTTCCTGAGCGCCCCGTTCATCTCCCTGCGAGTGGCATCCTCGTATTCCAACCTGGCCAGTCGCCTCCGGTGCGGGTCCCCGCGCGTATCCTCTGGTCTGGCGACGTCGGCGGGCGCGTCGCGGTAGAATTCCTGCTCCGGCACCAGCTGTATGGCCTCGTCTGCCGATCGGAACTGGTGGCACCTAGCGATCTCCTTCTGCAGGTGCATGGCCTCGTACAGCAGGTTCTGCAGGCGCAGGTGGAGGGCGTCCACGCGCTGCTTGGCCGCCTGGGTCTGGTCGCGGCTGTCGCGGGCGCGGAACTTGTCCAGCCGGTTCAGCCGCTTCAGGGTCAGCACGTGCAGGGAGGCCTGGAAATATTACGATCGCGGAGGGTGAAGACTGATTAGGCAAAATTATTCCCATTGTTTTGCTATACCTCTGTTCTTAGCTCTGCTATTTCTGGTGCCGCCGCAGTCTTAGCCTTCTTGGTCTTGAGCTCGTACACCTTGTCCAAGATCTTATTGATGCTGTCGGACGTCTTGGCGAAGAGCACCGCGTCGGAATCGGGGTCTCCGGCCCGAGACTCGTCCTCCTCCAGCTTGGACACTTTGACGTAGAGCGCGGCGCGGTCGGGAAGCTCAGTGCCGTCGCCGCCTCCGGCCGCCGCGCCGGCAGAGGACGAGGACGAGGAGGATTTTCTCTTCTTGGCGGCAGAGTCATCCTTGGTGGCTGGAGGAGACATCGTCGGACTCTGGGAGACAGCGGGCTGAGCGGAGAACGAGGGCGGAGGAGACCGGAGTCCGGAGGAGACGAGGACGAGGAACCACTACTTTGGTACTTGG
>JAAUYJ010011725.1_pt1 | contig 11911 bp, 16 predicted proteins | sample 7278031 | NCBI WGS metagenome assembly JAAUYJ01 (sample SAMN14350222, study PRJNA611818) | marine sediment metagenome | isolation source: surface marine sediment (1.8m) | place: French Polynesia: Moorea | collected 2018-08 | reverse complement strand
GGTCAAGGATGGAGGCGCCGCCGGAGGAGCCGCCCTAGAGGAACAGAAAAAAAAACATTAGCTATTGCCAAAAGAAAAAGGAAAAGAAAGTTGAACTGTTGATTTTTAAAAATAGCCCAAGGGCAGAATCGTAAACCTGAATGATTTAGTACTGGTGTACAGAGATATGGAATCCACCACAAAACCAAACCAATTTTCAAAAATTTCAGAAATGACGGCAGTTCTTATAGAATAATCGGAATCTATAGAAATCCCAACAAGATCGACACCTTTGCCAGCCCCTTCTTCGCCAGCTCGAGCAGCTCGTGCGCCTCCTGCTCCGTTACAATGTCGTCCGCCACCATCCGCCCGCATTTCTTGGGCAGGCAAGCTGAAAAAACAATTAAAACACATCAAACTACCAGATGGGAAACGGGAAATGCTTTCTACAACTCACCCTCGTTCCCCAGGTCCCTGATCTCCTTCTTGTAGGAGGGCGCGCACAGCAGGTTCTGGAACCTCTTCTCCTTGAGCGGCTCCCCCGCCCTGGCCATGTACGACCTCCCGGCGTAGTCGCCCGGGTTCTTGACCCCCGTGAAGTAGACGACGGTGAGGACGGAGGCCACCATGATGACGCGCGCCCACGTCTGGTGCGGGAGGACGGTGTGGTCCGCCGTGGACTCGGGCCGCTTGCCGTGGCCGCCGAATCTGAGGGGAGGGAGAAACACGAGATACATCAAGATGATAGATAATTGAGAATCCTGAACTAAAGAACCTGAGAAAATATAACCTAATCTAAGAAATTTATGCTGTAGTACGTGTACAGTAACCTTACCAAACGTAGGTAGCACGCCAGCACGGGCAAATAAGCCTGTTAAGTTACTAGTTACTACACTAACTTTCAGCAGAGCCCAACTTGAAAAAGCATCCTGACATAGACTAGACTACTTTGGGTAACTTTGCTATGCTGTGTGTAGAAGCTTACTTGACTTTCATGGCTATGTTTACTTACTTAGGCCTGAACTTTCCTGTGAATGGCCTCCCTCCTCCGCTCCCCTCCTTGGACGAGGAGGAGGCTGCTCCGCCTGTGTCCGAGCCCTTGCCTCCCCCCTCCTTCCTCTGCCTCACGCCCATGTCTGGTCTGTCTTTGACGCGGTCCAAGGCGCTGCCGGCGTTCTTGTCGGTCCTCTTGTTTTTTTCCTGGATCGATTTTGTTTTGTTTAGCAGAGAGAATCAGCGTTGGCAGAAGAGGGAGAAAAGGAGGAGGAGAAAGAGAAAGCAAAAGAGGTACACAGGAAAACGGCTATTTTTATCGCTGTGTGGAGAGGGGAGGACCCCCGACGCTTTCTCCACCCACCGTCGTTGTAGTAGTAAGTGTTGTCGCTTCCCATTCTTCTCCTCGCCGGAACCAGAGAAAAAGGCGGAGGTTGTTGTTGTCGGGTATGCCTACAATTTGTCCTTTTCCTCCCTTTGTCCCCCTCCCTCCCTCTCTCTCCACTTGTTTTTGCAATTTCTTTTCCTTTCCCCCTTTTCGCGAGCCTTGCCCCCCCGGAGCGCAATTTTTCAGAGGCGACGTCTCGCGGAGGCGGAGGCGGACCCCCCCTTTTCCTCCCTCTGATTCTTGTTCTTTCGTCATATGCCAGAAAGGGAAAGAGAGGCCTTTCGTCGTGCCCTGCAATGTTCTGGCCTAGAAAATGTGAGCGCGAGTGATTGCAATTTGCTTTTCTCTGTCTTTTTTTTTATTCAGGCACAGGCTGTCGAAACTTTCGCGCTGCTTTCTTGATTTGTGTGCAAAAAAAAACTTTTTCCAAGTTTTAGAACGGAAGCAGCGCAATCATTTTTTCAGGCGTCTGCCGACTTTGTATCAAGAATGGCAGTGTACGCTGCAAAACTAGGCCGATTTGAAGGGTCCGTGGGGCAGGGAGAGGATAGTGCTGTTCTGCTAGTTGTTTTTAAGTCGACCACTCCAATTCTGCTCAATCAAGCTCGAATGGACAGCATTTCTTAAAGGAATGATATTTTGGTTTCCCTCTTCCACCTTTTCCGGCTCAAAAGCAACAATTTTCACTGGAGTGCATGCTCTTGTTTATTCAAGAGAAAGGAGGGCCTTCAGGCGCGCGAAGTGAAATCCATTGCTGTAGTGGTCCTGACAGCGGAGAATACAGTGACCTCCTTCCCCACGGCGCCACCTCTTCTTTTATTTCGCGGGGTTGGTTGGGGAGTCCCCCTTTTCCTTTTCCTGTTTCTCTTTGTCCATTAGTCAAACGGACATGAAAAAAAAACTGTTCCATTCTTTTTTCCGAGGAGGGAGTGGAAAAAAAAGGGGCGGGAATTGGAGAGGAGGCCTTGTTTTCTTCCCCTCTCGTGGCGATAAATCAAAGGAAATAACTTTTTTTCCTCGATGCTTTCTTCGAATTTCCCTTAGTTCAGCTCAGGCCTAAGGCTGTCAGGTCAGAGGAGGGGGGCGCCGCACAGCTTGCAATATTGATTGGCAGGAACGCAAAAAAGACGGGAATAAAGGAAAAATCATTTCTCAGGAATAAGAGATTCGGAGGGAATCAATCGTGACGGGCTGGGGCCAGGAATGGATAAGTGATCACGGAAGGCCCCGCGATAAAAAAAGTGTAGTAAGTATAGTAAGGAGAATCGATATGAAAAAGGTGTAAGCTACTCGTATTTGCCATGAGGGAGCTCTTTATTTTTTCGCGTCTCGATATGCCGTTGGTCGCCACCGACCGCGATTCTTTGATCGGTCGACCAAACTCTAGGGGAGAATGTCATCCGTCTCAGTCATCTCGCCATGGGGCGTGGCGCCAATTTTGCGCGTCACCCAAATTGGACCCTACGCCGACACCCTAAAAAAATTGAAGGGGCGGCCTCGCCGGAGAAGGAGGACTTTGGAGTCTAGACTTTCCTACTTGTAAGCGAGCCGAGGATTAAGGTTCCGTCAAAGTTGAGCACACGTGCGCACAATACCCAGCATTCGTAATGCAGATGTACACTCCCCTGCCCATTCTGCCGCCTCACATATCCAGAAGCAGACAGATGAAACAAGGAAGAGGAGCACTTTAATCCAAACCAGAGCCATCCTTCCGCCTGGAAGCAGTCTTTGTAAGTGCGGAAGCTGTAGTATGGTACGTGGTGTACAAAATTGCAGAAAGCTTTGACTGTTCCCATTCTCGACCCCTCGTTCCACCCTCTCTATTTTTGTCGCCTCCGCCCTCCCAATATCCCTTTTCACACCCCTCGCGCGAAAAAAAAGAGAGAGCCAGACGACGGAACGAGAAAGACACAGTTTCCTAGCGGAGCGGGCTGAATCCCTTTTCTCTCTCGCTGGAATTTTTATTGCTTCTTCTCTCTCTCTCCCATAGCTGCCGAAAGGGTCACACACGGGGACTGAGGAGGGAAGAGAGGGAGGTTTGTCGGAGGAGGGGGGGGCTAAGTGATGGCACACGAAGGGAAGAAAGGAGGAGGAGGAGAAGAGGGGAGTGGCTTTGTTTGCCGTATAATAACATAAAATGTTTTACGGCCGCGGAGAGGAGGAGGAAGAAGAAGAGGGGAAGGGATAAAGGGAAAAGGAACCATCCCGCGCGAAAACGCTTTTTATTCCTTACGCACACTCAACGGAAAAGAAAAATATACTGAGCAATGGAAAAAAACTTTTCCTGCCGTTTGAAAAAGAAGACCAAACGAAAGATATGTACGCAATAGAGGATTTTTGGTCCAACAGGCGCAAAATTTGAAGAAAGGTGAGTGTAAGTTTATCTCAGGAAACCTCTGCGCGCCGCTGTTCTTTGCGTACAGAACGCACAGAAACATGCGTAGCAGTTTTGTGTCATACCTACGTACAAAATATAAGTACAAAGGGTATTTTTTTTATTCGAAGCGAAAAAAGTATTAGTGTGGAAACAAATGGCAAGGGGGAAGAGGAAAACAAGTCTGAATTGCCACCACTGCACGGCATGGAGAGGGATAGCGTCTAGACACGCGAAAGGCATTCCTGACGGGCACAAAAACAAAGTCTTTCTTGACTTTAGCGAAAAACCTGTGGCTGCACATTTCATGCCTCTCTGGGTCGCCCCTCCCAGGCCACAATGCATATTTTATTTGTCTTTCTCCTTCTCTCTCCCTCCCCCTCCCTCTCTCCGCCGCGGGGCAAAGGCTCCACGTCAAATATTCATATCTCTTGCGCGGTGTACAACGGTACTGGCTTGGGCAATGTGCCCGCCGCAAGGAAAAACCCAACAAGTTTGCAAAAAAAGGAGCCCCGGAAAGGACCTTGGTGAAAGGACTGAGGAGACAATCTGGGGATCTCACTCTTTGTGTCCTTTTATGCCCTCCTTCCTCCTCCTCTCCCTTTCTCGAGTAGGAGATATGGAGAGAGGAGGGGGTGGGGCCCATATTCGACGCAAGGGGAGAGAAGAGAGGAGAAGGAAGGTTTATACTTATTCCAAATTCAATTTGGCCCGGGCTTGGGGATATGGGTGGGGAGGGGGGGAGGGGTCGGAATGCGGCGCTGAGGGGGGGAGAAAAGGAGGCTCTCTCTCTGGGACGACGACGGGAAAAAAGAGGGGAGGCGAATTTCCTTCGAAATTCTGCCGCATATTTCGGCGCCGTTGAAGCCACTTTTGCAAATGCTCGCATGGGTCGATACTGGCAATTCCACCAAATTCCAATCCCAGACAATCGTGAAGCAATCCGGCCTTTGGGTGACCCACCTCAAAAGAAACAATGTTTTGGCACGGTTTCACAATTCGCCACCACTTTTGCTATCTTATTGCTCTTTACCTGAGGAGCTAAAAAGTACCGAAAATATTTTCCATCCTGGGCCTCCGGCTGCTTCCGTTGCTCCTGAGCCGCCACCGTGCCCCCCTTCCCCAACATACTCTAACTTTTCTCCCGCGGAGGGCGGTCGGGAAGGAAGCGATTACACGACGACGTCTCACTATGAAGTCTTAGTTACCTTTAAATTTGTCCACCTTTTGTTTTACTCGTACTTCCAAGTCGGAATAAATCAGTAAAATATGAAAGAGCAAATGATTTTTTGAGAGTTTGTTTCCGAAAAGTTTTGCTGCGCGCTGCTCAGGTATGGCTGGCAAAAATTGCCCTCCCTCCCTCTCTCTTGGGAATTCGGCCGCCGCCGCTTTCCCTCCTTCTCCTCTTCCAAACCACTTCTTCCGCCTCCAACCCTCCATACATCAATCTGTTGACATGGTCTTCGCCGTCGTCGTCGTGGGTTGTGGGGGGGGGCAGGAGGAAGGGCCCGGAAACCACAACTTTGGCTTCTTACTTTTTTTTCTTTTCTCGGGAGGGGGGAAAGGAAGCGGAAACTCAACTTTTCGCCCTCTTCTTCCTCCTCCTCCTCTTACGCAAGCAGGCACTGATTGAAAATTACGGATTATTTCGGACATTGCGAAAATCGGAAGGAATCAATGTCTGTTTATTTCTCAACTTTCCATTGCCAAACAGGACTGTATGACGAATATTTCGTACGGCGGAATTCAGCCCCTTGATTTCCCGGGGGATTCGCCGTCTCCGCGGCCACCAAATCGTTGCGTGCTACCGGGGACACACAAAAGAAGAGTACGGACAAAGGTTTGATTGGAATTTCACGTGAGGGGCAATATTTACTCCTCTGCCTTCCCTTGAGCGTTTGCTCCCGTGCAACTGACATTTATTTATTTTTGCATCCAGTATCCAGTTGAAAGCTTCGGTGCTTCTGAATATGTAGACTACCGTATAAAAACACTTACTCTCTCGCACCTTTTTGGGCACTGTAAGTGCAAGGAAAAACTTAACTTTTTATCTCCACATTCCAGTCTCCTTAGTAATTCTTTCCGCCGAGTTTGCCAAGGAAACACTTGTGAAGGATAAAGATGGGAACGGAAGTAGGAAGGAGAAAGACCAACTCGATGCAAAACAAAGTCCAAAAAGCCTCAAACTCGAAGAGGAACTCAGCGGCGCGGGGAGAAAAAAGTTCCCTCCTCCTCCTCCCCCTACCCCGGCCCAAAGTTCCCCCTTACCCAAAAGTGGGAAGAATGGGCGGGAGGGAAGGCGCCCAATTAATTTCTAGGAGGGGGTTGAAGTGGGCTGAGAGAAGAGTCGACGGAAGTAGAAAAAGGAATAATTCGGAGTCGAAGAGAAAGAGGAGGTGGCGAAAAGCCCCCACCCTCAGAGGCGTCCTTGGAGAAAATTTTCCTTTGTGAACTTTTGAATACGGAATACGAAAAAAATCTTTGGACTCGCGGTAGTCGGTGCCTTTCTTTTATCGGGTCTCTCGTTGAGGGAAGAAAAGGGACGAAAGTGTGCCCTACAATGACACAAAAAGCACCAAAAAAGCAGAAAAAGGAAGAGGAGCAATAAATAATAGGCGAGACTGCGAAGGAGGATGTGGAGGAAAGGGGAGAAAGAGGGAGGCGGAGAATTATTTTTGGGTGTGTAGCAGCTAGCCGGTCTGTCGCAACACACAACAACAACAGGCAGGCAAAACCCTTTTTTAGCACCGGCGACAGAAAAAGCGCTCTCCTTCTTTTTTCCTCCGCGAAGAAGAAAGAAAAGAAAAGACTGGGACTGGGTCGGGGAAAGAAAGAAAGGAAAGAAAGGGGTGCGACGCCGGCACTACATTACAGTCGCTCCGGGGTCTGACAGGACAATTACTCTCGTCGTCCCTCTTCTTCTCCCCTTTCCCCCTGGTGACCCTGCCGCGCTCCCAATCCCACTTAAGTCCCACTCCCTTCCTTCCTTCTTCCTCTTCCGCGTGAGGCAAAAATCCGTGGTGCTGAAATGTCGCCTCCCCGCTGTCTTCCTAAGTGGCTGGCTCCCTTACCTGCGAGGGGAATCATTGTTTACGGAGCATGAAATGGGAGAAAATGGCTGCAAATACGATCTGAAGCAAATTTGATCACACTGTACAAGATCCAAAAAGGTCAGCCAGAGCCAAGTGTTTTTTCCAATCTTGACTGCGAAAAAAAGTTAGTTTCCTTCTTCGCTAGAATTCTACCTTCGTATAGCATATCTTAGGCGAGCCAAACAAAGCTCTTTGGGCGGGGGGTGGGGGGAGAAACCGGAATCTGCGAGAGAGAAAAAGAAGAAGGGCTTTATTCGAACGGATTTGCGGGGAAGCAAAAGGGAGCCACAACTCTTCTTTTCCGCCTCCCCTCCTCACGCCTTCTCCCCTTTCAAGAACCCCACTGGAGAGAGAAGTGGGAAGATTAGGGAAATTGAATTGTGCCTTAAGTGGGGCAGTATTTTTGTCTTCCGCGGAAAAGTTGCTCCACTCCCCCTCCACTTGTGTTCCTCCTCCCCCCCACGCCCACTCTAAAGGAGAGAAAGTGGAGAAGGTTCCTCCACAACGCAGCCTTTGGACTTGCAAAATAAGGCCCCTCCTCCAACCTCCTTTCTCCGGGAGGAAAAAAATGGATGAGGAGGAGAAGGGGCCAGAGAAGAAAGGGGCGGCCTCCAAAAAAAGAGGGGGAAACTCGACACCCTCCCTCCCTTTTTGACGGGGGGAGAGAAAGAGGTCGCCGCGGCGTCGTATTTCATGAACGCTTCACTTGCTCAGACCCATCCATTTTTTCCCCTTTCCCCTTTTTTTTGGATGGACCTTTCTCGATCGCGCCTCCTTCCGGCGGGCTCCTTCCTGCCGCCGTTCAAACAAACATCCTGCCTCTCTGCTCTCACCCTGGCCAGGCCCGACCGACCTTCTTCCCTATTTTCTCCCGAATTAGTTATGCATGCGGGGCAAAGAGGATCGGGCGTGCTTGTTGTTGTTGGTAGGAGAATCGACCGTTTCTAAAGAGACACTGCAATTATACACAAAAGTATGAGCAAAAAAATTAAAGTTTTACAGGGAATACTTTTTGCTGTTTCCCACTTACATGTGACTTTTGGTCGAATTTCCCACGGAAAGATGCTCCTATCCTTCCCCTCTGCCGACCGACCGACCGACCGGCCGAACTCCCTTTCTTACTCAACGACCTTTCATTTTGAGGTGAATGAGGAGATCGGGGAGGAGAGGAGGAGGAGGAGAAGGAGAGGTGGAAGAAGGCCTTCTCCCAACCAATGGAAGTGCCTTTGACCTTACGTCTCCTCTCCTACCCCAACTCCGTCCCTCCCTCCCCTCTTCCTCGTCTTTGATTGGAACCTCCTTGGAGGAGGAGAGCTGGGAGATGAAACGGGGGAGGGGAGGGGGTAGTCCTATACACTGTTCTTCTCCTTCTGCGCCGCACAATCAAACCAGACACAGGCGGAGTCGGCCATGCATGCATACAATCCCAGACAGAAAGGTGGCAAACAAGGAAAAAGTTTTTACAAATTGTAAAGAAAAGAATTCATGATGGAAGTGAGAAAATCTGTGGCTCTCTGCTTTTTTACTCTCCTTTTTTTCGGGATCCCTTTTTTGACGCTCTTGCCGATAAACGGAATCGAAAAATTGTCATCAGACCGATTTGTCGAAATTGGATCCTCCCTCCCGCCATCCTTTCTTTCTCTCCCTTGAAAGTCCTTTTCCGTCCATTGGAGAATGCCCTTTTATCGTTTTTGGAAACAAAGCTTGGGAATAAAATTTATACTTGCTTTTTGCAAATCTGAACTCTGAAGGGTTGTAGGTAACTGAGTTTCCCCTAGGAAAATTGTGCTCTTTAATGCAGAATATTGCTTTTGACCGCCTTGTTTCCATGCGCCTTAAAATAAGGACTCCCACCTAGCTCTCAAGGCCGCCCTCAGACGCCGCAAACTCCTTTTTCTTTTCTCTTGGTCCGAAGAGGGGAGGCAAGGGGGCGCTTGAGAGATTGATGACTGAGGTCGGCGGAGGTGACTGGAAGGAGGGGGAGGAGGACGCCGCCGACGAAAAATGGACAGACAAGGGGGGAGGAAGGGGTCGCGGTTCCTTCTTACAAGGGAGAATTATCCCGCATTACATCCTTTGCAAAAAAAACCTTTAAAAAGTAACTATCTACATGTACGATAGGCATAAAGTGGAATATCTTTTTTACGAAATTTTCTTCTGAAGAGTATACGAGACAGCGTCAGTCTACTTCTTGGACAAAACAACTCAATTTCTTTTTCCTTGCCCCCTGTACGTGGGTGGGCCCACTACTCCTCGACACACTATTCTTACGGAGCATAAATTCTGCGACTGCCGCCACTTTGCTTCGACGGCTCTCACTTTTTTTGTCACTTCCGGCGAAGAAGTTCCTCGAACTCTTTTCGTATCCCCTTCGCTACTTTAGGAAATTGCATGCGAGCGACCCCTTAAAACGCGGCCTGGCACTGTACTACCGCGCTGGTGCGCACTGGTAACGGTACGGCGGCACAATTCTACTACAACAGAAAGTAAGAAGTGGGTACGCGGCGTCCGCCCGGGGGAGGAGGAGGTCGGCGACGGGACCTCCTTTTTCTTCCTTCCCCTCCCTCCCTCCCGACGCAATCCCCGGGGCAAACGAACGAAAGCACTGACAAAGAACAAGAGGGGTAAAAAATAAAAGGGAGGAGAGAAGGAGGCCGCCGGAAAAGAAAAGGAGGAGCTTTTTCCTTTGCCAGTTTCCGGGCAGCTATGAGAGAAAGAGGCGGCGGCGACGGAGAGTGGGAACTTCCTCCTCCTCCTTTTCCTCTTCCGTTCGAGCCGGCGCCGCCGTTTGTCATAATTCCAGCTTTTATTTTCTCCCCGCTCCTCACTCCACGATGGAGGAAGGCCGCCCGCGGGCGCTGCTTTGGACTTGGCAGTGGGGAGGGGAGGGACCGCCGCCGCGTGGAGTAGATGGCGGCAAGATGAGGAGGAGGAAGGATGACTACATTTCGGAGGGAGAAATGAAATTAAGAGGCAGTCAAGAGGAGGAAGAGCCTCTCCATTCCTCCTCCTTTCCTCCCACATCTGGAAAATGGAGCCTCCTCCCAGCAATCATCATCACCGCTGCTATCCTGAGGCTGAGATTTTCTTCTCCTCCTCCCCTCCAGGTGGCGGGGATGGGGGAGCTCACTTCCTTTTCCGACCCTCCGCCTATTTTCTTTCAAAGTCCTTTCCAAGGTTTCTTGCATCGGTGCGGAGGGCCTGTTGTGGAAGAAAAGTTTTGCGGAAGAAGACGGAATGGCTTGTTTGGACACTTTGCCCAACCTTCCTTGTTGGTCCAAGAAATGCACTTCCGCTTTACCCACCAAAGTAGAGGAAGAAAGTCGGTCGGTTGGGGAAGAGAAGGGAAATCCTTTTGGTTCTATCGGGGGCGACCCCCGATCGGCTTTTGTTGTTCAGATAAGGTCTGGCCGGAATCGATGCTAGCTAGGAGTAGAGGAGAAACAGCACCTTGACCCCTGTGGCCTATTGGAGTTCTCAAGAGGCATTGTACAGCATTGTATAGTCTGATAGTTCGTAAACTCATAATTTGTCGTCCGACGTATTAGCGAGGGACTCATAAATAGTACTGTACGGTACTTACCTCCTGCACAATAAATATGAATGTACCGTGCCTCGATCGCGATCCCTCTCTTTACTCTTTTCCATTAGGCGCGTTCTTAATTTCCTCTCCGGAATCAGATATCGCTCGCCTGCAGAGGCCCGCCGAGCTGCCATGGAAAAAAGACCACATTAGCTGCCCTACTACTAGTAGTATACGTGCTACATGCCATAAAGACGGGGAAGCAGTAGTATTGATCAGGATCAAAGATGAAAGCTGGAGGAAGACTTTTGGGGCTAACATTTGTTGCCAAAAAAAATCTTATCTCCTTTTTGGCGGTCTGCTGGCTCTCCTTGATTTTTGCAACATGGGGTTCCATAAATAGGTTAGGATCAAAGGGACTTTCCCGGGTTCCCCCCCTCTCCGACGTCCTTGCTGCATTCTCTTCCCTTCTTTCTTTCTTCCCCTCTATTTCCGCCTATCTATCTCCATGCAAGAAGCACCGAACACCGAAAAGCGTGTATTCTATATAGGGGAAGAGCACAACTCTCCACTTTGTGTACAGCAGTTGGCTGAAAATGTGAGGCATGTACGCGGTGACCGGAAAACTGATCCCAGGAAAACTGAGACCTGGAATACTGAGACCTGGAAGATTGAGCCGTGGAAGACTGAGCCCACCAGATTGAGACCACGGAAAACTGAGCCCACAGACATCAAAAACCAAAAAATCAGTTAATGATAAGACTTCTTTAAATGTCAAGTATGCAAATGCAATCACTCTTTAAAAATTGAACTTGTCTTTTTCATTCTGGAACATATTAAAAAAATTTCTTAGCTAGCTCACTGGCTAAGATGATACCTCAACTTAGCCATATCTTACCATGGAGCATAGGTGGGCACGGGTTTTAGTGCTTGGGGGGGAACACATTACAAAAGGGTCTCAAAAAGTGTGTACGTTACTAAATCGGAAATGGGTGGTTGGGGGGGAAATTCCCCCCCATTCCTCCCCTTTGGCCACCTATGCCATGGAGTGAGAGGTCTTAAGTAAGATACAAGGCTCTTCTTTTATCAAAGCCATCAAAGAGATGGAATATCCAGCAAGCATAAAATAAATTAGGGAATTCAATAAAAAAAATCTGCTATTTCCTGTACAGTAGTACAGTACAGTCACTCCTATGAGTTGGCAGTTCCCAAAAAACTAAAACTTTTCCTTCAAGAGTGGAAGATAACTTATTTTTTGTTGGTCTCAGTTTTCCTTGGTCTCAATCAGGTGGGCTCAGTCTTCCAGGGCTCAGTCTTCCAGGGATCAGTATTCCGGGTCTCAATATTCCGGGTCTCAGTCTTCCGGGAACCGAGGACGACGCAAACATTGATGACAAATGCCCCCTCTTATACACCGAGAAAGAAGGAGGAGGAATAATGCAAATAAGGAAAAGTCGGGAGAGACAGAGGAAAATATATCCAGACTTTCCTCCCTTCTGTTTCTTTAAGAGCAAAAACGGGAAAAAATGCTGGCTTGAGGTCAAAGAAACCGTGAATGCTTT
>JAAUYJ010092578.1_pt1 | contig 11916 bp, 15 predicted proteins | sample 7278031 | NCBI WGS metagenome assembly JAAUYJ01 (sample SAMN14350222, study PRJNA611818) | marine sediment metagenome | isolation source: surface marine sediment (1.8m) | place: French Polynesia: Moorea | collected 2018-08 | reverse complement strand
GCTTTCTCCTTAAAACACCACAAATTAATCTGGCAAATACTTCGGTACACAGGTGAAAGAATTAGTGCAGTTTTGCAATTAAAAGTTAGTGATGTTTATCTCGATGCTGAAAAATCAATCCCTCACAAAGAGATTACTTTTAAAGCTTCAACCAGGAAAGCATCACCCGACGGCGATCGTCAAACTAGGCAAGTTGCAATCACTCGTGGTTTAGCTGCTGAACTTCATAAATACTATCCTCCGCTCTATGGCTGGTTATTTCCTTCTGCAAAAAACATCAACCGTTCTCTAGTTAGGCAATCCTACGATGAGGCTTTTAGGAAAGCCCTGATTAAATCTGGATTAAGTCGTCGTGGTTTTAGTTTGCACTCACCCCGTCGGACTTTGATAACTCGACTATCTCAGGCTGGCCATCCGTTAGCAGTCATCAGAAAAATAACCGGACATAAATCAATCCAGACATTACAGGAATATATAGAAGTCACCCCAACAGAAGTAGCCAAAGTATTGGAATCGTTGTAAATGTGGATATGCTCTAAATGATAGCGCTACAGTTAAAGGGGTAAAAATATCAAATTTATAACGAGAAATCAATACTTTCACCCCCCAAGGAAGCTGCATTGCTATTGTAGCATTGGAAAAAAAGGAACCACAGGAAAATACCTCATTGAGGCTTCTCTATAACAATTTTCCTCAACCTATTATTTACGTTTGTGTCCTTTCCATTCATACCTGGTATCAAAAAACCTGTATGTCTTACAGCAAGAGGGGTGCTATGCAGCAAAGTTAACTCCGAAAAATCTAAATTGGTTTGATACAATTCAAAAATTCGTTGACTGAAGTCATAGCAAAAACATAGGTGGGTATATAGGTTGTAATTGACAGTAGGTTGCTTCACTAAACACAGGTAGGAAGTTCCTAGACAAGAGTCCCTGAGTTCTGTTGGCGTGCTAACTATCGCATAACTATAATGGACTTGGGTTTGCGGAGTCTTGGGAGCAAATATGCCAAGGTAAAAATTATTGCCTGGTACATACAAGTAATACTTGATTTTTGAAAAACTACCAATCGATGCTTGATGAGAAAGTAAAAGAAGCCTATTGTAATTACTTGGGTTGGAAAGATATAATCCATTATCATCTACAGTCCAACCGGAGTTACTGAAAACTCTTTCATTTTCTGGTAGCGTGTAATTATCTGAAGTTGAAACTATCCCATAATACTCATCAGTTTTACCAGGAGTAAAGTCTATAGTGTGAGTTATCAGGGGAGGTTCAATGATGACCTTGGGTAAATAAGTAATCATTAGCTAAAAACTCCAGCTACAATATCACCCCCGGTAGGAGACCACCCAAAACAAGCAAGTTTTGCGACATCTCCACTAACGCGAATCCCTTCTCCCGGATTAAGTATTTCTGATGAACGGAGGTCTTCTGCAAATTCAGCAGCCCAAAAGATTAGCTGTCCACCAAAATACAGGAAACAATAAGATGAACAAAAACTCCTCAAAGAATACATCCGACTGTTATCTGAAGCGGATAAAATTTTTATCACACTACCTGGGTTTGGCTCAGAAATATCACCACCAGCAGGAAGTTGAATATCGTAGTGCAAATAAAAACCCGTGATGTCAGAATCATTTTTTGCACTGCAAGAAATTTTGGGAGGATTAAAAATTTGCATTACACCACCACATCTATAATCAAGTCGGCTGTTCCTCCCTCACTCCATCCAGAGAGTTTAGTCTGACTGGATTCTAAAGTGCTGACTGCTACCCCACCTGGCTCGATTTGTTGTGCAGACTTAGGAGCTGACTCCCAAGCAGCAGGAACATCTCCTAAATACAAATGCACAGTTCCCGGTCCTTCATTTTTAATTACAGTGCTTCTATATTCTGTAGATGCTGCCAGAATCTCAGTTACAGTGCCAGAGTTGGGAGATGCCGTAGTCCCTCCGTCTGGTAAGGTTGGGGTTGTGGTGGTCTGTGTAGATAGTTCTACGGGCGGTTCTGGAGCGGGAATCTCTAGGGGTTTGGGGATGATTCTGTAAGTCATATAGTATAATAGATAATCAATTATCATTAAATAATTACTAGCAATTATATCATGGATTTTACGCCCGGTACAGACGCTACTATTCAAGCAACAACTTTAGAAAATCAATGTTATTCGATACTCCGTTCAATTCAAAGTTTTGAACAATCGGCGACTTATAATCCTGGGAATGAAATTAATATGATTACCTCATCTAGCAATGACGATACTCAGATATTCTCAGGGAACTGCAATATTTATACTAGCTATGATTTACAAGCGGGGGGGCAAGGGATTTACACTATCCCCAATCCCTACACTAGCCTACCCGTATGGAGTGAAGGAACGGGCGGTCAAGGAACTGCAACAAGTTGGGTTGAAGGCTTGGTTGAAAGATTCCTAGCTTTAGCACTCCATGAAAGAGACTCAACCTACAACGTCAGTAATGTTGATCCTAAAATCACATCCATTACCTGGACTTTGCTAGATAGTTTTCCGCAATTACCTGTAGCACATAATTGCATTCTTAGCTTTGAATTTGCTTTTGACTACACCATAACTGATAGCAGCAATGGCGCTGTCGCAAAGGCGTTGTCGTACCTACAGGGAGCCTATCCAGTATGATATTAAGGAGATAGTCGGCTAGCTAATACCCTCCCAATGTAAACGTATTTGTCGCTTTGCTAAAGTTGGTAATAACGCACGCGTCGCTGCTGTTGGGAGTGTATGCACCGAAGTGAAGAAATGATTGCGAATTACCTGGAGTTACAGAAAAGCTACCTCCAGTGGGAGGTAGATTAGCAACCCACCCTCCAGACTTAGCATAACCAATCATTCTTTTACAAGTGTTCTCTAAGTCGCCCGCTTGAATACCTCTCATCGCTGCAACTGAAGAGATGAGGGCGCTTTGTATTTGATTAGCATCTAGCAAGTGAATAACTATTGGTTCCGGCTTTAACAAATCGAAATCGGTAAAAGCAGGGTCGATATCTATATTGAATTCATAGGTTTTGCCTGGTTGAAAACTACGGAGGTAAGCAAGCTTGTGTCCGGTGATGCCCTGGTCGGAATCTATTATATTCCTCAGGATTTGTTCCCAGTCAGAAAAAATTTCAGCAAACTGAACTAGAGGGATATCTCTTCCTAAGAGTGTTCCCGTCCCTACCTTTAATTCTACATCAAGAGCTATTGTCATTTCTTTGTCTGGATTTGGATTAACTGAATTGATTGATATTGGTATATTGCAAGTCGCTGTAGATATTCCCCACAATGTACACTCACGCCTTTCAAAAATCATTGCAGAACTGGGTGGAACTTCCCAGCCGCTATTGTTGATTCTTAATTTTTCACCGCCATCTTCACCTTGATAGAGATAAATAGAATTGGTTGATTTATTGTTGATAATGATTTCATACTCATTTCCTACTGGTAAATCAATAATTTTAGTTGGATAACTTCCTAGAAAGGTTTGGTTGAAATTATCCCAAGTGTACTCATAAAATTTCTTTTTATTATTGTTGTTTAAGTCATCTCTGAGTTGATTAATAACATTAATTATCTTACTCCAATCCCGGAGCGGTAGCCCTGCCATTATCGTTTTTCCCTAAAAAAAAGTAACTATTTAACTTAACACCTAAAAAGCTAGTCAAGGGTAAAGATTGGTGATGGTATGGTGTTGTTCTCCTGTCTCAAAAGTATAGTTAACATTGCCAATATAACCACCTACTATTGTTATTGAATCAAGGGGACCCAATGAGGGTGTTACCTCAGCTTTTAATTTAAGTTTTTCACTCATAATATCTACCCAGATAACCTCAGTTAGTGATATATTTTGAAAAGTTCCATTGTTATATAATAACACCTCCCCTAAAGTTGGTTGCCATCCAGTATTAAAAATAGCAATAATGGAAAGTTTTGTAGCATAGAATTTCCCTTCATTGGATGTGGTTGTATTATTATAAACCCTTTTAAATTCTATGTCGTTAGCTATTCTTTGTGCCTCTGTGTCTGTTATATTATATGTTAATGGTGGCTTAAGTGCAAAGCTAGGTAAATTGTAGTAAGCATACAGGGAAGTTATTTTATAATTAAAATTATAATCTTCTCCTGTAATGTTGTATTTATGAGCTTCAGATACAACTTCAAAATCAATTATATCCTTAGAATTTGCCGTCAAGGATGCTGTGTATGTTCCTGATATTTGTTCTGATATTCTCTCTTTCATTTTTAACGTATGAAGAAACTAACTAATAGCCTTAATGGAAATCTTAACGCAAAAATATCCAAAGAAGGAAACAATATAGGGTTTGAGGTTGATTTAGAAGTAGGGGGTATAGGTCTCGGTGTTTCAAGTGAAGATGGTGGCACTTTTGGGGTGGATATCGGAATAGTTGGCGTTGAAATCAATGCTGAGGGTGGCGGTAGTATTGAGTTTCTGAATGGATTGTATGGGATAGATGTAAAGAAAGTTGGCTGTAGTTATATCAAGCAAACTTATGCAGGCGGTTTTTTAGTCCATGTAGAAGTAGAAAAAATACCGGACTGTGATCCGGAAGAATTTGAACCGCCCGAAAGAGATAGACCACCAGACCAGGTACATGAAGAAGACCTTGTTCAGGACTTTCCTGATAATGAATCTGGAGATTACTTAGAAGGGAACCCAGATGATGTTTTGGTAGGCTGTAGTGTCTGGAATATGAGACTAGGAGCTAGAGATAAATATGTTTTGGATCCTCATACACTTGAAACTATTCTCTTACGCGAAGCCGGAACAGGATGGATTACATCTGAACCAACATCAGAGCCTCAAGTTTCAGGAGATGGATACTTACAGACCTATTCAATAAGAGTGAGAAAGAGCAATTATCGCGCGTTTGCACTTATAGATTATACCATAGGAGTGGACTGGTCTATGGGTTTCCACGTTGGGGTTGATCCAGATGAAGAAGGGGTGTTTGGAACTGGAGTGTTTTGGTACATATCTGACCCACCAATGGAGGAGCCTTTTGTCGGCGAATCTGAAGTCACTCGACTTATCGCCTATCTTAATGATGGAGTAGGGATTCTCGCCGGAACCACTACCGTAAACGTCTTTCGAGCTACAAGAAAAAAGATAAATAGTGACATAGCTTTCTTGAAAAGATTGTACCACTCTCCTAGCTTACGCGAACTATTTGCCAACCCTGACACAGATTCTTTCTTGTCGGGTTATGATGGATGGAACTTTAAGATTTTCGGGCTTTATAATTTGACTCACGGCAAGTCAGACTGGGAAGTCCCTAAAAAACGACCGCCAGAAAATGTTAACAAACCACGGAAAAAAGATATGAAATGTTGTTTTACTGAAGATGATAGAACTTTGCTAAGATTAAATGCAGTAGCTTTAGGAAGTGAGAATTTTCCTGGTGTTATTAATGTTGAAAAGTCTGATAAAGGTTTAAGTGTTAATAGCACTTTTCCATCAGAAAAAAGCAACCTACTTGATACTGAAGTGTCAATTAGTAATTACTTAGAACTGAAATTCTGGCAAACAAGACTGCTTTTGCAGATGGGGGGTAATTCTAAGACTATAGAAGAAATCGCTAAAGTATTAGCAGTTGATGAGATGTTAAAAAAAGGACTTAATATTCCCAGGAAATGGTATACTCCAGAAGGAAAAGGTAAGGAGCAGCTTGACACTTACCTTAAGATTAGTGAGTATCAGATGAGAATGTTAGACCATTATGGAATAGCTCCTTTTACTGCTGAAATTGCTGATAGTAACCTATTAAAAAAAAGCCGTCAAGGTTTAGAAGTCCAGACAATTAATGGTACGGATGCTATTAGGCATATATTACAAAACACTCTCAAGAATGAGTCAAGAAACAATGTAACCTTGAAACTTTTAGGAGCTTTAGGCATTGCATTAGGTCAGATATTAAAAGTGACGTCAGCAGGAACTCGTTTAGTTCAAGAAATTCAGCAATTTTTAGGTATGCCAGTTAAAGAAGAAAGCTTTAAGATTAAAATGCCTTTCAACCTTAAAGCTTTGATAAAAAGGCAAAAATTAAAGAAAAAAGGAGGCAAGTCAAATAGCTCAGAAGGTAATCCAGAAATCAATATAGAAGAAGATTTGGAAACCCTACTCCCTGAGTTTATTAAAAGCGGCGAACAAGAATATTCTTGTGAAGTGTATGATGATGATTATCCAAACTTAATTGAGCAATTAACTAATAACCAACTTGACAAAAATGGAAACAGTTAAAAGTTTTAAATCTTTTGTTTTTTGTGGAGACCATAAAGCTAGCAAATCTATCTATCTAGACAATGTTAGTACCTGTTCTGTTGGAGGATTACCCATCAACGATGCCTCCCTTAAAAGAATGTTGGAAGCAAACAGAAGTAAGGACATTATCTTTTTTTCTTGTGGATATCCTCTTATGGGGTGCAAAGAGATTGAAGTTATCAAGAAACTACAAAATGTTCCTGTAAATATAAGGACAATTCCTTATCATCACAAACCCCAATCTAGAGGATTCTACAAAGATGATTGGTGGAAACGCTTGTCTTCTAATGATATTGATATTCTGTTTGAGAATTGGTCAGAAATACTGAATTATTATTATCAAGAATATGAACAAATGGTGCTTTTACCCTTAGTCAGTCACTACTTTGATATAATATTAAATATCCCAAATAAAGCCATGAATATTGTTGGGCAGTTTAATAGAGTAGTAGATTTATCTCCATTAGATGATATAGATGAAATTCATTATAATGACAAGTCTGGCAATCTTTCTGAAGTTGGATTTGCTAAAATTAAACCTAATATTATAAAATGGTTGGAATGATAAATAATGGTATTTAAAGCTCACAAAATTAAACCTTATGGCAATCCTAATATGGATAACGCAAATCAAGTCTCCAATCCAAGCGGTGACAATGAAAAAGTTCAAGCAATTGCTGACTTACTAGAGACTAGACTTAAAGGTGTAATACTTCAGCAGTATGGGGAGCGCGGTTTGATGATATCCGACATAAAATATGCTTTAGGTACTGACGGTGAAAACTTAAAAGCTTATGATAAGCAATTAGAAAATAACTTTCAAGGTGTTGCAACAAAGAGTAAAACTCAGCAACCTATTGACAAGGAAAAAACTCCAGAACTCAAGAAAGTTTCTACTGAAAAAAATGTTGAAATTAAAGTTCCTGGCGCGGGTAAAGCTGGCAAGGATAAAAACAATAACAAAAAGTAATTTGACTAATGGTTGATATTTCAGAAGGAACTCTTTCGACTGCAATTACTGGTAATTCGCAAGTTGATTTGAATTGGTTTAAAAAAGCTGGTAGTCCTGTGGTAAATTGGCTGAAAAAACCAATCGCTAGTGCTGCTAATCTTGGCAAAAAAATCTTGGCAGGTGGTAAAGCTTTAGTTGAAAGTCTGTTAAATGGTACATTTGGTAGCATCTTTAATCAATGGGCAAAAGACGATCCTATTGCTGCTGGTGCAGGGACTATTGCCGCTGGTTTAGCAGGCGGTGGTTTGCTTTTGCTTGGTGGTGCTGCTGTAGGTTGGGCGGTGGGTGGTGTTGGCGCTATTACTAGCAGCTTGGGTGTGGGAGGTACTTTAGTTGCTGGTTCAACCCTTGGTGGTTTGGCAACGGGAATATTAACAGCAGCAGAAAACATCTATAGTTTTAATTTACAAGTGTCTAATGAAAGTTTGATCAAAGATATTAAGGCAGCAATAGATAATTTATATGAACCTGCTGGTAATTTTATAGGTAGGCAAATAGCCACTCTTGCTGTTGGTGGATTAACCTCTCCTCCCAAGGTTCAGGTCAATATCCGAACTATGGCGTTAATTTGGCAACTCAAACCAGAACTTAGACAAGAGTTATTACAGAATGTCAGTAATTTTGCATATCAAGGTATTCAAACTGGAATACAAATTGCCATGAAATACGCTTTTTTGCATGGTCGGCGAGCTATCAAAAAACTCTGGAAACGCTTTCCAGATGCGGTTAAGAAGTTAGTGCCGGGTTTGGATAAAGCGATCGCCACTTGGGGAGATAAAGGCAATGAACCTTGGAGTTTAGAAGATGGGGTGAACAATCAAGTCGAAAAGATAAGTGATAAGAGAATACAGGATGCAACTAAAGGGTTAATATCTGGTTTGTGGCAAGGATTTAGTCAGTCAGTTGAAATAGTAGCTTATTAAGAAAAATGGCTGGTCAGGAAACTTGGGAAAAGCAAATATTAAAGGAATTATCGGAACGGAATAAAGCAACGGTAATTGGAGGAAATGTTGGAAGTGGTGATATTTATGAGCGAGCTAGTTTTGACCTTTATGAATTTACTCCAAATAAAGATTTAGACCAAAAAAGTAGGGTTTATTTAGCTGGACCAGAGTGGTCTATCCTTCAACAGTCAAGTCTTTTGCAGGCTGGACATGATATTTTAGGCGATCGCTTGGGATTTACTATAGATTTTGAGAAATGGTTTAATGATTTTGAGTATGAATTTCAGAAAGACCTTCCCAGTAGTAAGCGGATAGGAAGTAGTAAGTTAAAACCTTGGGGGAAAGAAGTTAAATATAGACCTAAGAAATTAAATTTACTGACTAAAGAGCAGGCTAGGGAAAAAGGTTATATGATTATCCGCTTCTGGAAAGATAGGGAAGTTGAAGATGATTCAGAGGTTTTCGCGGGTACTTATTCGGAGTTGAGGCGACGGTTGATTGACGAGATGAGAACTCAAGAAGTATTTGCCGACGCAGCACCACAAAGAGAAACTCCAATCGTTAGCGGACATCCTCAAGTAAGTTTGCACTTTTCAGCTAGGACTAGGCTGCCGAATAAATCAAACCCTACCAGGTTGCAAATAAGTTGGAGACTGATGGATAAAGTTGAACACGCTGACTATAAATGGAGAGGGGAAAGCGTTTTATCAATAGATGACGTATATCAGCTAAAAAACAAAATAATTGCCAAGTTTAAAAATTACAAAGTAGAACGAGGCGACGTTATTTGTTCTTATATTTGTAAGCCATTAGGTTATAGTTTTTGGCAACCACTTAGGACTAAAGCAGAGGCGATTCGACTCTATTCAGATGTATTGTCTATCCAAGGTCATGTTTTACAGGAAAACTTAGTTAAGGATGGAAGTAAGGGAATTAAAAAAGCTACTGTAGCCCCAAAGAAAAAAACTATCTTAGGGAAGGAAGTAACCATGCACACAGCTTTTACTCAGGAAGACCTATATTTTCGTTATGCACGATTATATCTGCCAGCATCTCGTCAAGCCCAAACTCTCTATAAAGCTTAAAAAAATGTAACAAAATAGCCTGACTTTTAGTGTTTCGCGATTCGCGAAACTTATATAGTTTTGCAGAGTTTCGCAATATCCCTCAAAACGGAGCAATTCTTTACCTTAACTACCTTTCACCCCCTACTTTTTTTGTGCTAGAAGAAAGTTGTAAGAATATTTAAGGACTAAATATGGGCAGACCTTATTCTTTAATTCAAAAGGCTGACGAATTAAAAGCAGCCAAAGATAGTTTTGAAGCATGGCAGAAAAAAAGCAAAGCTGAAAAGAAAGCACTTTATGAAGCAAAGCAGGCTCAGACAGGAAATTACCGTTCTGCTAGAGAATCAGGGATATTGTATCTAATCCCTTTTGGAGTCAAACCAAGTAATAATATTTGGGTTGTTGGAAGTACAGCACTATCTACAACTGCAACGTCAGGATCTTCAGAAGGTGCTAGTTCTTTAATTACTATTTTAGCTGGCTTGATTGTTGGAGATGCAAAATGGGGGCAATCTACAGCACCTACTGGAGCAGGACAAATTATTGTAGAATCTATAAGGAAAAGTGATTTAGCTCAGGTAAAATTAGTTGAAAAAGGGGATGTTGTCGCTGGAGCTGGTGAGTCTAGGATAACAGGAATGCCTTATACGTACAGAAAAAAAGATTCTATCTCTAGTAGATTTGGGCAAAAAATCGGAGCAGAACAAGAGTACGAAGCTGCTAGAATGGCGATTAGGACTGCTGCTACTGGTCTGACTAACGACCAAAAACTTTATTTTACCAACCAAAAAGAAATTAAATTATCTGTAACTGCTTCATAATATGGATACTAACGAATTATTTTATATTGCTACCCCAGCATGGGATGATGGCAGAGGCGATGAAATTAATGACAATACCGAACTTTGGTTAAACAATCAAATTCCTACAGATTTTTACCTAGATTTTCTACAGGAAAAGCATGATTATGTAGAGAATGTGATTGGGCTTTATGAGCAAATAATAAACAATGCTATGAATGGTAGATTTATCTAATGATTTTAACTGGCAATTAATAGCAGAAGAAACAAGAAATGTATCTGGAAAGCCTGGGTATTATAACCGCATTTCAAATATAATCATGCCAATACCTTTTAGTAGTCAATATTTTAAAATATTTGCTAGTACAACTAACGGAAAGGATACTTGGAAATGGGCGGGTAGGCTTTACCTATATATTGGTAGTGTAAATAATTTTGTTCCTGGGTATTTTAACAGTACAGGTATTATTTTAGATGAGTGGAGGATTGTCGATTTTCCAGGGGTCTTAAAAACTATGGAGGCTCACTTAGCTTTTGAGTCTCCATACTGGATGCCTGATATAAATATTGCAATTTATCAATATCAAGAGATAATTGGTTAGATAGAAGAAAATAAGTTTGTTTAAATTTTAGTTTTCTTTTTAAAGAATGATTATTGTTTTACTTGTATTCAAATGCTTTGGTTGGATAGAGTTACTTGGTTCAGAATCTTATAAAAATTATAAACTATATCTTTATCTAAGAATATTAACTAACAAATAAGATAAAGGCTTGTCTAAAATTACTTGTCTACGAAATTCAAAAATTAATTATAAAGCATTAAATCTACTTACTACAGGATTTAGTTATTTTTTAAAGTTCCTATTTCCAAGTAAAACAAACAAAACTACCTTAAGTATTTAAAAGTTTATTTTGCCTGGATAATTTTATTATCAAATATTTTTTTATCACAGCAAGTAATTTAAAATAAATATAGCTAAAATATATCTATAAACAAAAATGTTTAAGTCAACGCCTGGATTTAAAACATGACCCCTGAATCAGTTGTAACAGTAGGAATGGTAGGAATAATTGTTTCTATTATTTCTGCTAGTTGGGTAATTTTTAGATACATTGGAAAAATCTAAAATCAAATTCACAAAAATACGGACGATATCAATAAAGCAGCTAGGAGTTTAAGAGAAAAAGATTTGAGGTTACTGAGGGAAATAAAAAGAAAAGCAGCGGATATCAAAAAAATTGAAAATTTTTTAGAGAGAAAATTTGAATATACTCCTTCTGGAAAAGTTGATGTTGATGATACTAATTTTTAAGTTTTTTACTTTTAGCTCTTGTCCAAGGTGTAGCAGTAAGAATATTAGAATCGGCAAGACAAGATACTCATGTGAGGATTGTGGGCACTGCTGAAATAAGTAAAAAACTGTGGGGATTCTTCATTAGGAGTAATAATATCAATCAAACCATAAAAATCATTAGGAAAATTTACTAGCATTGGTGATGGATCGAGAATAACCTTCACTCCCATTTCTTGAGCTACTTTTGCTGCATTCATAGCAACTTCCACAGGAATTTCTAATTGTAAAAGTAAAACAGTTGCATCTACTAGCAAATTTCTCGTTCCACATCTATATTATTAATACTATGGTTAGCACCCGGAACGACAATAATACTATTTTCGCCACGAGTATCCACAGCAATAACCGCCACCCCCGTATGAATATTCTCATCAACTACCACACCTGCTGTATCAACATTAGCAGTTTGCAAATTTACTAGAAGTTGTTGCCCAAAACTAT
>JAAUYJ010078207.1_pt1 | contig 11918 bp, 17 predicted proteins | sample 7278031 | NCBI WGS metagenome assembly JAAUYJ01 (sample SAMN14350222, study PRJNA611818) | marine sediment metagenome | isolation source: surface marine sediment (1.8m) | place: French Polynesia: Moorea | collected 2018-08 | reverse complement strand
TGCCCACCGGCGAAGCTGAGCAGCACGACCTGCGGTGTTGGTACTGGTGGAACGCCGCCGCGCGTGAGCTCGATATCCAACGCGTACTGCCCCACCGAGGTCCGCACCGTGTTATGGGTCACCGCGATGACAATTGGCACGTTGCCTTGCTGTTGTGTTGTGAGCCGAGACAGTACAATTATTCGCTTTTTTGCCGAACGTGTACCGCTCTCTGCTTCTTTTGCTCGTCACGAAAAGAGGAAATACTCAAATTGTACACAAGAAGCGCACGGCCCTAACTGAACGGTGCGGGATCTTCTTTCTGGTCTCCCCAAGTACTGTACTGCATAGTTGCGCCAGTCAATGTGCTGGTTATGTCGCCACTTCAACTCCGTTATGCCAACCTACCCATTCTCCATGCATCAAACCCTCAATTTGGACGCTGAAAGCGCACGCCCCTCCGACAACTCAACGCCCCTCCTTGGTAAGTTGTTTACTCAGAAGCCAAGTGTGGTACAGTGCACCAAAAAGGCTGCATTTCGTACGTATACAAAGCGTGAGGATTGAGGTGTACCGGTACTTATTGGAAACAGCGCTTGGAGACAGAATTGCGAGCCCTTCGCGCTATTTTCCCTAACAATCTAGAGTTTTAGTCTTTGCTGGGATCATTGCGTCGCCCTTTCCACGCCAGCCCTTACGAGACAACCAAGTTGCGAAAAAGCGGTAGTGACAATCGACGAAACTATGTACCATACGTATGCCCGTCAACTATAGGGGCTTCGCACGCCCAGGTGCCGCACTCGACATCTTTTTGCCCACATCCCTTCAACCTTATTAGTGGGAACACGCCCACATTGTGGCCCGCTTTCGAGGAGGCGTGCGGAATCGACATAAAGTTACTACAATTCGTACAATAGGTTTCAGATGCGCAATGGTTGGCTGGGTGTGACAGCAGGAGTGTGCTTACGTCGTACGTCCTGGCATTGTCTACACGACTCTTGTGATGTCCAATTGCCGGCAGACTGATTTCCCAATAGAAAGGAGTTCAGGAAACGAGAGGAAAATGGTGCCGCATTGCACCAAACAATAATCAAGGGAGGGGATTCGATATGACTTCCTTTCTTACGTGGGTGTACGTAAGTAGGATCAGAGAAAATGTACTGAGCACCGGAAAAAGACCTGCAAATAACCATAAAAGGCCCATTAGGCCCTTCTGTTGCTAGACTGGCAATTACCTGAGAGCACTGTTTAATACCATAAAATGTTATCCTGCAGTCAAACTCGCATCTCTATTTGCGAGTTTATCTACGGTATTACGAGCGTACCAGAATGAGGAATGACAATTTGAAAGGCTGGTTCACCGAAAACAAGATGGCTATCAAACGATTTGCACAAAAAACACTCTCTACTGCCTCCAACGAATGGAGTGAAAATTGGGTTTGCCCTTTTTTGCGTGATGTCATCAAGGGCGCAATGGTCAACAGGGTTCTTTTCTGGTGCACATCAAGAAAAAACCCATGCAGTGGTAATTGGTATATTTTTCATTATTTCCCCCTAATTCAGAAGCAAACTTTGTTTGTTTGTTTGTTTGCATTAACAGGTTTAAGTCAAGAGTCACAACTTTTACATAAATTGCTGGGATACAAATGTCTTGTTCAGAGTTTGTATCTCTTGACGCCTTGCTTAATTTGGGAATCTGTGGTCCACGGCTTGGACTTGGAGCACCTGTTAGTTAGGAGATGAGCATAGGAACCAGACCTTGCCTTTGCAGCTTGGACACTTTTCATGGCTTTCTTTCATCACCATGGGTCTTTGGCCACCAACAAATCATCTGTTGAATGGAGCATGCACTTTTGCTAATTTATGTAAAAACCTCCATTCACCCCAAATTTCATTTCCCAACTCACTTGTTAAACTTAAAATCCAGTTTTATATTCACGAACTATACAGTACACAATATGTGGGGCGAATGATATATCAACGAGGAGCATCTCTTGGTCTCGTCTAGTATCTGGGCGGCGGCGACGCCGGAGCCGTCTGGTGCTGCTGCGCCGTGGCCCGCGTCGCCTCGGAAGAGGAAGAGGACGCCGCGGCCGGGATCTGGTGCTCCTCTTGCTGAAGCTGGGCCATGCTGACCTCGGTGGCCAGCGAGGAGGACGATAGGAGAGGCAGTCCGGATAACCTGAACAAAGAAAAATGTCAAGTGTTTAGGTACGCCTCTTTGTCTAATTCAGTACCTGAGAGGCCTGGCGGGCCTGTCCTCCTCCCCGGGGGCCCTCTGTCAGCTGAACCAGCTGGGCGGCGGGCTGGAGGGAGCAGGGGGAGGCGCGCTGACCGGCGTGGCGCCGTCCAAGCCGGCGTAGCAGCCTGGGAATATGATAAAATAACTATTGGCTCTGGAACTCCGACAAATTTTAAATACCCGCAGTGTGATGTGCCCCTCCCGGTCCTCCGTGCAGCAGGTAGTGCGGCAACCCTATCCTCCGCTTCCAGAGCAGGAACCCCACGAAGATGCCCACTCCGACGCCAAGGACGGCCATGGAGAAGCCCAGCCCGGCCATGGACCCCGCAGTGTAGGAGGCGTGGAGGAAGGAGTAGGAGGGGGCGGCGGCGGAGGAGTAGGAGCGCGAGGCGGAGAGCGGGTGGGAAGAGGGGGAGGAGAGGTGCAGGCTGTCGCGGCGGATGTGCACCACCTACAGGGTGGAAAACCGAAGGTATCTCTACGGAAAATGTCACGAAATTAAATAGCATTGAATTACCACTGTCCTCTCCTGCGCCACCCTCAATCTCAAGGGGATGTGCTGCCTGCTGATGTTGAGGGAAAGGCGCCTATGAAAAAAAGTAGAAAGCTTGAGAATATACAATGTCCATGCGAAAAGTACCCAAAGCGATATTCTTACTTGTAGGCCTCCGCCATGGTTGCCTCCTCCTCCCGCTTGGCTAAGCCCTTGGTCCTGTCCCTGCTGCCACCGGCGGGGACCACCCGCTCCATCAGCGCGAACCAGACGTCGATGCCGTCGCCGGTTGGGGAGGAGGAAGATGAGGATGATCCGTCTTTTGGCGGGCGAGACGCCGACAACTGAGGGGAGGAAGGAAAATGGGTCAGATTTCCGCATAGGGGAGCAGTGGGGTCAATATGCCTGTTTGCACAATTAGGATGGGAAAGGTCAGAGTCTGCGGCATCGTTATTACGCGTGAGTTATGAAAAATGGGATCGATATCAAGGGCGGGTATTATTCATCAAGGGCAGTCATTGCAGCAAGTAAATGATGTGCACACAGTCCTGTTCCCATCTGATGATAAGGCTTGGTCCACGTGCGAGCGACGTATCTGCACATTCTGCCGTTGAGCCAGAGAGAAAGTCGCTCTGTTCCGACAAAAGGGACGGAAAAGGGAAAAGAAGGGGAGTGAGATGGCGAGTCCAGACCACATTTCATTAGGGGATCTCCTCCTCCTCTTCCTCCTCTTCTGCCCGGCAGAGAAGAAGATTCTTCCTTTGTGCGCCAGTCGCCCACAGAGATGAGATCTAAAATGGAAGAGGGAAAAGGAGGAGGAGGAGGAACGGAGAACAGGAAAAAACCAAAAGAAACCGGAGCCTTTTTCCACGGACGGACATTGGACTTGTTCTTCTTCGGACCCCGGCGCAAGCTGGGCGACTATCTCTTTTATTCCCCCTCATTTCTGCGCGGGACAATCCCGAATTTATTGTCAAAGGAAGGGCTATGCCAGAGACTTAAGGAGAGAGGAGAAAGGCGAACGCTTTGCACAACAACAAGGGGCCTTTCTTTCTAGAACGAAGTATGAGAGGCCGGAAGAGGAGGGGGGAAGAGAGAGAAGGGCTGGCTGTGCAAAGATGCCGAGAGGCTAAGAGGGAAGGATGATGCCACTTGGAGAACCAGGCAGGCGGAAAAAAGGAGGAGGAGAAAAGGGAGAAGAAGCATCCTTGAGATCCATCCTGTGGCGGGGGATTTGCCAAAGGGCTTAGCCTCTGGTTAGCTTTCTAAAAATTTACCGTATCTTCCAAGTTGGAAATCGTCATGCAGTTTTGCTATGACGTCATATAAACTTTTTTCGCGGTGAAAGCTATCTTTCCTCTTCTTTCTTCACAGATCCTCCTTTCACCATATTAACCTTTTCTCCACAAAGCCTCCGCCCTCCCCTTCCATACCTCTGGAAAATCGCGAGATTGCTCAAAACAGGTCATAAGTATCGTTCAGTACTCTTGAAGGCACAATATAACCTCTCAGTGAGCTCTCAAGATCCAATACGAAAAATGCCCAAAGAAAACTCCGATTGTGCTCTATTTGAAAAACATTCGTACATAGTAAATGGGTAAAACGACCAATATTTCCTTTTTCTGAATTTCCAGGAATATTTTATTACTCACGTGCACGTCCACGACCCTGAGCGGCGAGATCCCCGCGATGGAGGCGACGGCGCGGCGGAGGGACTCGTGGGCCGTGCGCAGGCTGAACTGGAGGAGTTGGCTGTAGTCCACTGCGGAGTGGGGAAACAAGACGCGAATTTTTATGCGCTAAACCTTCCCCGCAAAAATCGTCATAATAAATGCATGCGCAGCGCCAGTTGCACTCTCTCCTCGGGTATCATTCTAACATGTACCTACGGTAGGTAGGGCCCTCCCCTCCCCCGACTTGCATATCCGATGGGAATAAGAAGGCGGGGAAAGGGAAATCCAGGCCTCCTCCTTTCCTCTCTGCATGCCAAACCAAGGTGGCGTCCGCCTCCTCCTTCTGTTTCCCCCCCAAGACCGGCAGATAAAGTCAGAAAGGAAGAGGAGCGCAAGGCCGAGAATGTTCAGGCAAAAACAACCTTGCTTTTAAAAAAGGTACCCTGTGGCCGCTACCCTGAAAGGTTAGAATTGGATCGAAAAGTGCGAAAGGAAAAGTTGCAGAAATTGGGCGATTCCTATACTTATTCCCAAAGGAACAAAAAGGAAACCAGGCAGGAGAGAGGGAGTCTGCACCGTCCGTCCGAAGCACGCCCTCGTCGTCGTCGTTGTACACCCAAGGGGCTTTTGTCGGAGGAGGGAGGGTCTGGATGGAAGCGGAGGAGGAGGAGGAGGAAGGGCCTTTTGCCGAAAGTGCATATGGCGGCAAAAGGGAAAGGGGACTCTTCGCCTCCGAGGAGAAAAAGGCTCGAGTTGAGTGTTGAGGGGGAAAGGAAAGGGGATCCGGATCCGGCTCGTCTCAGTTTCCCCCTTTATTTTTCAGCCCCCCCCCTCTAGTCTGCAGGCTGGGAAATAAGGGGGAGGGACGCGGAAAATAAACAAAGCCGTAAAAGGGGAGCGAAAGTGGTGGGGCGGGGAGAGGGAGAGGGAGAAAGGGTGAATGCGGATCGAGGCGAAAGAAAAGAAGAAAAGGGTGTTTTCGCAGCTCTCCAGGAGAAAGAGAAAAGAGGCGAGAAAGAGATCCAGAGAGCAAAAGAAAACAAAGGGTTGAGAAAGAGGAGCTCTTTCTATTCCTCCAAGGACTGTTTTCACTTTCGTTTGAAGAATTTATCTTGCCCTCGGAGAAGTTCCTTCCTTCCCCTTCTTCCCCCCCTTCTCTATCCTCAGGTGTCCCCTTTCCTTCTTCCGTAATGTAATGGCTTTCCCCCTCCTCCTCCACCGTGGCGGCGGCGGCAGACAAAGGGGCGGGAATGCCTTCACGGTGCGTTTCTCCACCTCCCTAGGGACATATCGTGCGAGCCAACCCCCCGCTGACATGCCCCGGCCCCATCAATCCAAGAAATATATACGTCGTCGTCGTCGGTGGCCAACGCCCCGCGCGCGGGACCGCGGAGAGACCCTCTTTGGTATTCCTTCCCCGTCCGCCGCCCGTTTGCTCTCGCAGTGGTCGATGGTTGTGCCGCCGGGGTATATAACGGACATTGCGAAGCCGGAGACGCTTGACCAGATGGAGGGATCGAGGGCGACCGACCGGCCGACCGACCGGGGCCATAAAAGATGGGGAGAGCCGAGAGGGAACGAACGGGATTCACCGCCTAAACAACAGTTGGGACACGTTGAAAAAAGTACAGGCCCCTTCTCCGTTCCTTGCATCTTTTTGCACTTCTACAATATCCAAGAAAAACTTTCGCGCAGAATGCGACCGCGGTAATTTACGGGCCAAAGTGCACTCCCTCCCTCCCACCTCTCTCTCTATCTTTTTACAAGCCTCTCCGTCCTCTAGCCGTGCAGAGCCACACGGCACAACAAGCCTTTGCCTTTTTTTGTGATAGCGGCCGCCCTGCTTGGTTGTCCGCTCGCGTGGGGCGGCATAAGCAAACAGCCCCGTTTCCTTATTGCCTCTCTTCTCTCTCCCCCCCTTCCCCAATTTAGTTTGGCCATTACTCAGACACGCCTCCTTTCCCCCTCCCCCTTTTTCCATGCAAAAGCCCCAGCTTTCGTTGCATGGAGATGGGGGAAAGGTCTAATTGCGCCTTGAAACGCAATGCACGCCGAAGAATTCGACATATTTTTCCCAAGCAAAAAGGTATGTGCCGTAAATAAAGTCGCGACTAAATTCAACTCACCGTCGACCGTGATCCTGAGGAAAATCCTTTTTTCGGCCGGGACGCAGTTTGAGACGTCGAAGGCGGCAAAGTGCGGCGGGGAAGGGTTGAACGACGAATAGTGGCTCAAGAGCACCCGCTCGAAGGAGCTTGAGTTCTTCTGCGGAAAGGAAAAAAAACTGTACATGTTTCAGGCACCGCAATTAATCGACACACCTCTCCCACATACTAAAGAGGGAAAGTCTAGTTATTGCAAAAAAACCACCGGAGGTGAAGGAGGGAAAGAAGTAGGGGCGGGGGGCAGAGGAGGTGAAATAAATCAAGGTGGAAACTTTTGCGGCTGGAGGAGGGGAAGGGGAGGGGGGGTACGGGGGTACGTCGTCTGTCGGTGGGAGGGCGGTCTGGGGTGATTTGTGGCAAGGGGATGGAACATGGAAGGAGGGGGCTCAACGAGGGAGGAAGGGAAAGGCGGGGAAATCGGAGGAGGCGGGGACGGTAGCGTACGTAGATTTCCACGTGTGCAAAACAAACCGGCAGGAATTTGCTCTTCATACTTTTTTACACGTCATCCATCTCATTTATTCTGGAAGGAATATGTGGGAGGATGCGTGCCAGCGCCATAGGACTCTGGGAAAAGGGGGGGGGATTTTCCTCCCGCCTTTGAAGCACATCATGGGTTTCGGCTTTGCGAAAACGGGAAAGACGGTATGCTAACGGCGAAAAAAAGATTTTTATTTCCTTTCCCCCCCCTCCTCAACTTAAAACATTGGACGGACTTCAAAATGTTTTCTGCTGCTGCTTTCACTGTAAGGTAGGGAAAAATAAAGAAAGTATTGGAGCGCTCCAATGAAGACTCTTTAAGGTTGACTCACATGCTTTGCAAAGTAGGTGGCGATGGCGATAGGCACCACTGATATCTGTGAACAAAAATCAAAGGTATCTCAAAGAAAGAGAAAAGGATTATGCTTGCTTGTACAGTATTACCGAATTGACCTCCTCGACGACTAGAGTCCACTCTGGCCTGCTGAAGAATATCTCCGTGGTCTCGTATCCGCTGAGGCCGGAGGATCGCTCGGACACCCAGACGTCGCAGCGGACGCCGCGGAGGGGGCGCTGAAATGGAGAGGAGAAACCGAGGGGACATGATGCAAGTTCAAAGAGACTGCTATGCTGCTCCGGATTTTTTTAAAAAAGAAAGGGAAGAAAAGATGAGAGAGTTTAAACAGTCGTTTTCGGAAAAGTTTTGCGAAGGTTGGCGCTGCTGTCTCCCTTGAGAGACACGTAAGGGGAGATGGGGGAGATGGGGGCTCTCTCGGCTGGCGGCGGCGGCGGCGGCGGCGGCGGCGGCGGCGGGGCTGTCGCAAATTTCCCCCCGGAGGAAGGAGAAGAGGACGAAGAGGCAAAACTTGAGGGAGGAAAAGTGGGAAACTTTCCGCTCCTCCCCCCCTTGTCCCCCTTCTGCTCTTCAGGGAAAAATGTGTGTGAAAGTGCAAGCAAAATTTTACCCAGCCAATGAACGCTTGAAAAACATTTGCGTCACTTTCCATAATGAGCTAAAAAATGAAGCATAAATTCGAACCCCCTTTTTCTAGTTGGTGAATTCTGTGCCATTCTCTCCAGGCGACACTTGTTCCTCCTCCCCTCCCCTCCCCTCTTGTCCCATCGGGGGAAAAAGGGGGGGATTGCGCTCTCTCACCTCCCCCGCGTAGACGAACTGATCCGGGTCAGAGTCGAGCATCTCCCTAGCGTGCTTCAGTCTCAGGTGGGACAGCGAGGCGGAAGTTGTGGAGGAGGAGGAAGACGCTGAGGGGGCGCCGTCGACGTCGGGGGAGGCGGGGGGGATCCAGTCCACGCTGCAGTTTCCGCTCCTGAGAGAAAAGAAAGGAAAATTAAAGCTCCCATGTAGCTTAGCATGTCATATTCCCCTCCATAAAACTGTGCGACATTACTTTCTGGATCAACTTCCTTGGCTCTGTTATGTGAGCTTGCCACATACATTAACATTGGCGATGTGATGCTACTAGGCCTCGCGCACATTCATTCATTGCGCTCTGCCAAGAAAGAGCCTTGGAAACGACTGTCGCAGCATCTTCCTCTTCCTTATATTTCTTCTCCACCCATTGTGGCACATCTGTCCGCGGGCGGTCCCCTTCCTTCTTCTCCCTTTTCTTTCGCATAAGACTTCCTGTCTCCTCCTCTTCCTCCTTTTTTGTTCCCCTTCCCCGTGTCAAAGCCTCGTTCCTCCTTTTTCCATTTTATCCCCTTGAGTGGCGACAGATGCGGAATGGCGCACCCGTACCAACGCCCCCCCTAGAGAGGCAACGTAGTATTCACGACCCAGTAGTGTACTTTCCTATCTCAGAATTATACTGTAGTACCCACCTACCGTAGTCTTCAACTAAATATAAAACGGGGCACCATTTCATGTACAAGGCTAAGACCGAAAAATACAATAATGTGTACCTCTGTTCGATGGTGTACTGCAGCCCAGAGGCGAAGTCGTGGACGACGTCGAAGACCTGCCCTCCTCCTCCTCCTCCGGCGACGCCGCCTCCAAGGCCCGGCATCATCCCGAAGTGTGCGACCTCCGCCGCCAGCGGGTTGGCGAACCGGGAGAAGAAGATGGCGGGCGGAGAGTGGGGGCGGGGCGAGAAGCGGAAGGAGACGAGCGAGTGCGCGCGGTCGTAGTGCTGCGAGGAGTAGCTCACGCCGCGGTCGTTCTGAAACAAGAATAAAAAACTAGCAACCATACCCACGATGATTTGGAAAATGGTGCATAGGAGAATTGGCAGACCCTTTTCTTACAAGCTTGTTTGCTACGATGGATATCTTGTGTCTTCGCAATGCAAGCAAGCAAGCAATCGAGGAGGGAGAGGAGCCGGCGGCCTCTTATGTACTCGTTTGCTTGCCATGCTTGCTTTCCCCCCTCCAAGAGTGTCCTCCACTCCCTGCCTCCTTCCACCATCATCGGCTCAGATAAGCACCCAATTCCCTCCCCTCGTCCGCCTTCTAAGATATCACTGCGCCACCCCCTCCCTCCTCGTCTTACGCCCAGGGAGAGTATATAACGGCCGCCATAGCCCAGGGGCGCAGGAAAAAAAAAGGAGGCGACACATTGCCGCCGTCCACGTCGTTTGCTCCTCACCCTCATCCATGCACCCATGCGCCCTACACATATCGGTACACAGGAAAAGGCTGCCCGGAAGGTATCTATAAATGAAACTACTATCGTGGATTCCCGATTTCGAGCAGGAATTTCAAGAATCCTCGCCGTGTATCGGTGAATCCCCCTCTCCCTTTCATCGCTTCAGCCCGCTCCCCCCTCCTCCGCCGTTGGCCTCCGTTCTTGCATACCAATGGCCTCCCTCCCCTCCTTTTAGCATCGAGGGCCGCATCGGAGAGGACACCATCGGCTCCTCCTACTCTATTGGGCGGCCGCCGCGGCCACTAATCTCCGGTATTCACGATATCATCCTTCACTGCTGTAATACTGACCTCCTCGACCGTCTCGATGTCCACTGAGAATTGGTCCGGTACGTCCGGGAGGGGGCGGCGGTACACGTCCGGGCGAGGGCAGAACACGCCGGGGGGAGCAGGGGACCTGAGAAAAGAAAAATGGCGCATTGAGGATTTGTTCCCCGCATTTTTAGAAAGAAGATTTTTCAAAATATTTCACCATGAAGCCTTTCGTCGGGTCTCCCCGCTGTTCCCAGGCCTGAATGACCTGATGTTGTACTCCAGGGCGAAGGAGGAGCAGCCGAGGCCTCCGCCGGAGGAGGCTGCTTGCGAGGAGGATGACGCCGAGGTCGAAGAGGACGCTGGCGGCCTCAGCGGGGAGAAGAGGAGGGCGCTCGGAGTGGCTGTGTTAATAATACGGGAGTAAATCTAATCTCGCATAAGCAAGCAAACATTTATTGCCGAGTTGTTGTTGGATAGATCTCCTGCATTTCGTATACAAGGGGACCTCTTCTCCTCCAAACAGGGGTCGCTCTTGCACCCTGGGGAGGGCGGGAAAGGAGGGAGGGACTGTAGTTCGAAGTGGCTGAGAGGGGGGGGGGATAGAGAAAGGGGAATGAAGAGGCCTCGAAAGTAAATTGAGTGGCCTGCCACCAAAATCAGCAAAAAAGTAAATTTCCCATCAAGACAGGAAAGGCAGAGAAGGGCCCTACAGCTCGGGAGTAATCTTTTCCCATCTTTTCGGGCCTGAATTATTTGGCAGTTCAATCAATATCCGTGGGCGAATCCCGCTCTGCAGCAGTAAGCGGAAAAGGGAGGACGAAGAGGGGGGGTCCCATTCTTCATCTTCTCCTTCCTCTTTCATCATCGCAGTGGCGGGGTCGCCACAGCCTCGGCGGCGGCGGCCTCACACCTTCCCCCTCACCTCTACTACTACCTAGCTCCACTTAATTGGGGTCAAGAGCTCAGGGGAAAAGAAGGAGGGAAAGAAGAAGGAAACCGTCCACCAAGGAGAAGAATGATAGAAGAGGTGAAGAAGTATAGGGCCCTATACAGTCACTCAAGTCCCAACCCCAACCTGATTAAATATTCTCACCGTTGTGCCTTATCTTGAGGGAGAAGGGCCTGAGGTCCTCCTCCTCCCCTCCGTCCTCCAGCGGCGGCCTCAGAGTGGGGAACTCGGCGAAGATGGCCTCCACGGAGAGGTCCTTCTCGTCGACGCGCCAACGTTTGAAAAGCCTAAAACTCGAAGTTCTATTCAGGGAACTCGATCGGTCATTTCGTAGTAGCTTCTGTCGTACCTGTAGTCGACCTGAAAGGAGGTGAAGTTGAGCCCGTAGGCGGTGACGGCAGAGAGGAGGTCCACCAGCGGGATGTACGCGCCTCCTCCTCCTCCTCCGGCGGACGACGAAGGCGACGACGACCCGCGCGCGGAGGCGGAGGAGGGGCAGAAGCAGTTGGTGGGCAGGTTGACGGTGGGGATGCAGTGCACGCCGCGCACCTTGTGGCCGAAGCCGGACGCCCGGCTGTAGGAGCAGATCCTCTCGTCCCACCTCCCTCCCTCTTCTTCAAGGGGCGACATCCTCAGCTCAACAGAGTCTCCCACCCCTCCTCCTCCTCCTCCCGCGGCCGAGTTGGCGGCGGCGGAGACCGACTCGCGCACCAGGTAGCGGCGGCCGGACGACAGGTTGGTCACCTCCACCTCGGCCTCGAAGGTCTGAAAAAAGTACACATACAGAAAGGAAGATGAAGGGGCCATCGCAATAGAGCTTGAGCCTGGGAAAAGTTCGAAACTCCTTCGCTGCCGCCACGTACGTACCCAAGGACCAAAAAAAGGCCAGAAACGCTGCCTGTCTGTCTAGTAGCGGCGAAAGCGAGAAGGACCCCCATCTTCTCCAAGCTCCCCCCGCCCCATCTTCTCCCGCCTCCCCTCTCTCTAGCTCGCTTAAAAGTTGAAACTTCTCCCTCCC
>JAAUYJ010202520.1_pt1 | contig 11921 bp, 13 predicted proteins | sample 7278031 | NCBI WGS metagenome assembly JAAUYJ01 (sample SAMN14350222, study PRJNA611818) | marine sediment metagenome | isolation source: surface marine sediment (1.8m) | place: French Polynesia: Moorea | collected 2018-08 | reverse complement strand
GAGGCGTATCCGCTTGCATAGATCGCCGGATAATCTTCCCGCAATGTTGCCAATGTTCAAAAAGACTCATTCACGCCAGTTCCGTTAAGGTCCAAGGTGCAAATGGATTTTCCCCTTTTCTGTCAAACATTTAAAAAACATTTATGTTGCTGTTGACCCTCCTCTGCCTACAACATATAAAAATACGAAAAAAAACCATCACTTACGGCGGCAACCACACTCCGACTTTTCCAGGCCAGATAGTCCTCAGCCCGTCGCCGGGATAATTGGAGGAAGAACCCGACTGGTGCTGCTGCTGGTTGCTGGACGTTGATGTCAATGAGGTTGTTGCTGGAGCTGCAGCCGCAGCCGCAGCTTTGGATGACCTTGACTTTGACCTCCCCAGCCTCCGCCTCTGGTAGAAGTTCTCTCTCCTGGACCTCCTTCCACCACCGCCTCCTCCTCCCTCATTCCCCGCTCCCACTTTGGAAGGGTCGTCGTACGCTGCGGCGGCGGCCGCCAGCACCGCCGCCGTCTTGGACCCGCCGTACGCCGGAGCGGGAGGAGGCAGACCCTTGAGCAGGTCGGGCCTGTTGTTGTTGCTGCTGCTGCTATGGCTAAATCCCCCTCCCAGGTCCGCTGCCGAGAACTGCGATCCTCCCGTCCAGTCGCTCGGGCTGGGAACCAGAGACAGCGTCACCTGTCCTGATGCACCCGGCCTCGCCTCCGACCTCGCCCTGCGCCTGAGGGCGGCCGCGCGGGATTCGTTTCGGGAACGGCGGCGATGTTGTTGATGCTGTTGCTGCTGGCTGTGATGGTGCCCGTTGTCCATCCCGACGATGACGAAGCCGGGAGGAGGCTGCGGAGACGCCACTGGGGCGGGAGGAGGCAGGGGCAGAGGGGCGAGGACTGGGGCCTGTCTCGGCTGGCGGCATAGCGGACAGTTGGTGGCGTCGTAGATGGAGGGCTGGCGGACCAGCGACTTGGCCCTGGCGCGAAGATTCAGGTCCGCGTTGGCGCTGTCGTTGTTGTTATTGTTGTTGTTGCCGTTCTTGCCCCTGTTCCTCCTGTTCCTTGCCCTGCTCCTCCCCCTGCCCCTTCGCTCCCCTCCGCCGCCGTCCTCCTCGGCCTGAGCTGCAGGGGAAGGGGCCGGGGAGGAGCAGCATGGGGGCGAAGGAGGCGGAGGCGAGGGTGCAGCATTGCTGTTGCTCCCGCTCCCAGAGAGGAGCTGCACCAGCCGCTTCTTCCTGCTGGCCACCAGGCCCTCCTTGATCACGCCCCCATTATTCTGATGTTGTTGCTGTTGTTGTTGCTGTTGTTGCTGTTTGGACGAGTAATGCTTGTTTTGAAGTTCACAAAGCCTGCAGGCCGGAGGGGCACCAGGCATCTTCTCAATCTGTTGCCACACACTTCTCGAAATTTGCGGAATCACGAATCACATGGAAAAGGTCCCATTCACTTCGTCAGCATTTCGATTACCACCGCATGCTTCGTGCACCCATCCAAGATATGTAATTAGGCAAAAACGCCTGTCGCTGCGTCGAAAAGGAATATTTTGAATTCCCCCCCTAATATCGGCGCCCGCACACACGCTATAGCACACCTAGTATTTTGCCGCTAAATGGAAGCCGGCCAAAAGAACTTTCTGCTGGATGGACGTGTGTCCGAACCGCTTTTTCGGGTTTGGCAAGATGCACTGAGTTGAGGTGAGGGGTGGAGCCGCCGACGAACGACGGGAAGAAAAAATTCCTATCCACCAACGCACTCACTCTCCCTCGCTCCTTCCCACCACTCACGCAAGTTTATACACTGCTGTATGGGCCCAGAATGGGCCGGGCTTAGACGGGCCGGGCTGCCACCGAAAGCAAACTAATTAGGAGCAGGTGTTTCTCCTTTGATTGCCGCTCGGAGAGAGATACACTGAGGATTAGAAACGATGATGATATTGCCACCGCCGATTGTTGAGCGGCCGATAACACACTTTTTGATATTCGCTCCACTCTTATTTCCAGACTCTGATCCACTATTTCTAGACAGCGTCCGCGAGGGGGGGGCAATGAAAATGAAAGTCGTAAAAATCCCCAGGGTGCAATAATTGTGTAAAAGTAGTAATAAAGAAAAGAAGGCCCGCAGGACGACGATGGTTCTCTGCGGCTCCTCCTCCTCCTCAATAAAGGGGGCCTTCCGATTCCTTCACGTCTCTTCCGAGCAAACAGAACTGATCGAAGGAGGGAAGAAAGGGAGGCGACTGAACTGATGCATATCTCCATCTCCCTCCTCCTCCTCCTCCTCCTCCGTCTCCGTCCGCCCAGTCTGTTCGTTGGTCCGCGGGCGCTCCTCCCTCCCTCCCATTTTGAGGGCCCACGAAAAGGAGGAGGAGGAGGAGGGACATAGAGTGAGTGAGAACCCCATACCTAGGGCTTCTCTCTCGGACGGCGGTAAGCGATGCTGATTGCGGCGAGAACAACCAGCAACCACTTCTTGCATCTACTACTACGTTTGGAGGAGGAGGGGGAATGGACTAATGAAGTCGGCAATAAACGGGTGATGGAGGGAGGAAGGGAGGAACCCCTTCTTCTTCCCCGTTCCTCGCCGGCCAAATTGCCGCGCTGTTACTTCGTTTACCGCAGAATGACGGGCGAATTACGAGGAGGGGTTGCTTGCTATGATGACGCATGTACGTACATATGCGAAGTTTAAAGGGTGGCAGTGGTGGCAGTAGCCGGCACAATTAAAATTCTGCATTGGGTTGGTTCGCAGAGGTTAACTGATTAACACAGCAGCATTCACCCCGGGAAGTAAATCTTCCAGATTTATTGCTGGAGTCATGACACCACCGACGTGCTAGAATTTTCGAAAAACATGTTTCTTATTCCACTTCAGGCAAGTGTACACCGTACCCCCTCCGTAAACTTTTTTGGCATCTCCTCCTGCCATGGCCGTTCCACCTCAGGCGAGAATTGGGGGGAGGGAAGGAAAGGACTGTGACGGAGAGATGGAACAAAATACGCCTCCACACCCCCTCTTTTCCCCCCTACCCAGAAATCAGAAATCTTCAGGATTTTTTCCCTGTGAGAACGGAGAACCCGAAGAGGAGGAGGGATTGTTGAAGAAGTGCCTGTACTTTGGGGAGGAGGAGTGAGGTAGGGATCATCCTACTCTTTTTCCACGAATTCATCGTCCTCCTCCCACGTTTAGGGCAGGAGAGAAGTCTCAATGGAGCAGCCCCCCTTCCCTCATCCTCTGTACAGTTACGTCCAGAGTCAACAACATCCATTGTGCCCCGATGACAATTTGCTCTCCCTCCGTCCGTCCCGACCGCCGCATTATAATGGGACCCCCAACCCTCCTGACTGACTGGCATCATTGCGGCCCTATATGCTCTTCTTCTTTCTTCTTTTCCTCGCAGGGTCCCAGCAGCGGCAATAGGCATTATCATCATCATCATTGTCCTCCTTCTCCTCTTAGTCATCCTCGTCGTCGACTCCGGATGCCGCAGAACCACTCAAGACCTGTCTTCGTTTTCGTCGTCGGTCGACCCAGCGATTGTCTGCTCGTCATAAGAAGTCGAGACGGGGGATCAGGGCAGAAAGGCAAATTAGGCGGAGGAGGAGAGGCATTACGCGCGCACAACCAAGAAATGAATGTCGGTGACATACAGAGGTGGAGTCAGCCTACGTACCGGCGACCGACGCATCCGTTTCGAATCCCGATCCGACATTTGACATTCGTGCACACCGACTATTTGCATAGAAAGCGCGGTCCTCCCCTTTGATATGTTCCCTCCGCCCACAACACGACTCACAAATATAGAAGCAAAACGTGCAAATCTCTCTTCTCTGTCTCTCCCTCCACTTTTTTCCACGCGTCATTGGCAAATTCGATGTTGTTTGTAATGCGTCCACATCTCTCATTCCCCCCGCCTCCCCTCAGATCTCCTCCCCGTGTTTGCACGCATGACGGGGGGGGGGCAATTCGGTAGCAGATCCCCTCTCCCCTCCCTCCCTATATATGATGCCCAGATAAAGCCACCGCGCCCGATCTACTACCACGACATACTACACACCATATCTACCTTTCGCACAGCAGCAAAAGTGATCGCCGCTCCCTCCGCCCTGTGTGTATGCCTCCGTCGTGAGAACTCATCTGCGCTCCCTCCGTTCAACTCCGCGCGGTGCCTTTTTTGGGACTCTGTACACAGCGCCAGGCTCTCTCTTCTTTTCCCCTGGCTCAATTGTCCTTGAGGAGAGCTCCCCTCTTTTCTCTTAGCTGGATAGCAACAGGCTTCCAGCGATTCCAGACGTTGGGGCGTCTTCTAGAATTCCTATTGCAGATTATTTTTTTTACCGCCGGCTGTGCCAGACGAATCAGGTAGAGAGTTTTTGAGAATGTGCCTCAGGGCATAGGAATCCCCATCCTGCTTCCACCTCGATCAATTAATCTAAGAATATGTTCCACAAGGTTGGGTCATCTAAAAAGTAGGAGGATGCTTGACTTTGTCCGGGGATTGAAGAGATGCCATGATACATTCCGGTATTCTTTACCCTCCGTTGCAGGTATTTGATTATAAGAGCCTGCCGGCATACGGACGTGGCCCTCGTTCAAAGCAGGCGACGATTCGAATGACGGACAGACGGGGGAGACCGCCGACGGGATAAATTGAGAAGAAGGAAATAAGAGTGTAGGGAAAAGACAGCGGTTCATGCCTGTCATGTCACTTATTGTAGCGGCTGTGGTTCGTCTCTCAAAAGGCCCTTACAGTATACTGTATACGTCGCACTGTGGGAGGGACGGAGGAAATATGTTTGCTATTTGGGTAATATTTTTTTGGGTTTCAACATCGATCGTGTCATCGTCACCTTGCGTCCGTCCCACCCCAATTTCCATCGTGACTCTTGGCTCATTCCTTGAAACGTCAGTACATGCCGGTATCTGTCCACCATCCAGAGGCGCAGGCGTTTTGCTCCTTATCCTGTTCCTCCGATATGGCACCCCCCAAGGCTGTAGTGGAGGATAGATATTCCTGGCACACTAATCGCCGCCGCCCTTGACAGTCGGACATTTCTTGTCTCGGACGGCGACCGACGGTCGGTAGCGCGCCCCAGTCGCCGCCGCCGCCGGGGTCTCCTCCCTTAGGGCTTTTTTAATTCCTCCGACGACCACCGACCTGGCATATGTCAGTCAAAGAAAAAGGACAATCTGTTTGAAAAAGGGCAGTTGCTGCTCGTTGCTGTACCTACCAGGGATGGTGGTGCATGGGGGGCGATTGTCTTGTGGTTTTTTAGCGCTATAGACCCGTGCCTCCGCCGTCGTTCCCCCCATTGAGAGGAGGGGGAGTTTGGGCTACTTGCGCAGAATTCTAAAGAGATGGGGAGGGAGATGGTGGCGGAGGAAGAAGGATTAGGTGGACACAACACAAAGGCGGTGTTTGGTATGGAATAAAGAGTGGCAGGGTTTAGACACAGGCGATGGCATAGGGAGTGAGAAAAAGGGCGGGGGCGTACTTACGGCCAGGAGCTGCCGTGAAAAAAAATCTTTCCACGAATTTTGGGCAAAGCAAAAGGCGCTTGCTTGCTCCCTCGGCCTTTCGCCTTTCGGGTGGGAGAATTGCTGTTCTATTGGTACGCACGCCGGGTGGGGAGGGCTCCTCCACGGATTTTTTAGCATGAGACAGTGCGCACAACAGACCCCCCAACAATGGCTTGGTCGGGCGGAGGAAGACGGGCCAGAGGTTGGATATATTGAAAAGGAAGGCTGCTTCGCGCCAAAGGATAAAGAGGGGGGAGGGGGGATCCGATGGAAAATTATCGAGAAGGAGCGTCCGTCCGTCCGTCCTTTTTCCCGTGACCTTTCCCCCCTCCCCCCCTCGCCCTTCAGGCACCCTCAACCACCTCCCATCCCCCTTACGAAATTGACGGCCGAATTCAGATATATTGAATTCGTCACCCCCTGATATGAGGAGGGAAGGGAAGGGAGGGAGGAGAACGTCTATCAGGCAGCCAATTGAGCAAAAGGACGATCAAGATCACCCATCTGATCACGGATCGAGCCAGACATGACTATGACTCGATTCAATCCCATCCCCCTTTCCCATTCCTCCCACAACCTTTCCTTTCCATGCAGGTATTGTCATGGAGAAGGGAACGGAGCTATCTATCTCCCATTTTTCTCTCTCGATTGAGGCGAAGGGACCGAACCAGGACCGAACATGCGAGCAATGAGCATAGAGGGAGGCCTTTTTTCAGAGATCTCATTCCCTTCCCTCGATCGTCCCATCCATGCCCATGCCCTCGGGGATGGAGCGAGCAGCAAAGAAGGCATCTCTCATGGGTTCCCAATCGCCTCGCAGATGCTCCAAAGTGCAAGCAGGGCCGATGATGGAGGGCGAATGCGGAGGAGGGGAGAGGTAATTAGGGAATTTGGGAGCGGGATACGAGGAGCTATAGCATCTTGGGGCAGCAAGGCTGCTAAGAAAGAAGAAGCAAAAAATGCGCATTGTTGTATCGCGGAGTCAGTCTTCGATCTCGCAAAGGGTATCTATCTCCTCCGATCTAAGGCAGCCCTAAAACTCTGCGAGGAGCATCCGTCAATTTGGGGAGGGGGACGGCGGCGCAGCGGGGATCGCGATTATTTGGGTTCGATGGCTCCCAATTTTTTGGGTGGTGTTGGGAGCCCCATATCAGACGCCTATTTTCGTTGTGTGGATTCTCCTCCCCCTCCCTCCTCCATCTCTTGCACGTCGCCTCAAATTACTTTTGGAGAACTCATGCGGCTTCGGCGGCGGCGGCGTCGGCGGCGTCGGAGAAGAATAGATTTTTTGGGAGCGGCGGCGAAGAAGAAGAAGGACTGGAAAAAAGTGTGAAGAATGGGAGGGAAGTTCATTTATTGCGGGTAAGGCGAACGAACGTGGTGTTGTTCTCTCCTCCTCTTCATATTTACGGGCGATGGTGTCTTCACGCGCGGGTGCGACCGAAAAGTAGTGGCCGCCTCAGACGCAGACGCGACTACCACCACCGCGTACTCCCAAACAACAAACCAACAGACTCCTCCTTCGAAGTAGGAGGGAGAGGAGGGGATAATAATCCTCTTCGGAGTCTCTCTATCCCAGACGCAAGGCGCTTTAAAATGGGAGGAGGAGACGAAGACGATGAAGCCACGTTGTCATTACGCAACTGATCCAACTATCCTTTCACGAAGAGGAGGGCGCCCCTCCTCCCTTCCCCGGTCCCTTATCTTGACTCCAAATAAAAGAAACAATTCGATTCTCATGTAGATACCTGGTGTACGCGGCTGGATTTGAAAGGGGGGGACGAGACCGGCCACGGCTGGAATTAGAAAAGGAATCCCATTCAGTTCGGAATGGGCCGGTGAAGCCGGGAGCGGAAAAAGGCGCGGCCGGCTTCCTGCACGATTCCATCCAATGTCCCCCGTTCCCCCCCTTTCTTTTTATTTGAGCCGCCAATTTCCCAGGAATGGAACGAACGAGAAGTAAAAGGAGTATTTCTGGCACTTTTTTTCTATTTTCGCAATTCCGGCCCTAAGGACAATAAGGGGAGGTGGAGGAGTGAAAAAAGGGGTTTCCATCAGCTAAAGCATGCAATTCGCCCTTGCCTTTTTTTGCGCCGGCTTTGCCGCCGCCACTTATACAACCTGTATGTCTTTCTCTCAATGCCGCCTCGGACCTCCAGCTATGGCCTATAATTTTTTTTCGTGCGGGTAAAAAAAATTGGGGAGGAGGGGAGCAGAGGGCATTTTTCACTACTCCATGTCCTCACCGCGGCGGCGGCAATGCCTCGGTGGACCCAATCTAAAATCTGCACGAAAAACGCGAACAAACGGACGGACTCCAATAACACGCCCGGCTACAAGGAGAAGGTGTGGCGGGGAAAAATTCCCGGAATCTAATTAACGGCTCCGAATTCTGATGCACTTGCTAATTGCACTTTTTTCCTCTTCCGCAAAAAAGTTCCGTTTTTGCCGAGCTGATGAATTCCGCAATCCGGAAAAAATCCTGCTCCAAAAGAGTGTCGCTATGTAAACAGTTGCCAAATGCACATAGGAATCGACGGAACATTTTGGTTTACTTTTTCCCCAGATTGCAGCGATGCTTTAAAAGGCATATGAGGTCTCCCATTTTGCTGCAGGCATGCATTACGCACACAATGAACAGCATAGCGTATGAGCACCATCTAAATTGGAGGTGTTGCCTCTCTCTTTCTCTCGGCATCATGCCTAATTCGGTGCATGCAAGGATAGCAAGAGATCGGCGAGACGAGAGCGCTGAAAAAAGGACCACTACGCATGGAAGATTTTATGCACACACACTCAGAAACGCCTTCGATCTTCTACACCAGGATAGGGGGGGGCAATTTATGGGGTTTAAAGAGACAGATAGATAAGTAGCGCGGTCGGAGCGGAGTTTGGATGCATGGGCTTCAAGAGGGGGGAGGAACGGACCGACCACGATCCGCGAATTGCACCTCCTCCTCCTCCTCCTCTACTCCGCCAAGGACCGATTTTATCTCGAGGGTATGTGGAAAAGAGAGGGAGGGGAGGAAGAGCTCTTTCTTGCCTGGAAGCCGAATTATCGGGGCGCAATCTCGCGAAATGACGCGAGCAGTTATTCCGTAAAAAGACTCTCTGCAAGCAGGGTGGGGGACGCGGGGAGGGGACACATTCATGCGCCGGTTTTTTTTGTGCTGAGATGACATCTCTGCTGCGGGGGCATCTCATCTCATCTGCCCTCTGCCTACAGTCCCTCCCCCGAGGCATTTTACGTCTTCGATCTGATGAGGAAACGTAAAGCATAATAAGCCTCCCTCTTTGCTGTTGCTGCCTCGTTTGTTCGTGCCAGAAGCATAATGCGCCTAGGCAGCGCCTTTCTCTCTTGGGGTTTTTGGAGTTGGGCGTCAACGGGTAAAATAACACGGCTGTCCGCAACATTTCGCGTTCCCATCATTCTCGAGAGACGCCCGAAAAAAATGTCTTGCGTTTGTTCCCTTCCTCTCTCCCTCCTCTGTGTCGCTACGCGTCCACAACCGTGCAATACCGCCACGAGAAAAAAGTTCGAAGAAGACCTGCGGCAATATTTCTGTCGATGGTATGAGAGGGGGACATATACGTTGGGGGGTGCTTGGACGGATGTTGTCGCTGCACTTGGAACCCAGGGGACGTTTTCAGGCGTAAGTACAGCATTATATTCTTGGCTCAGCTTTTGTAGGTGGGACCAAGGAAACGGGAGAGGGGCACTCATTTCGACCGGAGGGTATTGGGAGTAGTGGTGCGACTGTACCGGCCTACGTCATTGCTGGTGCAGAATTCGCCAAAACCACCGCAAGTTAAAAAATGTATGTTTGACTTTTTTTGGGCTTAAAAAGCGACTATCTTTTTTCCTAAATCAGTAGTCGGCGACGCATTTGCTTTTGCCATGCAGCGGTACTCATCGTTGCCCTTTCTCCTCGGCGGGGCACAACATTCACGGATAGATCGTGACTTGATCCCGCCCTGTTTCTTGGTCCCTTTCTCTCACGCAGCAACGTGGCTTCTCCTAGATCCTCCTCCCTCACCTGGGGGACTGGAGGAGGAGGAGGACACCTCACACCTGAATATACGCGGGAGAGCGGGGAGACAGCACGAAGGGACTGGCTGAGAAGTGAGAAGGCGAGCGCCGTGCAGCGAATGAGACTCCGATTATTGTCATCTTCGCCTCACGGTGCTCCGATGTGATTTCAAGACTGCCAAATTAGTATCACGCAGACGGGGGGCGGGAGAACAGAGGAATGATAGATACGATTTGCGGTGCACCAAGTATTGTCATTAAGGCTGGCTACATACGAGTCAAAGGAATCGACTGCGTTGTAATTTTGCTCTTGAAAGATGGCTACGTTTTTGCTGTGGACTTTTCACGTTTGCAAAAAATAAATTCATTTGACACCACCATAAATGTTGAGAGTTCCTAGCGTACTGTTCAGTACTCATATCGTTTTCACGCCCATCCCTTTTACTTTGAGCCCAAGAGAAAATAAAATTTCGTTTGCTCAGTGTCACCGTTCGGCGCCGTGGCTTAGTTGGTTAAAGCGCCTGTCTAGTAAACAGGAGATCGAGGGTTCGAATCCCTCCGGGGCCTTTTTAGTGGAAACTAAAAACTCATTGATAGTATCACATATTACTCATCGTTACGCTGTTTTTCAAAACTCCTTTTAGATAGCGTAAATAATCATCACTATCTGGCACATTGCTTTCCTTTGCAAGTAGCATACCGATGACCAATAATTGATGATAAACCCAAATTTGCCAAAAGGAGAAAGGAGGGCTCGTCCGGGATTTGAACCCGGGACCTCTCGCACCCTAAGCGAGAATCATACCCCTAGACCAACGAGCCAAGGTTGTTGCGAGAAATTTGAACCGTAATTTTATTCCCAAAGAAGAGAAATCTCAAGGGCAGAAGAAATTCGAATTCTACAGTAGATTTCTGCCACACCCTTACCAGAACCGTGCGCACACTCCGCCCATTACGCTGCCTTCGTAAAACCAAAGCTCGCCGAGCGCTCAAGGTTGTTGGTGCCAAAGAAGGATTTTTTTTTAAAAAAAAAGTGGCGGTAGACTGTGCTACAGTACGTGTAGACCGCACAGAGGTGGAATAACGCCAGTGTGGCGAATGACGACCGTTTCATGGCAAAACCTGATTCAAATATGTATCTTTCGCAAATTAGTCAAGGCCTCTTTCTCGCACGCTATAGGCTTGGTCGAAGCATCAAGTTTTGTTGCATCCTCAAACATCGTGGAATCTCTGCTGGGACCATCAGCGCGGCCGTTTGCTTGACTCTGACGATTCATGTCAACATCAGAAGAATGTCCTGCTACCCCTGAAGACCAAGAAACATTCTCTGCTCCAGTTCCGGCCACTACACTTCCAGCCGTTACTTCCTTTTTTGGACACACTATTTTCCACTTGACGTCCACCTCCTCCCACCCGTCCGTGATCTGTCGCTTTGGGCGTCGAGGGCCGTATGAGTTGAAGTGGAGGGAGGAGAGGTCCAAGTCCTTCACCCCCATTGCTTCTTTTACCAACATGTCCGGAGACAGTGAGGGGTTCCTTGCTGCAAAGGCGGACGGCCTCCAGAGCCTCCCCCAGTCCTCCAGAAAATTCTCCGGAGTGTCTCCTGGATAAGGCGTGTGGTTCTGAAGCAGGCGTACGTCCCTGTCGGCAAGCTTCAACGCCTCGCTTATAAAGGTCCTATCGCCGATGCTCTTCTCCACAGAGTACACGATCGTCTCCTGCACGAGGAAGCCTCCTTCGTCGTTGACGTCGCCGGGGAATGGAGGAGGGGGATCATGGTCCTTGTCTCCGCTGTCGCCATCCGACGAGCCACGGTTCGCGCGGTTGCTGCCGAGCTGCTGCTGCTGCCTCTGCTGGGGATGGCAGACAAAGTGCTCGTGCTTGAACGTGACAATCCAGGCCATGTTGAGGCTCTCCCCCTCAGCGGTCTTGACGGTAGGGTGGAAGTACTTGACCCGGTAGGTTTCGTCGGGGCCGCCTTGGCGAGGCCCCCTTCTCACCATTCCGGAGTCGACCGCAGCAAAACCGGCAGCGGCCTGCGACAGGAACTCCTCCTCCTCCCCGGAGTAGCTTTCGCAGGCTACCGAGAAGTTGTGCTCTTCTCCGCTGCTTGTGGTGTCACCTTGGGATCCCTTTTCGGACTCATTTTGAAAGTGATGGGTTTTCATATCTTCTTCCATGTTCACAAAATACAAAACTGTTCATTTTCCTCCCAGAAACGTGTGTTTGAAAAAGTTGAATTTGATTTTGAATTAAAAAACTAAATGAGTTGAGTTGAGTTGAGTTTAATACGGGCTCATGTAAGAACGAATGTTTAAACGCACAAGTACACATGTACATCATTTGCTCTCCATGACAGTCGTCGTAACTTGACTCCAGACTT
>JAAUYJ010113565.1_pt1 | contig 11921 bp, 7 predicted proteins | sample 7278031 | NCBI WGS metagenome assembly JAAUYJ01 (sample SAMN14350222, study PRJNA611818) | marine sediment metagenome | isolation source: surface marine sediment (1.8m) | place: French Polynesia: Moorea | collected 2018-08 | reverse complement strand
TTAAAATCTGCTGTAACACCCCCACTAACAGCAAAGTAAACTGCATCTATCAACTCATCTTCATAAGTCAGAACTTTTCCCCTAGTTGCTGTTACTGCTGCATCTGTTTCTTGGTAGACATCTAATCCTTTATAAACTTGGCAGTGAGTATCAGCACACAACTCATAATTATCTGCTACAAACCGATGTAAATTTCTAAGTGCATAAGTTCTCGCTAAAATTGACTGAGCTTCTAGGGATGCTTTTGGTGGCCAAGCTCCTAATTCATGGGGTACTACTCCGCGAATATAAGTTTCTATTGGTACATTATTCACCAATGTATAGGTGCCATAAGCATTAGGTTGTAGTTTTAATGAGCCAGCATAACGTCGTTCTTCTGGTATTGTAGTGTCTTGATTAAATTGATTATTAACGATAAATTCATTTTTCCCCGCAGTAATACTTAGTTCATGGCGATGATAAATATAACCATTCATATTCCAGTAAGCGGTGGGTCGTTGTTTTAAAGCTTCCTGCTCAAGATAGACATTTGTATTACTATGAGCTTGTATACTTTCTAATAACCAGCGTCGTAATAAAGGAGTTTTATAGACTTCTCTTTTTGCCCAAACTTTCCATCTACTTGGTTGAGTTACTTCTACTTCTATTCCTTTATTTTTCCAGAACTGAGCATCTTCTTCAGCATTTTCATAACTGCGGTGGCTACTAAGAACTAACCGCTCTTTTAAGAGAGGTTTTTCTTGGGGTTTCATTTTAATTTTTAGTTCTAGTTGTTCAGTAGTAAGAGTTTCTTCTCCTGCTGGAGTTTTAAAGCGTAAAGTTAATTTATCTCCAGGAGTAGCTTTAATAATAATATTATCTGTTGGTTTAGCACCAAATCTTTGTATAATTCCTATTTTAAGTAATCTGTTATATTCTTGTGCAGCTTTGGCTGGTATTATATTTAATCCTAGTAGAAAGGCTGTTATCAAGATTGTACTTGGTATTAATTTTTCAGGGAAATACTGTCTAGATATTTTATTGGGCAATTTTCTTTACCTATGTAGTATTGATTTTATGATTATTGTACATAAAAATGACTAGATTGAAAAACCTAAGATTTTAATCATTATAGTTTTGATCAAAAAGTTGTTGATTTGCCTGTATCTTTTCCTTGTAAAACTCTTATCTCAATATCAGATAGATTTATTAAAATTTGACAATGAGTGCAAGTTAATAGTTAGGAGTATTGATACTATCAAAATTTATGAACTTTTTGAACATGAAATAAAGTAGTAAATTAATGAGCTGAAAGTCACAGAGAAAATATTTTAATGCCTAGTATTATCTATTCTAAACAGAAGACTTTTTGAGCAGACTATACAGTATCCCTTTTTTTATCACTTTCCGAAATCACCAAGTAACAAAAAAGGAAATTATCTATCGTAATAATTCAGCTATTAGCTGATGGCTAATAACTTATACCAATTTCATAAAATATTGCTACAGTGGCTTTTTTCTTAGGAGTCAGGAGTCAGGAGTCAGAAGATAAGAATTTATAATATTTATTTCTCTGAGAGTAAAAATGTTTTATTTTTGACTAAAAATAATATTGTAACAAGAATAAAATGTTTTTATCTCAGGATAATAATTTAATTTCTACCCCCTACATTATCAGCAAATTTACTAACATTTTTATCATCATTTTACCGAAAAATAAAGGTATAAAGCCTTCTATTTCAAGAGAAAAAAGTGCTATTTAATTTCCTTATATTCAATTCCGTAACGGTTTTAAGCAGAGGTAATTATCAATTATCCATTATCAATTATAAATTAATGAATGTAACTATCTTTTTTGAATTTAGTATTACAGCAGAATGCTTACCAAATAATTAATAGACATCTCCAAAAATTATCAAGCACTTACTGTAACTATCTTTTAGAGAGCGATCGCCATTCCTTATAGATCGTCATTTTTGACGGGCTTTATCGTATTACAGATAGTTATTGTTAATTTTTCACCATTTTTATCGAGTTTTTTATTGTTTTTTTATATCCAAAGTAATGATTTATATAGCGCTACTTGAATAGGGAATAGGGAATAGTAAATAATAGTAAATTGTCAAAGGGTTTTTCGTATAGGGAAAAGCTCCGCTAACAGGATTTAGAAATGTCCGCGACCTTAATGCGTAGGGCTATAATAATATTAATACTCCTATTCTTAGAGCTGAACAAACCACATATTCTTAAAATCAATTTTTCATAATTACTATCTTTTAATCTGAATCTTTATCGTGCCACTCGCGCATATTTTTATCAATCTTATTAGATGTTCTACAAATATTCTTTTTTGAGCTTTTATTTGATTTTATTTATTGAATTATTATGACATTTTCCGGTTTCTTTTTTGTATTTAGCGTGTCAACTTTCCCCCCACCTTGATACCTTTTATATCTTTTTATATCTTTAAAAAATTTGTTATATGCCAAACTTTTTTGTTGTTTTTTGAATAAATTAATATCACTTTATAGACCTATTTATCCTATATTACGCCTACTATTTTTTCTCCTTTATCTGTGATTAATATTTTATTTTTAAACCTATGACTTTTTGGTTTTTATAAGTAATATTTTTTTCTGTTTATTATCATTTTGGGGTCTTTCTTTATCCTGCTCTGTACTATCAACTCTCAATTCTATTTCTGTCAAAGCCTCTTTAATCCATAAATATTCGTTTTCTTTTCCCGAGAATTATTCTAGTAAACTAGATGGTAATAATTCCCTTACTCATATCTATCCAATCATAAAAAATATTATTTGCTGTTGACTCACTAACTCCAAATATTGCTCCTATCTGAATCTTTATCTTGCCACTCGCACATATTTTTATAAATCTTATTATATGTTCTACAAATCTTCTTTTTTGAGCTTTTATTTGATTTTATTTATTGAATTATTATGACATTTTCAGTTTTCTTTTTTGTGTTGGGCGTGTCAAATCCTCCCCCACATTGAGACCTTTTATATCTTTTTATATCTTTAAAATATTTGTTCTATATCAAACTTTTTTTGTTTTTTTTGCTTGGGAATTTATATCACTTTATAGACCTCTTTGTTGTACTATTACGTCTACTATTTATTCTCCCTTATCTGTGATTAATATTTTATTTTTAAACCTATGACTTTTTTGTTTTCCTGAGTAATATTTTTTCTGTTTATCATCATTTTTGGGTCTTTCTCTATCCTGCTCTGCACTATCAAATCTCAATTCTATTTCTGTCAAAGCCTCTTTTACCCATAAATATTCGTTTTCTTTTCCCGATAATTATTCTAGTAAACTAAATGGTAATAATTCCCTCAAAATATATATCCAATTATGAAAAATATTATTTGCTGTTGACTCACTAATTCCAAATATTTATCCTAGTAGTTTAAATTTTGGTACATGATGTAAATAATATAAATTAAACATTATCTCTTCCGCTTTGCTTAAAGACTTTTTTCTTCCTCCTCCTGCTTTGATTAATCTTTTTTCTTGGCTGGTGATTGCCTGTCTTTTTTTTCTTCAAATTTTTGAGCATTTTTTATTAATTTTATTAGTTGTCTATCTGTAATACCAATAATTCTCTTTGTTGATGAGCGAATGGTTATAAATATATTCTAATACATTATTCATTGGGAAACATGGTATATATAATTTACCACTACAATTTTACCCTAATTTTTATTTGGGAGATGTCTAATAATTAATCATTAAATAATTCAGGTTAAAAGCCTCTCCCTATCGGAAAAAAAGTGCTATGGTGTTGTCAAATGAGATGTCAATCTAGATGGAGGTTTCTTCTAAGAAAAAAGTGCTGTCTTGAGTATTTCATATCCTGATGTTTACTACTATTTAATACTGTTTTTCCTTCTTTACTATTCCCTCCATACCTCCATACGTATTCCTTTTTTTATAGGACTCGGTTTCCATATACCAAATAAAAACCCTATAGGATATTTCTTGATCTTCAATCAAGTAAAGTTTTAAGCAGAAGTAATTATCTGTTAATTAATAGAATATCCATCAGATTAATCAGGTTGAAATTGATTAATTATGCCGAATCCGATTGAGAAAAGCTGATTATATATATCTATAATAATTTGTGAAAAAAACTGTAGGGGTTTGGTTTCCAAATCCCATTTTTGCTTGGGGAAAGGAAACCAAACCCCTAAAAGAAAATATTATAGCGCTACCCATTGAGGTTAGGACATTTCGCGCATCCTGTTAGCGGAGCTTTTCCCTATACGAAAAACCTTTTGACAGCTTACTATTCCCTCCATACCTCCATACCTCCATACCTATTCAAGTAGCGCCATACAACATATTTATAATTGCTATATATCAAGCCTCACCTTATAATCAGCCTATAATTACCTGATTTATTATTACATGAATCAATTAATGAAATATCAGGAATAAATAATCATCCATCAAAATATCCACCCAAAGCTAAATAAACCAGAATATAAAACTCAGTTGAATAATTAACAAGCTTATTTAAAACATTTTTATCCCCAATTTTATGATTCCATTGTTCATAAACAGAGAAATTATTATCCGTATTATTAAATTGTTATTACATGAATCAATTGATGAAATATCAGGAATAAATAATCATCCATCAAAATATCCACCCAAAGCCAAATAAACCAGAATATAAAACTCAGTTTAATAATTAAAACATTTTTATCTCCAATTTTATAATTCTATTGTTCATAAACAGAGAAATTATTATCCGTATTATTAAGTTGATAATTACTTGAATCATCTTAGTCATCCCACTGAAATACTTATAATTTTTAACTAATAATTAAATAGACAAAATAATACCAATAGTTAGCAATTATGGTATATTCTAGACTAGACAAAAAAAAATGTTATTTTCCTTTAGTATCTGGCGAAATGAATAATTCTTTTCCAATCAACTACACCCCCCAGTTACAAAACCTAATGCAAAAAGCAAATATTTCCAGCTATAGAGAATTAAGTCAAAAAGCAGAAGTTTCTGAGCTACAGCTTATGCGGTTGCAACGTGGTCTAGCATCACAAATGCAAATAGATATTTTACTCAAAATTAGTCAAGCATTAGGAATAAATTTAACAGAACTATTAACTAATTTTGCACCTGAACTTATCAAAAAATTACCAGCAACTTCCACCTCAGCAGTAGAAAAAGAATATAACAATCTCCAGAAAGAATTAGAAAAACAAAAAACAATGTTAATCCAAGAATTTCAGCATTCTAGTTTACAAATTTTAGAATCTTGGCTACAACAATGGCCTACTGTTGTAGAGAAAGCAAAACAAAACCCTAGTCTAGGGGCAGTAAAAATATTGCCTTTGTTACGTCCAGTAGAAAAACTGATAGAAAAGTGGAATGTCGAATCTATCGCTAATGTTGGAGCAGAAGTTCCTTTTGACCCCCAGTTACATCAACTCATGGAGGGGTCTGTGCAGAAAGGGGAAATGGTAAAAGTTCGTTATACTGGCTATAAGCAAGGGGATAAACTGCTATTCCGTGCCAAAGTTAGTCCTACAAGTTAAACCAAACAACAAATAACCTCAAAATAGGAATTGATTTGGACATACTTGGAGTTAATCTCACTAATAAGCTATACTAGCCAAAGTTCCCTAATGCTTAGAATTATAGCTGGTAGAAAATATGAGTAATCGTGTTGTTAAATATATTGAACCCTCTGGTATTTTAGACGGTACAAAAGCTACTTCATTTCGCCAACAGATTAGTGAACAAGTTGATGGTGGAGCTGATGTTGTTGTGGTAGATTTTAAAGAAGTAACTTTTATGGATAGCTCTGGTTTAGGTGCTTTAGTTTTAGCACTTAAAACTGTTCGTGCTGCTGGTTCTCAGTTAGTTGTATGTTCTATTAATGAGCAAATTAGAATTCTGTTTGAGCTTACAAGTATGGACAGAGTTTTTGACATATTTCCTAACCGAGAAGAGTTTGAAAAAGCTGCTATTGAACCAAATACAAATCTTCAACCTCAAAGCAAATCCTAAAATTTATAAATAAGTATCTTAGATTGTTAGAAAGTATTTCATATCAGTTATCAGTACATCTGGCTTCAGCTAGAGAGTTGAAATACTGAAGTTGATTTTTTTCATCCCCTTGAAAGGAGAGGCAAATACCGCAATTTTTCGGTAAGTAGTAGATTCAATCTTCCTCTATAAATCTCTCACTAATTAAAACAAAACCTGAAATAATTTATGGGTAAAAAGGGGTGTATCTATGAATAAAGTGTGCATCTAAAAAAAATTGAGTACGAAGTTTTTTTTGATTTGAGATAAGGTTAAATATCTGAATTTATGCCGGAAAAAACATAAAATAAAAACTTTGTAACTAGGCTTATACTTAATCTGAAATCTAAGATACTTTAGCTTGAATAATTTCTATATTTGATTTGTAACTACCATGAAGATTAAAGCGATCTAAATAAGTTAAGTAATCAGTTTGAGGCAAGTCTAGTAAATCTAATTAATTAATAATTAATTATTATTAATTAAATATCTTGGTTAAAAGCCTACCACACTTATGGGAAAAAAGTGCTTGGATATTTGGTTATCTTCAATCTGATGGTTTTATATGAGGTAATTATCCATTATCCATTATCCATTATCCATTATCCATTAATGATCAAGATATACCCCTTTGATCAAAAAGATAAATTTTCGGCTAAAAAATGGTGTTGAAGCAATTCTGATGCGACTCCTCTACGGGTGATTTCCTAGGGAATGCTCCTCAGATCGCGAATCTCCCCTACTACTCCTGACTCAAACAAAGATTCCCTAGCTATTTGTAGCAAACATTTATCACGCTTGGTATAAATTAAATTTCTGAATTAGTTAGGATGAAGATACCAACTCAAAATTACCATTATCTCAAGTTTCATTAATTAGCTATTAGCTATCAAAGAAATTTTATTCTCTCTCAAGATAAAATATCCTAAATTTGTGTCTTTGTTCCTTATTTGGTGTTTCATAAAATTTTTATTTTTAAGTATTTAAAGAGAAATCATATTAGCCAGAGGAAAAATAAAACTTCCCCATAGCTCTTAAAAGATAATAGAAGTAAGAATCCTAGGAAAATAACTATCATATATACTACTTAACTCAAATATATTCTAAAAATGAGTTTTGTTGCCAGCTAGAACCAAAAATTCAGACTTAGTAGTTAATTTAATCTGAATCAGCTACCATATATATTGGGTGCATCTCAATATTTGCCAAAATACTTTTTTCTTTTTTCCTATTCCCTATTCTCTATTCCCACCTTCTGTGTTCCCACCTTCTGTGTTCCCTAAAAGCGATCAATTTTTGGCTTTCTTCATACATTGAGATAGACCCTATATATATATCCTGCTCAACAATAACTCTGGAAACAAGCATTAAACTTAGGAATGATAGTTTGACTTATTATATAATTTAGACATAGTTAAACTTAATAAACTTAATATATTTAAGCTTGAGTTTTTTAATTGTAGATTTTATTAACTTGAGGAGACATAAACAACCTAAGCAAAAACAACTTTTAGTAAAGAAAAATCATCACTAAAGACATTACTACCATATATATATTTAAGCTTGAGTTTTTTAATTGTACATTTTATTAACTTGAGGAGACATAAACAACCTAAGCAAAAACAACTTTTAGTAAAGAAAAATCATCACTAAAAACATTACTACCATTCAACTCTCTCACACAATCTAAGACTTTATCTAGATTACAGAAACCATGTTGATTGTATTCTAAAATTAGATTAACAAAATTATCTATACCCCAAATCCCACCTCCAGGTTGAGGTATTTCATAAACACCATCACTAAATATATAAAGAGAGCTAGACCTTTCAACTACACAAGAATCATCTATATAAGTAGCCTCTGGAAACATACCAATAGGCATTCCTGGAGTCTTCAATTTATTGGCCTGAGCGAGCTGACCATCACCTGAAATTAAAATAGCTGGGGGATGACCCGCACTCGCATAAATCAGTTCACTCTGAGAACGATTATACACACCATACCAAATTGTAAAATATTTGTCATTTTGATAGGTCATTTGGTAAGTATTATTTAGAGCCCTAAGTACATCACTAGGTTGATGGTAATTGATGTTAGGTATGGCCTTTGACCTCAACAAATTCAAAACCGAAACAGAAGGAAGTGCCGCTCGTAAACCATGACCAGCCACATCCAATAAATACACAGCTAAGTAATTGTCATCTAACCAATAATAATCAAAGCAGTCTCCTCCTAACTTACGAGAAGGAATAAACTGAGATTCAACTTTTACTGGTTCTGTTAAAGATTCTGGTAGAAGAGAACGTACATAGTCAGCAGCTTCAGCTAATTCTGCTTCTAGTAGTTGCTTTTGAGTCTGTAAATCTTGAGAAAGCTGATGTAGTCGAAGTCCAGCTCTAACCCGAGCCTTCAGTTCATTCATTTCGATAGGTTTAGAAATAAAGTCATCAGCACCAGCATCAAGACCTTTGACTCGATCTTGAACCGTTCCTAAAGAAGTTAACAAAATGAAGAAAGTAGTAGACAAATCAGAACTAGCTTTAACCTTACGGCATACTTCTATTCCAGTCAATCGTGGCATGATCCAGTCACAGATAATCAAAGCAGGTTGTAGGAGTTTTGCTACCTCAAAACCTTCTTCACCATTACTTGCTACTGCTACCTCATAACCCTGTTTCCGCAGAACTCTTTTGAGCAATTCCTGAATGGCAGTATCATCATCAATAACCAAAACTTTATATATCATGGACTTAGTTAAACAATTGACCGTTTCGGCTAAAGCCAACATAAAAGTGAGTAGAGCATTAGGAGTTTTTGACTACTCCCCACACTAAAGTCACGGAGATTAATTCTTGTAGGGTTTTGGTAACCAAACTCCTACTAAAAGGGATAAATCCACGTTGGGACAGGTATTCTGAGCTGACCAAAGAAATATTCTCAGGGGACAAGTCAAAATTCCCATACACACTCGGCTTAAGTATCAACCTAGCTTTAATGCCTACTTTGCTGATTATATTGTCCCATGACAGTGTGCCGTTAGATACCTATTATTACCTGATTCTATAGAAAACAAGCTTTGAGGTAATTTAATTATTTACATGAATTTTATACATATACTCCATAATATAACTTAAAATATAGCTGAAATATTATCTAATTACTTAAGAAGCGAAGTGTGACTAACGTGAAAGGTTCTGATAAATTACCAAAGTTTCGTAAAGCTTATTTGCAAGTTCATTCAGATCTGCGAGAAAATGACAAAGTTTTGTCATGGTTTGAGCAATTGCATCAAATACCAATTCCAAAAACAGTTTGGCTACAATGTGAGTTGGCTTTGGCTGAAGGCTTTACTAATGCAACTCGCCATGCCCATAAATATTTACCAAGAGAAACACCTATAGACATTGAAGTGACAATGTATACCGACCACCTGGAAATTAGAATTTGGGATTATGGTCAGCCTTTTGACTTGAAAGAATGCTTAAAAGCGCAACCCACTCAAATAGATCCGTTTGCTTCTGGTGGACGAGGTATAAAATTAATGTATGCAATATCAGACAATATTAGTTATACCCGTACATCTGAAAATCGTAACTGTTTGTTAATTGCTAAAAATTATTGGTTATATTCTCAAGTTCAAAAGGGCAATTCTGATTTTGAGAGAATCTGAATTTTGTTAATGTCAAGCTATAATATTAGCTATCAAGGTTTGGTGAGAAAATTTTTATATCTGTAATCGAGAGATACTCTACAATAATATTATGTAATTACTTAAGAAGCGAAGTGTGACTACAGTAAAAGATTTTGATAAATTACCAAAGTTTCATAGAGCAGATTTACAAGTTTCTTCAGACCTGGAAGAAAACGACAGAATTTTATCATGGTTTCAGCAGTTGCACCAAGCGCCGATTCCCAGAAAAGTTTGGTTAGAATGCGTGCTAGCTTTAGTTGAAGCTTTTACTAATGCAACTCGCCATGCTCATAAATATTTACCTAGAGAAACACCTATAAACATTGAAGTTAAAATCTATACTGACAAAATAGAAATGAGGATTTGGGATTATGGTCAGGGTTTTGACTTGCTAAAATGGCTAAAAGAGCAATCCACTGAAACAGATATATTGGTTGGTGGTGGACGGGGTATAAAATTAATGTATGCGATCGCAGACGATATTAGTTATACCCGTACATCTGATAATCGTAACTGTTTATTAATTGTTAAAAAATATTGGCCATATTCCTCAGAAGAGGATGATTCTTCTGATGTTGACTCCTAAATCTGGAATTTATCGGTATGAAGCTATGATATGGGAGCTAGTGGATTTAGCCAAAGTAGGATTTCACGTTTAAGTTGATTTAAGTCCCGATAGACTTCTTGTTTGACCCATTGACCAATGGCATCTACAGGAGTATATACTTGTCCTACAGACCAACTTAAGTCTTGGCCTAAAGGTGTTAAGTGGTTTCCTTTTAATCTCTGAACTGTTACCATACTGGGAAAACGTAGTCGTAATATATCGCTCAAACGAAGGGTTTGATCTATATTATCGTCATTAAATTTAATTAATAAATTGCGCCGAATTCGATAACGTTTTTGAATCAGGCTGTTTGTCATTTTTGGGGAAGGAGTAAACTCTATTTTCACTACGGAAGATATTTGTTCGACTAGGGGGATAGCGTCACGAGCTGCGGAATTATTGAAAGATATAAGAATATTGCCAGCCCTTTCTATGGAAAATAAACTACCTATAAGTAAATGTAATTTACATCCCATACTATGCCCAATTCCATATATGGGTAAAGATTTTTTTCTGAGTATTCTACTAGCATATAAATGATTAAGACAATTCTCAAAAGTGCTGAGAACATTTTTAGCCATGGCTAAATGGTCTAAAGTATTGATGAAAGGAGTAGCTATCACTGCATAGCCTTGATTTGCTAGAATCTCTAATAACCACCGATAAGTGACATGAGGTGCCGTTGCAACAAATGCTCCACCCAAAAAATGTATGACTGCTTTGGGGTGAGAAGGTATTAATACCCAATTACCAGAATTTTCTTGCCATTCCATAATTTAAAACTATATAAGTATAAGTTTTTGCTTGACAATTACAATATTTTGTGGTATTAATCGCAAATCAAAAGGCGGTAGGGGTGGTTTCCTAGGGAATGCTCCGCAAACGGGAACCACCGGTACAAAAATAATCTATGACTGAGTTGAAGAATTTAGAAATGCCCACGCCCTTTGCTTCGATGGCTATACTTAAGAGTTATTGTACTTGACAATACAGTTTAAGAATTATTTTGTTTTTAAAAAAAGCCGAAATTAATCACAAAAATCTAAAACAGTATTAGTTTTTAATAAAATTGTAATAGTCATTAAGAATATTTTAAGGCAAGTTTGTATATTTTGATAGATTCAATTAGTGGGGTTGGTGAATAAATGTATGATTTGACAGGAGGTGCGGAGTTAGGACGCGCGGAGTTAGGAGTTTTTCAGTGACTTTAGAAACAGAAATAGGTAGAATTTTCATTCTTGTTTTGGCTGAAAATTTACAATAGTTGAATTTCAGCTCTTATCTTTAGCAACGCCCAATTAGTTTATGGGCTAGTTATATATCTCAGAAATATTTATAATATATTTTTGAAATTATTTTTAAGTATTCTCAGATAAAAATTTGGCTAAAAAAGTTTGAGCTACAAATAATAAGGAAGTCAGAAGTCAGAGGTAGAAGAAAAAAAATTCCGAAGTAATTTTTGTCAGAGAAATTCAGTTAAAATCTCTACAAATATATTAATCGGTGCAGGATTAGTGAGAAAAAACTGTAGGGGTTTGGTCTTTTTATCTCCTTTTGTTTTG
>JAAUYJ010000630.1_pt1 | contig 11921 bp, 14 predicted proteins | sample 7278031 | NCBI WGS metagenome assembly JAAUYJ01 (sample SAMN14350222, study PRJNA611818) | marine sediment metagenome | isolation source: surface marine sediment (1.8m) | place: French Polynesia: Moorea | collected 2018-08 | reverse complement strand
TCCCTGCAGCTCCTTGAGGTCCCTGAAGGCATCTTCCGCCAGGGACTCGATGCGGTTGTCGTGGAGGTCCAGGGTCTCCAGGCGGGAGAGGCCGGACAGGGAGAAGCGGCCTAGGCGCTGGAGGGAGTTGCGGCGGAAGAGGAGCCTGGAGGAGGAAAGTATAGATTTATTTCCATTTTTGTTTTTTGAGAAATATGTTTCTTAGTTATACTCACTTTTTAAGCTTTGTAAGCCTGTTGACTAGCTGCTCCGGGAACTCGAGTATGAAGTTGGAAGTCAGGTCCAGCACCTCCAGAGAGTTCTTGTCCGGCAGCAGCCTCCCAGGGAGCGACTGCAGCTGGTTGTGCGCCAGGGAGAGGTGCGTCAGCCTTGACTGGTCCTCCAGCATCCTGTCCGACAAGGCGCCGAGGTGGTTGTGCGCGGCGTCCAGGCTCTCCAGGGCGGAGAGGCCGCGGAAGGTGGAGGGGAGGAGGGCGCGCAGGCTGTTGTGGCTAACGTTCAGGGAGCGGAGCTGCAATGTCTGGTGGAAGGCGTCCTCCTGGAGGAATAGACCAATTCATGAAAATGGGAAATTAAGAGTAAATTTAAAACCCTCCCAGAAGGATACAAAAATGGATTTTTTCGGACGAAGAAATATTTATAGGCAAATATCATTCCTGCTTACCTGAAGGTCGGTGATGCCGTTGTTGCTGACGTCAAGCTCCTCCAGCCTGGAGAGAGAGGATAACACGTTGTCGCCCAGTCTGCTAAGCTTGTTGAGCGAGAGGTCCAGGGATCTCAGGTTTGGCAGGTCGAAGATGGGTCCCTCCAGAGCGTCCGCTATCAGGCGGTTGTCGCTCAGGTCAAGCTCGCGAAGAGAGGGGAGGTCGGCAAGGGCCTCGCGGGAAACGCGAGAGATCTGACAGAATGTGTTGGAATTTATTTTTTATACTTCGCTACTATGCTAGAATGTATAAGTACCTGGTTCCTGGGCATGAGCAGCACCTCCAGCTTGGGGTATCCGCGCAGGGCGCCGAATGGGATCTCCCTCACCTCGTTGTCGCCCAAGTCCAGCAGCCTTTAAAAAGCAAACGATGCGTATTTCCCACAAATTGCGGTACTATCAATACTTTTTCATACCTTAGCGCCGGGAGCGAGTCCATGACGAAGCTGACGTCGTTTAGCCTCTCGAGCCTGTTGTGCGACAGCCTCAGCTCCTCCACCAGCGGCGTCTCCTTGAAGGCGTCAGAGTGGAAGGCGCGGACGCGGTTGCGGCTGAGGTCGACGGAGCGGAGGCGGGGCAGGCGGTGAAGGGCTGTTGGAGGTAATGTTTAAAAACATTTTATCAAAAAAGTTGTTCTTATATTCTTTTTAAAAAATCTGTTCCACCAAAGCCCCACATAATGAAAGTTTTGGGCGCTGACTTATCTAAACGCCTGGAAGCTCAACTAACCCGTCCTCTGCAGCTCCGTGAGCTTGTTCCTGCTAAGATCCAGCTCCTCCAGGCTGATCACGTCCATGAAGGAGGCCTGGCGGAGCTCAGAGACCTCGTTCCTGCTCAGGTCTAGGCGCTTCAGGGTCTTGAGCGCACGCATTGCTCGTCCCACCATGGCGGCGTCGCGGAGCTGGTTGCCGCGAAGGCTCACCTAAATCGATTTGACTCATCATATTGGGGAAAAAAATAAATAATCAAAGTTCTCTCACCTCCTGCATTCTCTCCATGTACCTGAAGGCCCTGGGGTGAATCCAGGATATTTCGTTCCCGGTGAAGTTTGCCAGGACCAAGTGATGAAGGTTCTCCAGCACTCCAACGTCCAGCCTAGCCAATCGAGAGTTGGACACATGAAGGTACCTCAGTGCGGGCAGGTCCTTTAAGACTGGCAGTTTGCGCACTGAGGACCCGTCCACGCGCAGGAGCTTTAGGGCTCGCAGCCCTGAGACCCTGGGCATCTCCGAGACTGAGGAGTCCTCCACGCTGAGTACCGTCAGGCGGCGCAGGAAGTCCACAGAGTCTCTCGGAAGGACTTGAAGTGAGGGCTCCTTGATGTAGATCTCCGAGATGTGGTCCTCTATGCCTGATTAAAAGGAAGAAAAGTGAACGACATTCGCAGGATGCATGTTGTTGCACTCTGCAACACGATTCTTAAGCAGCTCCAATTTTTGCGCATAAAAACATCTTGTAAATTAGTTTGTTGCCAAAATTCGTGGCGACTTCCTCTACCTAGGTATCATGCTAGCCATAACACAGTCTGACAAATTGATCAATGCAACCCTTTCAAATAGTAAGGAATTAATTGTGGCGTCAAAATTGCCGTATTGTCCCAGTACCTGCGAAGGCGTTCCTGTCCACTGAGGTCATCCTGTTGCCCTCCAGGAACAGCCTGCTGACCTGCACCGACCCGAATGCCCTTGAGGGCAGGTGCGGGATGTTGTTGTCCTCCAGGATAAGGACGTCGACCGGACCGTGCACGCTCTTGGCCAGGTTCATCATGGCCTCGGTGATGCGGCCGATCATGGAGCTAGTGCACCTGAAAAAATGGAAATGTTTTAGTAGATAAAGTTATTTTGGGTTCGTTCATATACGGTATAAGCGCTTTGCAAACAAGGGATAGAAATATCTTTGTCCGCCCTACTTAATGTCGGTGTTAAAAATAATTGTTTGCAAGCTGACATTGTTCAGACTACCACCACCCATATAGTTCAACAAACCAAACGAAAACGAAAAAGTCGTGGAGGAACGCCCACAACAACAAACGAAATTTGGTACATGGAACTCTAAAGTGATCCTGTTAAGAGAAAGGACAGAAGCTAGCTCGAAAAGTGATGTAATGCACAGAAAAGTAAAGGCAAAGTTCATTGTCAGTGAAGAAGGCTAAAAAATGTCGCTTCCCGCCATCTTGATAACCTTAACCATCACCATGATGGTTTCCCAATTCGGAGTTTTCGTCCAAACGGAGGAGACCATCCGGATCCTGGAGGTATTACCTACCTTCAAAAAAATATCAGAATTCTTCGGCGACGGCGGTGGACATTGGAAGGGTCGCCGGTATATTATAGTGCTGCTGGGAAATTAATGCATTTCTATTTTCCCTCCCCCACCGCATCTCGCTCCAAAGAGCACCCTGGATTTGACCGACGATGGCAAGGACGTTGGCATCAGCGGCGCCAAGCTGGTTCACGACCAGCTGGAGGTGGGAATCACCGACGTCACCTTCTGCCTCAGGTTCAACCTCAAGCTTCTCAGCTCGGAGTGGGGAAAGAGGAGTCAGGTAGGCGGGCAAAATTGGCCAGCACCATGTTGTTCTTTAAAAAATACTTCTTACAGTTACTCACTATAGAAAACTGGAAAGAAGCAGCAGCAGTAAGTGGTCAAAGCTAGTTGATTTTTTGAAAGAGCTCTTTTAGGACGTCATACAGGTTGAAGAAACCTTCAAGCTTTTGACGATTGCCGCCCTGCACCCGCTAAGCTTCTTCAGTTTTGGCTACCCAATGGAGCCTGGTTCACACCAAAGCTACCTCATCAAAGATCCTGTGACTGGAGACTATGACCTCTGGGCTATCAACAGATGGAACCATATCTGCCTCTCTTACAGAAAGTCGGATGGATACATTAGGCTAACAAAAGTGAGTCATTTTCTCAGAGGGATTTTTATATATTTTTTGTCACTACTTTTGTAATTTTCAATTGTTTAGAATGGAGCAGCAACAAACATTGACTTTGCTGACAGTTCCTTGACCAAGGTGACCATACCCAGTGACTTCTTGTCCAAGGTGTATCTTGGACAGTGTGCCTTGAACTACACCAACTCATGTTCTCTGATTGAGGGACAGTTGGCAGACTTTAATGTCTGGAGCAGGGCCTTGAGCAGGAAGGAAACAAACGACTGGACTTCTTGCAGGTGATTAAAAAACTATCAACATTTCTGTTAAAAACTTGGCAAACTCTTCATGTATTGTACAGAAATACCCTGAAGGGAGACCTGGTCAATTTTGACACAGCCAAGTTTGAGCTCTCCAACATGGAAGAGCGAAACGTCTCCATGAGGTCAATCTGCAAACCGGAGAAGCCGATGCACTACCTCATGTCCAGTGCACTGAGCTTCAAGGAGTCCGTCAGCAGGTGCAAGAAGATGAGGGGGACCATGTCGGTCATCAGGGACTTGGAAACCATGAGGAGGTTTCAAGACGTGGCCATGGAGCACCCGAACTGCATGTCCAACTCGGTGTTTGACAAGGCCAGATTCTGGGCTGGCTGGAGCGACAACATGGAGGAAGGGGTCTTCAGGGACGCCAATGACGGGGAGGCCCTCGCTGATGGGTGAAACCACATGCCACTTTAATAATAGAAAATAGGAAACTTTTTTCCTGGAGCGAAAGTCGGCTGAATCGTGAAAGAATTATAGCTAGCAACAGCAGCAGCAGTTGGCCAGTTACCATTGTTCAAACGCGGCGCTTGCTGGACTGTTAATTTGAGCTCAAATTACATAGCTTGTAGATTTGTTTTCATAACTCCAGCTACCAACCGTGGTATATGACGGAGCCGAACGGAGACACGGCAGAGAACTGCGCCCTAGTCATCTTCTTGGGGAACCAAAGCTGGTGGTTCGACGGGGACTGTTCTGTTAAGGAGTGCAGCTTCTGCTTTCTTGACAAGGAGCCGCTAGTGCGCCTACGAGGTAAAATATACCACAAACATAAATGGCGGGGAGGGGGGAGGGTTGAATGTACAGTAGTGCTGATCCCCCCAAAGGAGAATATTTGCAGCAAAAAATGAATTTTTTGCGTTTGTGCTGTAAATAAAAAAAATTGCAGGCTTTATGATAAATATATCCCCCCCTCCTCCCCCCAGGCCCAAAAATTTTGTCCCCCCCCGCCAAAGGGTTGAAAAATCAGTTCCCCGGCCAATTTTTTTGACCCAGTCGCTCAAAACCCACGGCCCCTATGACCACAAATATGCGGCACACTCCTTACATAGAACTGGGAACGATATCCCTGCAGGTCTCTGCCCAACCTCCAAGTTTGACAGCAAGTTCCAGACGACCGAGGCGGAGAGCGACGGCCACTCGATCCTGAGGGGGTACCACGACTCCAAGATCTACTATAGCAGCGAGCAGGACTCCTGGGTCATGAGCCTCTACAGCGACAGCACGGTCTACGCCACGGTGAATTCTTCCACCTTCCCACACGGTCTGCAGTACTGGAAGGTCCATGGGGACACTTGCGAAGGAGGAGACGCCGAGGGATATGTCCCGCTCAATCTGAACAGTTGCAACAGGACCGAGTTTGGGTGCCACGACGGACACTGCGTGGATATGGACAGGCGCTGCGACGGAAAGCTCGACTGCCCTGACAAATCAGGTTTATTCACTAAGAGAAAACGAAATTTCCCAACGTAACTTTCTCTTCCCAAGTAGACGAGCTCCTATGCAAAGTCTTTGAAACCGACGAAACATACCTCGACGACATGCCACCACCTCCCTTGAACGTCAAAGGAGATCTGGCGAAAGTGATGCTGAAGCTGAAGATACTCCGCATCCTGGACATATCGGAGGTGGACAACAGGATCGGCTTCCAGATCCAGCTGGACATGAGCTGGAAGGACAGCCGGCTGACCCTGAAGAACCTCAAGCACGACAGGGACCTGAACAGCCTGACCGTGGGACAGCTGGAGAGGGAGATCTGGGTCCCCACCGTCGTCTTCAACAACACTGAGGGAAAGCATCAGACCCAGCTGGACAGCAAGGTGTTTGCCGTTATCGAGAGGCAAGGGAGCTACGTCGAGAGCCACTTGTCTGACTTGGACAACATCTACTTGTTCAAGGGGTCCGAAAACCCCATAATCTTGACAAGGATTTATGATTTGAGCTTCATGTGCGACTTTGACATGGCATACTACCCGTTCGACACCCAGACGTGCTACATCATCCTGTCCATGATGGGAAACTCGGGAAAATTCGTGGAGATTGTGGGAAAAAGTGTGAAGTACACTGGGCCAAAGGATCTCAATCAATTCTATAGCAAGTCTGTGAGTCTGATGAATGGCACAACTGCTGCACACTCACAGAGGCAGTTTGTGCAAGTCAGCATTGTTTTCTCAAGACGCTTGTTTGCAACCATGCTCACCACATATCTCCCCACCATTTTGCTCTGCATTGTCTGCTTTGGTACCAGCCACTACAATCCCTGCTACTTTGAGGCTGCCGTGACTGTGAACCTGACCTCCCTCCTGGTCCTCACCACCCTGTTCATAGGTGTCTTCAACACGCTGCCCCCCACGGCATACTTAAAGATGGTGGACATCTGGCTGGTGGCAAACCTCTTTGTCCCATTCTGCCAGGTAAATCTGATCACCATGGCAGAGAGGTATAGGCTATGTGACAAGGAAACGTCTCTTACAAGAAGTGGACAAGTCGGAATCAACCTTCCCCATCTAAGAATCAAGGAAGCCAATGACCAAAAGATACTCCTGCTCAAGAGGAGGGCGGTCACGCTGGCCTCCAGCGTCGGCCTTCCAGCGGCCTATGTCACCTTCGCCGCCGTCTACTTCATAATTGGGGCCTCGCTGCGAAAGGAGGAGCTGTCCACGGCGTCATCGACGTATTAATTGAGAGAAAGCCTTTGGGCGCCGCAGGGAGCCCAAAGAGAGGATGGATAGGACGCCATGAAAGGAGGGATAGTCGTGGTAGATAGATACAAATGGGTCCTTCAACATTTTTGTGGAATGGAGACTTCAATTTGGAGGCTTTGAGTGTTCGAATCCCCAGTGTATCGTAATAGATTTTCATCTTCTATTTTTCTTTTGTTCACAAAGTGTACATAGCCACAAAAAAGCACCTCCTTTGTCAATGTCCCTAGACGTGCTCGATTATATAAATGATGCATTATGGCCGGCGGTTACCGGTAGTTTATTACGAAGGCCATCGTGTTCTGATACTGTGCATGTATTACAAAACAATTTTTTTTAAATCCCCTCCTGCCCTTTCATGGGTAGTTTCTCCCTTCCCCCAATGGGGTTATCCAACAACACAAGAGTATGGAATATTCTGCGTACCATTAATCAATACAGAATAATTGAAGTTGTTTAGTCACCAAATATATTCAGGGACGAACCAACAATTCTTCACAGAAAAAGTCTAGCTATACTTTGTCATGTCTGTAATGCGCGAAAGACATTTTTAGATTTTTCTCTTGCTACCACGATTTCTCCGAAGTAATGCGGCCTTGGGACGTTACCATAGATGAGCTTGGGTTTGAGTGGTTGGGGGGGAAACACAGTACATAAGGGTATCAAAAAGTTTGTACATTACTAAATAAGAAATGGGTGGTTGGGGGGGGATTCCCCCCCATTCCCCCCCCCTCGCTCATGTATGGACGTTACGCTAAAATTTCGGTGCTCAGCCCATCTTCATTACATCTGACAAACCGAATATTGCTTTGAATACATGAATGCATTAAACAACCACAAGACAGAGCTTCTTTTGTGTGCGTACCTTCAGTACAAACCAACAAAAAGGAATACCTGCAGTTACAATTGATGGCGCCTCATTACAAACAGTGAGCCCATACCGTACGAAGAAGCGGAAAGAGGCCGGCGCTGCAATGTACGTAAGTGGTTTGTAAACACGTGTGCATATTCACGAACATGAACAGTTCAAGCTTTTCGCTTAGAAACGCCCAGGGAAAAGAAAAAAACCATGAGTTGAAGAACTGTAAGGAGAACCAGCTAAATATACGTAGAAGCGACTGGAAGAGCCGACGACCATGAAACGGACCCCACCTGTGATTCTAGCGGCAATCCTCGGGTTTGGGATGCTTCCACCCAATTCGCTCGCCATAGCCGTGCTGAGAAGTGACCTGGGACTGCAGGAGGAAGGCACTGCCATAAGGGGAGCAAAGTGAGTGGAAGCATACTGTACTAGTGAAACTTTTCACGGTAATTCAGATGGTGATTTCTTTTAGATTGTTGGTCGACAACACTACTCAAATCAACGTTAGAGACATCACCTTCTGCATCCGCTTCAACTTCGCCCTCCTAGGCGGCTGGGAGGGGAGGAGCCACCTAATTCATATTGAGGACTGGAGAGAATCACCGGGGGTCTAAGCAAATACAATTTTTTGAAGAAAGGTAATTGAATTGTCATAATTTCGTTTTCTCATAGGATTCTCAATTCCGCCTGCTGACCTTGGGTGCTATGCACCCTTTGAGCTTCTTCAGCTTTGGCCACCCGCGAGAGAAGGGATCATACAAGAGCTACCTTCTCAAAGACCCCGACAACGGAGAGTATGAGATTTGGTCCACCTATAAGTGGTCCAGCGTCTGCTTCTCCTATGGGAGCAAGGATGGTTTTGTGCAATTTGTGAAGGTGCATAAGAAGAAGCCCCTTAATTATATTTTGCAATTTCATCATTGCTTCATTATTTCTACTTCTCTCACGCAGGATGGGAAAACGCTAAATGTCAATTTCTCCGACCCAGAGCTGACAAACGTTAATATCCCTCCAGACTTCCTCTCCAAAGTCTACATTGGGAGGTGCTCCTTCAACTACACCAACGCCTGCTCCATGGCGGGAGGGCAGATTTCAGACTTCAATGTGTGGAGCAGAGCATTGTCAGAGGGGGAAGCTCAAGATTGGACAACTTGCAGGTTTTAATACCAAGCCTATTCGAACAACAATCTCTTTTTTGTTACTGCATCATGGAATCCACTTTAGGGACGATAATCTCAAGGGCGATCTCGTCGACTGGAACACAGCGAGGTTCGAGCTGTTCCGCCTCGGAAAGGAGGAGGCGGAGTTTTCCTCCTTGTGCCTCCCCTCGCGCCCGGGCAGGGTGGTGATCCCCTCCAGGGCCAGCTTCGGCTCCTCCGCCTCAGTCTGCCGCAGGCTGGGAGGGAGGATGGCGGCGGTGGAGGAGGCGGAGGAGCAGGAGGTCTTTAGCGCGCAAGTCCGGGCATTCCCGGAGTGTGTGGACAAGCACGGCATGTTGTCAAGTTCAGCATTTCCCCAATTAGTTGGCTCAAATATTTTTTTAAAAGATTCCGCCGTCGGCCGCTACTGGTCCGGCTGGTCCGACGAGGACGAGGAGGGAGTCTTTAGAAGCGTAGCCAACAACAGCGTCGTCCTTACCAAAACCTCCTTCCAAAACTGGCAGGTGTGGGATTCACCACAAAGACTCTTTGCTATGTGAATATTTGCATGCATCTTGTCGGTCTTGTTTCGAGATCGCCGAGCCCAATGGTGACACGATGGAGAACTGCGTGATGATCCAGGCCGGGACCGGGCTGTGGTACGACGTCAAGTGCTCGGCGGCCGAGTGCTCCCTATGCCAGCTGGAGGAGGTGCCCCGGCTGAGGGTGAGGGGACTGTGCGAAGGCTCCAGGTTCGACACAAAGTACACCTGGGTGGGGAGGGAATCGGGGGGCGGAGGGGGAAAAGGGCCGTTCAGCTTCCGAGGCTACAGCGGCACCGTCATAGAGCAGGACGCCGTTTCAAACCACTGGGTTATGCGACTCTACGGCGACAATTACAACATCAACGCCACCACGGAGGGGCAGCAGTTTCCTTTCGGTATCAGGAAGTGGAGAATGAACGGCGAAGGCGGTTGCAGCGGAGGAAGCGAGAACGGCACCGCTGCTGAAGTCATCCTGTCGCTCAGCACCTGCAGCGGGGAGGAGGAATTCACCTGCGACGACGGCAATTGCGTGAGGATGGACTACAGATGCGACGGGACGCCCGACTGTCCCGACAGAAGCGGTGCGGAAACGAAATTATCCAACTCTTTCCAAAAGCAGATCTTGTTAATCTCAAATTGTTTTTGCAGACGAGTACCAGTGTGAGATCGTCAGGGTGGAGGCCTCGTACAGCAAGGACGTCCCTCCTCCTCCAAAAAGGGGGGAAAAGCGTTCAATTGCTGTCGCGGCGATAAAGGTGCTTTCGGTGCTGGGGATAGAGGAGGTGCGGGACGTGATCGCGGTGCAGCTGCAGCTGGACCTCACCTGGAACGACTCAAGGGTGGTCTTCAACGACCTGAAGCAAGACAGGAACTTGGTGAGAAAATAACAAAAAAGTGTTTTGTAAGATAAATTATTTCAATGAAAAAAGTCCACTTCAGAATGTCCTGAACCGCGAGGCCCGCGACACCATCTGGATCCCGACCGTGGTGTTCAACAACACTCGCTCCAAGTCGTCCACCGAAGACGACGACAAGGCGCTGGCCACCGTGGCCCTCATGGGAGAGTTCCGCCGCAGTCCGAATTCCGAGGCGGTCTCGTCTCGCCGCTTCTCCGGCTCCGACAACCCCCTCACCATCTCTCGCGTCTATGACCTCGAGTTCCTCTGCCGCTTCGACATGAGCACCTACCCGTTCGGCGAGCAGCGCTGCAGCATGGTGCTCGTCATGCGGGGAAACCAGGTGAAGAAAAACCAATGTCTAGAAATATTCAACCAAACAACAATAAAACAAATATTCCCAGGGGAGATTTGTAGAACTTGTGGCATCAGGAATCGAGTACCAGGGCCCCGTCGACCTGACGCAGTACTTCATCAAGAGTGTCTTTGTGGCACCGAACAAGGAAAAGTCTGGGATCGTGGCCGAGATCTTCTTCGGCCGGCGCCTTCTCGGCACCGTGCTCACCACCTACCTCCCATCAGTCCTCCTCTCTGCCGTGTGCTTCAGCACCAACCACTTCAAGTTCTACTACTTTGAGGCCGCCGTGACGGTGAATCTCACCTCACTCCTTGTCCTCACCACCCTTTTCGTTGGCACCTTCAACAGCCTGCCGTCCACCTCCTACCTCAAGGTCGTGGACATCTGGCTGGTGGCAAACCTCTTCATACCTTTCGCGGAGGTGCTGCTGCACACCCTGGCGGAGGGCTACAGGGACGAAGACCATGCAGGGAACAATGCAGAAAGAGGCGGAGGAAACGAAGATACTGGAGTTCTTGAGCTGAGTCCTCCCGGCACCGGCGGCAGCAAGAGGAGGAGCCTCGAGTTGGTCGACGTGAACGGCCACTTCAACGGCGTCTCCTCCGCCAGGGAGGAGCAGGCGCAGAGGAAGCGGCGGCGTGCCGCGCGGCGAAGGGCGGTTCAGGTGGCGGCAGGCGCGGGCCTCCCGGCCGTCTACGCAGCGTTCGTGCTCGTCTACTTCATGGCCAGCGCCATCGCAGCCAGAGGCAAATAATACCGTAGAAATTATCAGCACTTTCTGATTTCACGTCAAAATAAACATCAAGGCAATGAAAACAAGCTGTCAAAAGTCCAAAACTAATTTTCTGGTCTGTGTTGCATCCCATTTTGTACGCATTCATATGAGGGAGAAGGAAGGACACATTTAACGAAGAAGAAGAAATTGGCGAAGATTCCAGAAGGCCTAACCCGAATGAAATAAAAATTCGACCTTGCGTGCAGACACATCCTTGCATCTCTCCTATTTAACATCCTTGTCATCACTCCCCCTTTTCACTCTCCTCACCTGACTTGTATGGTGGGTCCCCTCGTGCGGCACTGGCAGGGCGCGATCTCGTCCGGCCTCGGGCACCGGTCCTCCCCCCCTCTCCCCTCGGCCGACGTGTCCTCCGTCGCCGCCGACCTCGCCGAGACAGGCGACGGGAGCGGGCCGAGGAGGAGTAGCAGGAGCGGGAGGAGCAGAGGGAGGGGCCAAGATGACATCTTGCTCCTCCTCCTCTTCATGGTGCGGTGCCTCGGGTGACCTTAGAGAGGCAAAGTGAAAAATGTCTGACAGCTAGTGGTGTCGCAGGTCGTTATAAAGCAAAATTGAAAAAGTAGGAAAGGGTCTTTTGGAACCATCCCATAGTTTGGGTTAAAGCTCAATGTTTATCTAACCTTTTTCGAACCTTGTAGGCGACGGTGTTTCTTCAGCCGACCTCGCAGGGCATTGTCTGTAAAGAAAGGATAGCAAAATAGATGAAAATTAGGAGCAAATA
>JAAUYJ010111587.1_pt1 | contig 11923 bp, 9 predicted proteins | sample 7278031 | NCBI WGS metagenome assembly JAAUYJ01 (sample SAMN14350222, study PRJNA611818) | marine sediment metagenome | isolation source: surface marine sediment (1.8m) | place: French Polynesia: Moorea | collected 2018-08 | reverse complement strand
GAAGACGCACCAATAATCAAGGCTAGGATTTTTTCACATCGGACGAGGGTGCCGGAAACTGGAGTGTTTCCTTGCTCGCTTCCTTCGCGCCGATGTCCTGAATGCCACCACCAAAATTAATACGCCATTCGAGGTCACTACTGGAATCGGCATTAGCCAGGGCTGTTTTCAGATCGATCTTGCCCGCCTTGAACAACATATATAAGGATTGATCAAAGGTCTGCATGCCAACATCAGAGCCTTTTTCCATCACTTGCTTGATGTCGTGAAAATTGCCGTCTCGTATCAACTGGCTGATATAGGGGGTATTGACCAGCACCTCAGTCGCCACAATACGAGAGCCATTGGCCGATGACACCAGCCGTTGCGCCATAATCGCATTGAGATTGAGCGATAAATCCATCAGGATCTGGTTATGTGAGTCACTGGAAAAAAAGTTCAGAATCCGATCGAGCGTCTGGTTGGAATTGGTGGCGTGCAAGGATGTCAGACACAAATGCCCGGTGTCTGCATAGCGCAACGCGGATTCGATTGTCGTGCGGTCGCGCACTTCACCGATCATGATGACATCGGGTGCCTCACGCATGGCTTCACAGAGCGCATTGTCAAACGACAAGGTATCCAGGCCGACTTCACGTTGACCGATGATGCATTTTTTGTGATGGAACATGAACTCTATCGGATCTTCGATCGTGAGGATGTGACCGGTATCGAGCGCATTGCGATAATCCAACATCGACGCCAGCGAGGTCGATTTACCGGTGCCGGTAGCACCTACGATCAACACCAGCCCCTTCTTTTTTGTCATCATGCGCTTGTAAACGTCGGGCAGCAGCAATTCATCGATCGACGGTATGTCAGCATTGATGTAGCGAATCACCATGGAGACCTCACCGCGCTGCAGGTACATGTTGATGCGGAAACGGCCGAGATCCGTGTGTGACATCCCCATGTTAAATTCAAGGTTTTTCTCGAAATCCTTGATCTGGGCCGGGGACAGCATATCGTAGGCGAGCTTGCGGGTCATACCCGGCGCGAGCATACTTTTCCCGACTGGGCGAATCTTGCCTTCGATGCGTACACTGACTGGTGCGCCTGTTGTGAAGTACATATCCGAACCATGCTGCTCTGCCATCAGCTTGAGATAGGGTTGTAAATTCATAGCACTGTTCCTGACCGGCGACTAAGGCCTGTTAACACTATGCGGGTGCGCAACACCGCATGGCCACATGGGAGGGCCAACCTGACGGGAGGGGGCCATTTTTCTGCTGGACCGCGTGCACTATCGCTTATGTACCCCAGGTACACCGCGCTCGGTGCGCATTGTCCTGCAAAAAAACGACCGCCGTCGATGGGTATCCGCATCGTGCTAACAGGCCCTAGCGCAAGACACTGGCACTGGTATTATCTGAGGGTTCTTCCATAGACAACTTGTCAAGACCGGACATAAGATCCTGCTTTTTCGCGCCCTTGCTTTCAAGTTTGATCCTGAGACGCAAGTCATTGAGTGAATCCGCATTGCGCAAGGCATCTTCATAGGTGATTTGTCCTGATTCAAAAAGATCAAACAATGCCTGGTCGAATGTTTGCATACCGAGCTCTCTCGATTTGGACATCAGTTCCTTGATCTCATGAACGTTACCCTTGAATATTAAATCGGACATCAAAGGCGTATTCAGCATTACCTCGACGGCAGGAACCCGGCCCTCGGCATTAGCCCTGGCAATCAAACGCTGCGATACAATCCCTTTCAAATTCAATGACAAATCCATCAACAACTGTGCACGTCGCTCTTCCGGGAAAAAGTTGATAATACGATCCAACGCCTGGTTGGTGCTGTTCGCGTGCAGGGTTGATAGACACAGATGGCCGGTCTCAGCGAAGGCGATGGCGTAATCCATAGTCTCACGGTCACGAATCTCACCAATCAGAATAACATCGGGCGCCTGGCGCAACGTATTTTTCAGGGCGACCTCGTAGGACTCGGTGTCAACGCCGATTTCGCGCTGGGTGACGATGCAATTTTTGTGATTGTGGATAAACTCGATCGGGTCCTCGATGGTGATGATATGCCCCCTGCTGTTTTCGTTGCGGTAGCCAACCATGGCGGCAAGCGAGGTCGATTTACCGGAACCGGTAGCACCTACAAAAATCACCAGACCCCGCGAGGTCATGGCGATATCCTTTAAGATCGGCGGCAGATCGAGATCAGCGAACTCCGGGATATCCGAGCGGATCACACGCAACACGACTCCAACCGACCCGCGCTGGGTAAAGGCGTTGACACGAAAGCGGGATACCCCAGGCAGACTGATTGCAAAATTACATTCCTGGGTGGCATCAAATTCCGCCATTTGCCGATCGTTCATGATTGAACGGACCAATACCTGAGTATGCTGAGGGCTCAACGACTGGTTTGACAGCGGTGTCATTTTGCCGTCGACTTTCATTGAAGGCACCGCCCCAGCGGTGATGAACAAGTCGGAGCCATCTTTCTGCACCATCATGCGCAGCAGATCATGCATATAACGTATGGCCTTATCGCGATCCATATCGCGCTACCTCATCGAATTCGAACAACATATTAAAGTATAGCTTTCCCACGCATATTTTCATGGCAACGCGGGCTAAAATGCATCCTTGTTGGCAGCTTTCTTAACGGCTTCATCCTTGGCGATCATCCCCTTTGACAACAACTCTTGCAGATTCTGGTCCAGTGTCTGCATGCCGATAGACTGACCGGTCTGGATGGCCGAATACATCTGTGCAATCTTGTTCTCGCGGATCAGGTTTCGAATCGCCGGGGTACCGAGCATGATCTCGTGCGCGGCGACGCGGCCGCCACCAATTTTCTTCAACAAGGTTTGAGATATCACCGCCCGCAACGACTCCGACAGCATCGAACGCACCATTTCTTTTTCAGCTGCTGGAAACACGTCGACGACACGGTCGATAGTCTTGGCCGCGGAACTGGTGTGCAAGGTACCGAATACCAGGTGACCGGTCTCCGCTGCCGACAAAGCCAGGCGTATGGTTTCAAGGTCACGCATCTCACCGACCAGGATCACGTCCGGGTCCTCACGTAGAGCTGAACGCAACGCCTCACTGAAACCAAGCGTATCACGATGAACCTCGCGCTGGTTTATCAAGCATTTCTTGCTTTCGTGAACGAATTCGATTGGGTCCTCAATGGTCAATACGTGGCCATAATGATTTTCGTTGACATAGTTGATCATACCGGCCAGAGTCGTCGACTTGCCCGAACCTGTCGGCCCGGTAACCAGCACGATGCCGCGCGGCGTATTGGAAATATCTTCGAAAATCTTCGGCGCTTTGAGTTCTTCCAGAGTCAGGATTTTCGAAGGAATGGTTCGGAAAACAGCACCCGCACCACGATTGTGATTGAACGCGTTGACACGAAATCGTGCCAGACCGGGAATCTCGAACGAGAAATCCGTTTCAAAGTATTCTTCGAACGCCTTACGCTGTTTGTCATTCATGATGTCATACACCATGCCATGAACCATCTCATGGTCCATTGGGTCGACGTTGATGCGTCGCACATCGCCGTCCACTCGAATCATCGGTGGCAAACCCGCTGATAGATGAAGGTCGGATGCACCGTTTTTGACGCTAAACGCAAGCAGCTGCGCGATATCCATGTAACCCCCAGAGGTCAGAATGAAGATTGAGTTATCAACTTATAGCTCTTGTTATAGACCATGATGGAGCGAACGCCATCAGTACAGAGCAATTGGCGAGTTCAGGTATTGATTCAGTGGGATGTATTTCTTTAATCTAAATCCAGGCGTGATCATCTCGCCCGCTGGTGAGAAATGCGGGCTAGAGACTGACGTCGCAGGACCAGCCAATGTAAATGGTCTGGCATAGGCAACACAACTAACTTTTACAAGCACATCAAGCCAGCGGACGAGCTATGGTAGACTGCACGAATCTAGATAAAAGCACGAACCTGCTATGAGTACACGTATTGCGTTTATTGGTGGCGGCAACATGGCGACCAGCCTGGTCGGGGGACTGATCGCGGCAGGAACGGCAGCAGCCGATATTCTGGTCGCCGAGCCTGACGCGCGCAAACGCGAGCACCTCGCCCAGCAATTCAAGGTCGCAGTCACCGCCAGCAATCTTGACTGTCTGCAGCAAGACGTGATCGTGCTGTCAGTCAAGCCCCAACAATTACAGGCAGTCTGCCGGGAGTTGGCTGGTGCTGACCACGCTGCTGATCGACTCTATGTATCCATTGCAGCAGGTGCCAGGTCAACGGATATCGAGCGCTGGCTTGGTGGTAGTGCAGCTATAGTGCGATGCATGCCGAATACACCGGCATTGATTCAATGCGGTGCCACAGCACTCTACGCAAACCCGCTGGTCGACGAGACCCGGAAACGGCTGACCGAAAAACTGTTGCAGGCAGCAGGCCTCATCGCCTGGGTCGAACAAGAAGAGCTGCTCGATGCCGTCACTGCGGTCTCAGGCAGTGGACCCGCCTATTTCTTTTTGCTGATAGAAGCCATGCAAAATACAGCGACGGAGCTTGGTCTGGATACGTTAACGGCTACCCGCTTGACGCAACAAACGGCACTGGGTGCTGCTCGCTTGCTCAACGAAAGTGAACTGTCGGCTGCCGAATTACGCGCACAAGTGACATCAAGAGGTGGCACTACGGCAGCGGCAATCTCCAGTTTTGAACACAATAATTTTCACCAGCATGTAAGCGAGGCGATGCGCGCAGCCTATAATCGCTCCAGTGAGCTTGCTGATGAACTCGGAAAAGATATCTGACATGGAACCACAAAACCCATTCGTATTTCTAATCAATATACTGCTCGATCTTTACATCATCGTACTCATGCTGCGTTTTATACTGCAGCAGGTTGGTGCGGATTTTTACAATCCGCTATCACAGTTCATCGTCAAGGTGACGGCACCGGTGCTGAATCCGGCAAGACGCGTAATACCAAGCTTCCGCGGCGTCGATACAGCAACGATCGTTGTCATCGTGCTGTTCATCATCGTTAAGATCTACCTCGTTGCGCTGCTTTCCGGTTACACAGTCTCGCTGACCACATTATTCCTGATGGGTATCAGAGAATTTATTCCTCTGGCTTTGAATGTCTTTATATTCGCGATTATCATTCAGGCCATACTTAGCTGGATCAACCCAGACCCTTACAACCCGGTGACGGGTGTTCTGTTCAGCATAACTCGCCCGGTGCTACAACCGGTCCGTCGCTGGATCAAGCCCATCGAGGGACTGGATCTGTCACCCTTGTTTGCCATCATTGGCTTGATGTTTATCAAATTGCTCGTGGACAATCTCTTCGCGATGTTCTAGCGCCAGGCGCGCTAAACGCGGGTTAGCGCAATAGGGCGAAGACCAAAACACCGTAGCAGCTAACGCCAGCGAAAAAACCTCGATTTCAAGAACGAAACGCCGCCTGCTGGACTCAAAAACAGTAATTACAGGGATGCGCCAGCTTGCAATTGGGTCGGGTACTACCACAATTTGGCATTTCTGTCGAAATGTCAGGCCGATCTGAAGCTAAACGTTCGTAAAACTTGAGATTTTTTTGTGTATTCAGCCTATCGTACTGTTATTATGACAGTCTAGAAATTCGGTTACACCCTGTATGACAAACCAGCTTAGCGCCATCTTAGCCAACACCGCCTATCTACAGCAGATCAATCAGCGGCTACCCACCATAATCAGCGTGCTGTTAGTCATCGCCTGCGCCCACGCACTCGCGACGATCACCTGGATGTTTTTGCCTGAAACCGAATCCACACTGAACCAGGCACAAACCGCTAGTGTACCCCTGGCAAAACCGACGAATCAACGACAGGCCATCATGCAAGTGGCGAACGCGCATCTGTTCGGAGAAATGGAACGCGCTGCACTGCCACAACAGACGACACAGGCGCCGAAAACAAAGCTTAACCTGGTTTTACGCGGCGTGATCGCCGCTGACCCGATGACGCTGTCACATGCGATAATCGCGCGCGGAGCAAAAGGTAATGAGGAAGTCTATGCGATCGGCGAGAAAATGCCAGGTGGCGTAACCATCGAGGAAATTCATGCCGACCATGTGATCCTTAACCGCAGCGGCCGGCTGGAAACCTTGCAGCTAATCAAAGACGAAGAGCTGGGCAGCATCACCACCACGCGCAACAGGCGCAGTTTCCTTCCTCCAGCTTCACCAGCGGAAGAACTTGCCGGTATTCGCGAAGAAATCATGGCAAATCCGACGTCTTTTGGCGAATATGCGCTACCGGTAATCGTCAAAAAGCAAGGCAAGCAGATCGGTTACCGCCTGCAACCCCAGCAAAAAGGCGGTGAGTTACTGCAGGAACTGGGAATGGAAGCCAACGACGTGATCACTGAAATCAACGGTATCAAGCTGGATAACCCGCAAAACGGCATCGGCGCCCTGCGCCAGCTCAGCACGGCGAGCAGCTTTTAGATCGTAGTCATGAGAAATGGCTCGGAAGTACCGCTCAACATTGAGCTAAAATGATACTACCTATTCAAAGAGTTTCTACATTGAACAGACGACACACAAGCAAGCGATTACGGCATTCCATCACTGGCGTGATGTTGGCTTTTCTTCTTTGTTCACAGGCAGTCGCTGATGAGATCACGCTGAATCTGAAGGACGCTGATATACGCGCATTGATCAGTACCGTATCCAAGTTTACCGGTAAGAATTTCATCATCGACCCCAGGGTCAACGCCAAAATTACTGTCGTTTCAGCCGAAACCTTGACGCCAGAGGAAGTTTACGAGGTCTTTCTGTCGATCTTGCAGGTACACGGCTATGCCGCCGTACCAACCGGCAGTGTTACTAAAATCGTACCCGAGGTGAATGCAAAGCAAGGTCCCTTGCCGCTCCAGGCCAAGGACACCGACCGCCCCAGTGACGAGCTGATCACCAAGATCATCGGTCTCGACCACGTCCCGGCCGCACAGCTGGTACCGATTTTGAGGCCATTGGTGCCGCAACAGGGCCATCTTGCCGCTTACAACCCGACCAACACACTGATCATCACCGACCATGCCGGGAATATCCAACGCCTGGTAAAGATCATCAAAGGCGTGGACAAGCCCGAGAGCGACGAACTGGAAGTGATTCCACTGAAACACGCATCGGCGCCGGAGCTGGTACGAATTGTCAATTCGCTCTATCCGCAAACTGGAAAAGACCAGGCAAATAAAATCAACCTGGCCGCTGACGAACGTACCAACAGCATACTGATGAGCGGTGAACGCGCGATCAGACTGAAAGTGCGTACCACGATCATGCAGCTGGACACGCCGCTGGATGACAGTGGTGGCAACACACACGTTGTCTACTTGCGTTATGCCAAGGCCGAAAATCTGGTCACGATCTTGACCGGCATACAGGAACAACAGAAGCAGAAGCAAGCCGCCGCGAGCAAACGCCCGGGTACAACGGCGAAAACGGCGGCAGCTCGTACCACGGGGGGGACCAGCTTCATCAGTGAATCGGCCATCATTCAGGCCGATGAGGATACCAATGCGCTGATCATCACCGCGGATCCGAATACCCTGCTGACGCTGAAATCAGTGATCCGCCAGCTCGATATTCGTCGGGCACAAGTCCATATCGAAGCCATTATTGCTGAAATCTCGACGAACAGAGACAAAGAAGTCGGCGTTGGCGCTGTTGTCGATGGTACGCAGAGCAGTGAATCGACGTTTCCGGTCGGCATCAGCAACCTGGTCGGCCTCGGGGACTTGATTGCGGCTGCCGCAGGTTCCGAGGAAGCAGCGCTCGGTGTGCTACAAAATCTGGGTTCCGGCCTGACGTTTGGTGTTGGTGGGGAAAATAGCTCTGGCGTGCGCTACGGCATGATCCTGAGGGCGCTGCAGACCGATGCCGCAGCCAATATCTTATCGACACCGAGTATCGTGACCCTCGACAACGAGGAAGCCGAAATCATCGTCGCCCAGAACCTGCCTTTCATCACTGGACAGTTCACTGGTGCTGGCAGCCTGAATCCGCAAAATCCGTTCCAGACGATCGAACGTCAGGATGTTGGCCTGACACTGAAGGTCACCCCGCAGATCAATGAAGGCGACACCATCAAGCTCGATCTCGAGCAGGAAGTCTCAGACGTGGTTACCATCACCGAGAACAGCGGCCCGGTAACCCGCAAACGCTCCATCAAGACCAGTGTCCTGGTCGACGATGGCGGTATTCTGGTTCTTGGCGGCCTGATCGAAGAAATCATCGACGATACCCGGAGCAAGGTACCGCTGCTGGGTGATATACCGGTCATCAAACACCTGTTTACGTCGAGGGCCAGCACCAAGCGTAAACAGAACCTGATGGTGTTCCTGAGACCCAGTATCCTTCGCGACTTCAGCGATGCCGCCTATGTGACCAACGAGAAATACAATTACCTGCGCGCCCAGCAAGTCCGACAGGAAGAAGACGATTATGGCCTGATCAAGGGTAAGCCAGTGATACTGCCACCTTTGCAACCGAATAACCTGAATAAAGGTCAAGCCAAAGCCAAACCGCCAAAATCGGACAAGCCAACAGCGGTAAAAGCCAGCGAGCCGGAAGAAGATGAGGGGGATTATTGGGACGATGACAACTACAACATCTGAGACCGTAGACGACCAAGCCGAGCTCAGCCAGCCGCAGGAACTGACGCCACAGATACTGCCCTACGCATTCGCCAAACGCCACGGCGTTCTAATCGGACAGATCGAGGATGACCAGGTGCAGTTGCTGCACCGCGCCGATTTTCGGCCGACGATTCTCGCAGAAATCGGTCGTGTCACCGGTCGCAAGCTGTCTCTGAGCCCGGCATCCAACGAGCAATTCGACGCCTTGCTCGCGCAAACTTACGAGCGCGGGAGCGATCAGGCGATCGCGATGATGGAAGGCGTCGGTGAAGAACTCGATCTCGATCAGCTCGCCGATACGCTGGAACCCGAGGACCTGCTCGAAGCCGAGGATGACGCCCCGATCATTCGTCTGATCAACGCCTTATTGACGGAGGCGATCAAGATCAACGCCTCGGATGTTCATATCGAACCGTTTGAAAACCGCATGCGGGTGCGTTTTCGCGTCGATGGCATGCTGCGTGAAATTCTGAAACCGCCCGGAAACATCGCGCCGTTGGTGATTTCGCGCATCAAGGTGATGGCAAAACTCGATATCGCAGAGAAACGCCTGCCTCAGGACGGGCGCATTTCGTTGCGTGTCGCGGGTCGCGCCGTCGATGTACGCGTCTCCACGCTCCCCGCAGGCTATGGTGAACGCGTTGTCATGCGTCTGCTCGACAAGCAGGCGGGTCGCCTGACGCTGGAAAACCTGGGCATGGCAAAGGATGTAGAGACGCGATTCAACACGCTTCTGCATAAGCCCGACGGGATCATACTGGTCACCGGCCCGACGGGCTCCGGCAAGACCACGACATTGTATGCCGGCCTGGCGCGTCTGAATGTCAAATCGCGAAACATCCTCACGGTGGAAGACCCGATCGAATATTATATCGACGGCATCGGCCAGACTCAGGTTAATGCAAAAGTCGGCATGAGCTTTGCTCGCGGACTGCGATCGATCCTGCGCCAGGATCCCGATGTCGTTATGATTGGCGAGATTCGCGACCTGGAAACCGCCACTATTGCGGTGCAGGCGAGTCTAACCGGTCACCTGGTATTGTCTACATTGCACACCAACAGCGCCATCGGGGCGATCACTCGTCTGCGTGACATGGGGGTCGAACCCTTTCTGCTGGCGTCGAGTTTGATTGGTGTCATGGCGCAACGCCTGGTGCGCAGGCTGTGTCCTGCCTGCAAGAAACCGCATACCGCAACGGATAGCGAACGCGAATGGCTCAATCTCCCCGCTGGGCAAACACCGGTCATTTACACAGCGTCCAGCTGCAGTGAGTGCAACCATCTGGGTTATTCGGGGCGCACCGGCGTCTATGAATTTGTCGCGATTGACGACACGATGCAAGACATGATTCACGATGAAGCAGGTGAGCACGCAATGGAGGAATATGGCCGCAACCATGCGGCAACGCTACGCCAGGATGGGCGTCGGCTGATACTCGAAGGCGTCACCTCGCTCGAAGAAGTACTACGCGTCAGCAGGGAAGACTGAGGGCCTGTGAACACTATTGTGTGGTTGTAAATAAACATGGGCGCATTCGAATACGTCGTTCTCGATGAAAGAGGCCGCGAACGCAAAGGTGTCGCTGAGGGCGATACCGCCAAACAGGTTCGCCAGAATCTGCGGGACAAAGGGCTGATACCGCTGCAAATCAATGTGGCCAGCCAGAAAACCAGTGACGATTCCGGCAAATCGGCGTTCTCATCGTTGCGTCTGTTTCAACGCGGCATCAGCACTACCGAGCTCGCTCTGATCACACGGCAGATGGCGACGCTGGTACAAGCCAGCCTGCCACTTGATGAAACTCTGGCTGCGGTGGCAAACCAATCAGAAAAACAGCGCATTCGAAGCATGATGTACGCGGTACGCGCCAAAGTCATGGAAGGTCATACCCTGGCGACCGGGTTGAGCGAGTACCCAAAAGCATTCTCCGACCTGTATCGGGCAACGGTCGACGCAGGCGAAAAATCCGGACATCTGGACACTGTGCTGGAACGACTGGCCGACTACACGGAAAACCAGCAAGAGCTCCAAGGCAAGGTCAGGCAGGCCCTGATATACCCGGCCTTCCTGACTGTGTTCGCAATCGCGATCGTCATATTCCTGATGACGAACATCGTTCCCCAGGTGGTGTCTGTATTTGAAGACATCGGTCAGGATCTGCCCGGACTGACGCTGACGCTGATCGCCATCAGTGATTTCGTTATCGCCAATGGCATCTATTTGCTGATCGCGGTCATCGCCGTCATCCTGGGCATCCGCGCATTGCTGAAACGGCCCAAATACCTCGAGCGTTACCACCGCTGGTTGCTTAGAATCCCGGTCATTCAAAAGCTGGTCCGCGGACTGAATACCGCCCTGTTTACCCGTACTTTCAGTATCCTCACCGGCAGTGGTGTGACCGTACTCGAATCGATGCGGATTTCGGCTCAGGTGGTGGGTAACCTGCCCATGCGAAACGCGATCCTGGAAGCCACTGACCGAGTGCGAGAAGGCACTGCTATCAAGAAATCATTGGATTACAGTAAGCTGTTCCCGCCAATGACATTACAGCTGATCGCGAGCGGTGAAAACAGCGGAAATCTGGAAGAGATGCTGGATCGCGCCGCCACGCAGCAGGAACGCGAGCAGGTGACATTGATTGCCTATATCGTCGGCATATTCGAGCCCGCTATTATTTTAACGATGGGTGTACTGGTCTTACTGATCGTCCTGGGCATTCTGCTGCCGATCTTTGACCTCAACCAGCTTGTAAAATAAATACAACGTCCAGGTGATAAAGACCGCTACCAGGCCCGCAATCGCTCCGTACAGGTGAGCCTCGACCATGACTCGGCCGCCTGTCATCGCCTCTGATCCAGGCAATGGGCCATTCATGTACTCCCAGAACAATTTAGCCAATATCAACAACAGCAGCAGATAGCCACTGACCGGATAGAAACGAATTTCACGTATGGCACCGTATATGAACAAGCCGTGCAAGACACCTGACAGGCCCACATACCAGATCAACTCAGGATGTAGCCAGTACAGGCCGAGGCCGGTGATCAGCGCACTGAACAAAAGCACGAATAACCAGTCAAACAGACTACCGTATAAACTGAAAAACATAGCGACGATCATAAGACCTGCCATGTTCAGTAGCCAATGGACCCAGTTCAAATGCACAAGATGACCTGTCAACAACAACCAGTACTGACCCTGGTCGATCAATCCCCGGTCGAATTGCAGCACACTGGCCATGTTGG
>JAAUYJ010106052.1_pt1 | contig 11928 bp, 9 predicted proteins | sample 7278031 | NCBI WGS metagenome assembly JAAUYJ01 (sample SAMN14350222, study PRJNA611818) | marine sediment metagenome | isolation source: surface marine sediment (1.8m) | place: French Polynesia: Moorea | collected 2018-08 | reverse complement strand
TGGCCAGCAGGTCGGCTGCCCCCAGATGCAAATCGGCAATACCGAGAACCCCCGACACGCAGACAAAGTCGACGACGCGCGCGCAGGGGTTCAGCCGCGCTGCGATTTCGCCCAGGCACATGGCGGTCGTGGGGTGGGTGCCGGTTCCGAAGGCGAGCCCCGGGTCGAGCATGATGTTCACAGCGTCCGGGTCGGGTGGGGTCAGCCAGGAGGGGCAGAGCCACAGCCCGTCGGCAAACTGCCGCGGTTGATAGTGCTGCATCCACTCCCGTTCCCAGTCCTTGTCTTCGAGTATCTCGACCTGCACGGCGCCGCGGTAGGGTTCGGGCAGGTCGGCGCGCAACTGTGCCAGATCCGTGTCTGCCGGAAACAGTCCGCTGACCCGGGTTTCCTGCCAGAGCTTCTCCTCGGGTTCAGCGCCCGCAAACAGGGGCTGGTCGGCGTTGTCTTGCAGGGTCACCGATACCGCGCCGAGCTCGAGCAGCAGGTTTTCGGCGGCGGGCGCAAGATCGGCCCGGGTATTGAGCCGCACTTGCAGCCAGGCCACGGACGCGGTCTCAGCCGGCCAGTTTCTTTTCGAGGTAGTGAATGCTGACGCCGCCGCGGGCGAAGGCCGCATCGCGCACCAGGTCACGGTGCAGGTCGGCATTGGTGCGTATACCCTCGACCACCAGCTCTTCCAGTGCCTGGCGCATGCGAGCCAGTGCCACCTCGCGGGTTTCCCCGTAGCTGATGATCTTGGCGATCAGCGAATCGTAGTGGGGTGGTACCGAATAGCCGCCGTACAGGTGCGAGTCGACACGGATTCCATTGCCGCCCGGGGCATGAAAGTGGCTGACGTGGCCCGGGCTGGGCATGAAGGTGCGCGGGTCCTCGGCATTGATGCGGCACTCGAAGGCGTGGCCCTCGAATGTCACGTCTTCCTGGGCGAATGACAGCGGCATGCCGCTGGCTACCCGGATCTGCTCCTTGACGATGTCGATGCCGGTAATCATTTCCGATACCGGGTGTTCGACCTGTACGCGGGTATTCATCTCGATAAAGTAGAAGCCGCCGTCCTCGTACAGGAACTCGAAGGTGCCGGCGCCGCAGTAGCCGATTTCCTTGCAGGCATTGGTGCAGGCGGCGTAGACCTCTTCGCGCGCCTCCTGCGGAATGCCCGGTGCCGGCGCTTCCTCCAGCACCTTCTGGTGGCGACGCTGCAGGGAGCAGTCGCGGTCGCCCAGGTGGATGGCGTTGCCGTGACTGTCAGACAGTACCTGGACCTCGACGTGGCGTGGGTTCTCGAGGAATTTCTCGATGTAGACCTTGTCGCTGCCGAAAGCGGCAGCGGCTTCCGACTGGGTCACGTAAACCGCGTTGAGCAGGGCTGCCTCGCTCTGCACCACGCGCATGCCGCGGCCACCGCCACCCGCGGCAGCCTTGATGATCACCGGGTAGCCAATGCGACGGGCAATTTCCACGGTGCGCTCACTGTCGTCGTCGAGTGGGCCATCGGAGCCGGGCACGGTAGGTACGCCCGCCGCCTTCATGGCTTCGATTGCCGATACCTTGTCGCCCATGAGCCTGATGACGTCGGCGCTGGGACCAATAAAGGTAAAACCGCTGTTCTCCGCCTGCTCGGCGAAGTCGGCATTTTCTGCCAGGAAACCATAGCCGGGATGGATGCCGACCGCGTCGGTCACCTCGGCGGCAGAAATAATGGCGGGAATATTCAGGTAGCTCTCTGTCGAAGGCGCCGGCCCGATGCAGACCGATTCATCCGCCAGTTTGACATGCATGAGCTCGCGGTCAGCCTGGGAGTGCACCGCCACGGTCTTTATTCCCAGCTCCTTACAGGCGCGCAGCACACGCAGGGCGATTTCGCCGCGGTTGGCGATAACGACTTTATCCAGCAACGGCATAGTTCTGTCCCCGCCCTTAGACGATGGTGACCAGCGGCTGGTCGAATTCTACCGGCTGGCCGTTCTCCACCAGGATGGCCTCGATGGTGCCGGCCTTGTCCGCCTCGATCTGGTTCATCATCTTCATGGCCTCGACGATGCAGATAACATCGCCGACCTTGACGTGCTGCCCGACTTCTACGAAGGCCGGCGAGCTCGGCGATGGTGAGCGATAAAAGGTACCGACCATGGGCGAGCTGACCACGTGGCCGCTGGTAACCTCGGGCTCAGCGCTGGCTTCAGCCGCTGGCTCGGGTGCTGCGGCCGGCGCCGGCGCCGGGGCGGCGGCCACGGGCGCGGGGGGCGGTGCTGCGTACTGCAGGGGGGCGGCGGCCACAGCGCCGGCGTTGCGACTAATGCGAACCGATTCCTCGCCTTCCTTGATCTCAATTTCGTCAATATTGGACTCTTCGAGCAGCTCGATCAGCTTTTGGCCTTTCCGACTGTCCATGGGCCCGTCCTCAGGTGTTGTCGAGTTGTGTAATGGCCGCCGTCAGTGCCAGCTCATATCCCTTCGCACCGAGACCGCAGATGACGCCGGCGGCGATGTCGGAGAAGTAGGAGTGGTGGCGGAAGCTTTCGCGCGCGTGCGGGTTTGACAGGTGCACTTCAATAAACGGTATTTCAACCGCCAGCAGGGCATCCCGCAGCGCTACGCTGGTATGGGTAAACGCCGCCGGGTTGATGATGATGAAGTTGACGCCCTCGTGGCGCGCATCCTGGATGCGCTCCACCAGTTCGTATTCGGCATTGCTCTGCATCGCGAGCAGGTGGTGGCCGGCATCCTGGGCCTGCTGCTGCAGGGCCTGGTGGATGTCAGGCAGGCTGGCCGTGCCATAGATCCCGGGTTCACGCTCTCCCAGTAGGTTGAGGTTAGGTCCATTGAGGACCAGGATCGTTGCCATGCCGTCGTGCCTCGCGCAGCGCGTTCAGAGCGGCATTGTGCCTAGAACCCGGCGTGGCGTCTAGACAAAAAGTGTTTAGTAGAGCAAGTTGACGCCAGATACATGCATTTTCGCGGACGTTCGCGGGCGTTTTCTTGCGGTGGCGCTAGCGCTCCGCTACCGCCGGCGCCTGGGCGCGGGCCAGGGCGTCGAGGACGATTCCGGGAGTCAGCAGCTGGGGTAGCACCTCCGGCTCACTGCCAGGCTGTCCGCTGTAGACCAGGTACAGCGGCACCCCGTTGCGGCCGAAACGGGCCAGGAAGGCGGCGATATCGGCATCGTAATCGGTCCAGTCGACGACGATGTACTCCATGCCCATGCTGGCCATGGCTTCTTCCACCCGCTCGGTGCCAAGGGTTCCACGCTCGTTCGCGATACAGGTGATGCACCAGTCGGCGGTGACATTGACGAATACCGGTGTGCCGGCATCCAGCAGCGTCGCCAGCCGTTGCTCCGGTGAGCCTGCGGCGCTGGGTTCGGCGGTCACGGCGCGGCTGTTCAGCGCGTCGCTGGGAATCAGCAGCAGGGCGCCCAGCAGGGCGACGGCGCCGGCCCAGCGGCCCCAGGGGCGGTAGCGCCATAGCCACAGGCCCAGGGCGATGGCCAGCATGCCCACCAGCAGTATTGCCATGGTGGTGACACTGGTCTGGCGGCCGCTGACCCACAGCAGCCAGATGGCGGTAGCATAGAGTGGGAAGGCCAGCAGCTGCTTGAAGGTTTCCATCCACGGGCCGGGCTTCGGCATCCAGCCGCGCAGGGTCTTGCTGTAGCTCAGCAGCAGCATTGGTGCAGCCATGCCGCTACCGAGCGCGGCGAACACCGCCAGCGCCACCGGCGCCGGCTGTGTCACGGCAAAGCCCAGGGCTGTGCCCATGAACGGCGCGGTACAGGGGCTGGCCACCACGGTAGCCAGCACGCCGGTGAAAAACGAGCCCGAGTAGCCGCCGCGCTCGGCGAGCTGGCTGCCCATGCCCATGAAACCCGCACCGAGTTCGATCAAGCCGGACAGTGACAACCCCATGATGAAGAACAGGTAGGCCAGCAGGGCCACAAAGCGCGGCTCCTGGAGCTGGAAGCCCCAGCCTACTGCGGCGCCGGCCCGCTGCAGGGAGATCAGCAGGGCAGCTACCAGCAGGAAGCTTGAGACTACGCCAAGGGCGTAGACCCAACCGTGCACGTGCTTGCTGTGCTCACTGCCGGTGGCGAAGCTGAACACTTTCAGGGACAGCACCGGGAATACGCAGGGCATCAGGTTGAGAATGCTGCCGCCCACGAACGCCAGCAGCATCATGTAGAAAAGGCCGCTCATGCTGACCGGCTCTACCGGTGCGGCCCCGCTGTCATTGCCGGCGCGCGGACCGGGCTTTTTCGGTGCGCCGGCGGCGATGGTGCGCTGAGTAAAGTCGACCTCGAAACTCTCTCGATGCGGCGGGTAGCACAGGCCGGCATCGGCGCAGCCCTGGGAGGTGATTTTCAAGGTGCCGCGTTCAACCGGCGCGGCCAGCGCCAGCATGACGTCTGCGAAATGGTAGTGAACCTGGGAGACACCGAAATACTCGTCTTCGCGGGTGATGCTCTCGGAATAGCTGGGGGTGAGCTCGATCGGTCCGTCGGCGGTTTCGAGCTTGAACTTGAAGCGCTTCTGGTACAGGTAGTAGCCGTCCTCTATCTGCCAGTACAGCCGCAGCTGTTGCTCATCAACGACCTCGACCGCCAGCCGATAGGCCTCTTCGACCCGCAGGAATTCCTGCTCGGGTTGGACTAGATCTGTGGCCGGCAATCCGGTGGCCGGCAATCCGGTGGCCGGCAGCCCGACGTTGGGCTGGCTCAAGTCCTGTGCGGCAGCCTGGCCCGATAGCAGTGCAAAGGGAAGCTGCAGGGCTAGCACTAACAGCAGGTTTTTCAGTGGTCGCATTGATTAATTCTCTTCAGGTACGGCCTTGGACCCGTTCACCCGCGGAAGTTTCATGGCATTTTACCTTTGTTGCGCATTCGCGGCACGCGGTTCACCGCGTTGCGCACCCGGCGCGTCGCCTGGGTACCACCGCAACTGGCCGGGAATGGTATAGTGTCGCCCCACTCGAGGAGCCGATCGATGCGTTTTTTCAGATTCCTGCCACTGGTCGCAGTTTTTGCTGCCCTGCCCTGCTGGGCGGTGGATGCCAGCGATGGCTGGATGCGTGCGATGCCGCCGGGTCAGCCCACCGCGGCCGCGTACCTGACGCTCAGTAACCCCGGCGACAGCACCGTGGCGCTAGTGTCGGCTTCGACCCCGTTGGCGGGCAGCGTCGAAATCCATCGCTCATTCCAGCAGGACGGTATGTGGCGCATGCGCAGGCTCACCGACCTGCCGATCCCGGCTGGCGGCGACGCGGCGCTGGCGCCCGGCGGTGCCCACCTTATGCTGTTCAATATGAAGCGGGCCCTGCGCGAGGGCGACAGCCTGCCGCTGACACTGGAATTCGACAACGGCGAAACGGTCGAACTCTCTATCGAGGTGCGCGCCATCGGCGCCGGCAGCGGACATCAACACCACTAGGACCAGACCCCAGGGAACGGCGCGACGGCGCCAGAGGCAGACAAGACTATGTTGGAAAAAATCCAGGAATCCATAAGTGCGCTTCGAGAGCGCCTGTCCACGGCGGCGCCCGACGGTGGCTGGCTGCGCGGTGTCGGCGGCGCCCTGGGAGTCTACCTGCTGGTCGCACTGGTGTTGGGGATGTACTGGAGTATTGCTCCGTCTGAATTCGACGTGCAGGAGCACGCCGGGCAGTTTGCCGCTGAGAACAGCAGCCAGGTGGTCACCGGCACGGTGACGACCACCGCCCTGATCGGCGTCGCCGAAACCCTGCTCGACAAGCCCGGCGGTTTCCTGCGCAATGACGTATTCCCGCCGGGGCTATGGCTCGACAATATGCCCAACTGGGAATACGGGGCGCTTATCCAGGTGCGGGACCTGGCCCGCGCCATGCGCGAGTCCTACAGCCGCTCACAGTCACAGTCCAAGGAAGACCCGGACCTCGCCAAGGCGGAACCGCTGTTCAATTTCAAGGCGGATTCCTGGATGCTGCCGGCCTCCGAGCGCGAGTACCGCGCGGGCATTAGGCACCTTGAGAGTTTTGCCCTGCGGCTGGCCGACCCCGCCTCCCGCGACGCACAGTTCTTCGCCCGCGCCGATAACCTCGCCTACTGGCTGGCGACGGTAGAGACCCGGCTCGGCAGCCTGTCCCAGCGGCTGACGGCCAGTGTCGGCCAGCGCCGTATCAATACCGACCTCGCCGGTGACAGCCAGGCGACGCAGGCCACCCCCGCGCCGGACGACAGCGTGGTGCGCACCCCGTGGCTGGAAATCGACGACGTCTTCTATAACGCCCGCGGTTCCACCTGGGCACTGATTCATTTCCTGCGGGCCGCTGAGGTGGATTTCGCCCAGGTGCTGGAGGACAAGAACGCGCGCGTGAGCCTGCAGCAGATCATCCGCGAGCTGGAAGCGACCCAGCAGACGGTGTGGAGTCCCATAGTGTTGAACGGTTCCGGCTTCGGGCTGGTGGCCAACCACTCCCTGGTGATGGCCTCCTATATCAGTCGCGCCAACGCCGCGATCATCGACCTCAGGCGGCTCTTATCTGACGGCTGAGGGCTCTTATCTGACGGCTGAAGGCTCTTCTCTGACGGCTGAAGGCTCTTGTCTGACGGCTCCTTTTCAACGGCTGAAGGCTCCTTTCAGACGGCTGATGCCAGCTCACGCAGGAGAATCAGTCCCGGTGCCGATAGCGCAGACGGGTGCCGGTATCCAGTGACAGGCGGATTTCCTCGGCGCTGAGCGCCTCCGGAAAATAGGTGCCTGAGACCTTGGCATCGATCAGGCTGGCGCCTTCCAGGTTGGTATCCCGGAAATCGATGCCGCGCAGATCGCTGTTGCGGAAATAGGAGTCGCTGAAGTCGAGGCCGGCGGCGTCCATATTGCGCAGGTCGCGACCGCGGTAGTCGCCGCTCTTCAGGCGGCTGGTGTCCATGCTATGTCGCTGCTCGTTGAATTCCCTGACCTGCTCGTTTCGAAGCAGCAGGTAGAGCGGATCGTCACTAATGGTGGGTTTGCTCATGGTGGTCGCCCGGGCTACGCAATAAGCTATAGGGTAACCAAGCTCCCCGATTAAGCCCAGACCGGATCGCTCCTTGAAGCCCATACCCGACAGCGCCACCGGATTTCTGCTGACCCGCCAGTGGCGCGATAGCGACGCCGGGGTGGAGCTGGAGCTGTGGCTCGCCACCGACACCGGCGCCCATCGCCTGCTGGTGCCGGCACAGGAGGTGCTGTTCTTCCTGCCCAGCGCTGAGGTGGAGCGTGCCCGGGCCCTGCTGGGCCGTGACTTCAACTACCGGGTTGAATCGCTGTCCCTGCGCGACTTCGCCATGCAGCCGGTGAGTGGCCTCTACTTCCGCAGCCAGCGCCAGCTGCGCCAGGCCCGTGACCGCCTGCAGGAGGCCGGCTTCGACCCCCTGGAAGCCGACCTCAATCCGGCGGACCGTTACCTGATGGAGCGCTTCGTACGAGGCTCGCTGGCTTATCAGTCAGCCATTCGGCCTGCCACTTTTCCCTCCACCCCGTCGGCTGCGGTGCAGGTGCGCAGCGCCGACTACCGGCCGCATCTGCGGATGTTGTCACTGGATATCGAGACGGCCATCGATCGCCTCGAGCTATACAGCATCGGGCTGTACGCGGTGGATGAGACAGGCCCCGTGCGCAAGGTATTCATGCGCGGCGAAAGCAGCGCGTTGGATTACGTGGAGTGCTGCGGAAGCGAAGCAGACCTGCTGGCGCGCTTTATCGACTGGTTTGTCGACTACGACCCGGACATCATCATCGGCTGGAACGTCATCAATTTTGACCTCTGGTACCTGCAGCGCATCGGCGACAAGCTGTCTCGCAGCCTGCCACTGGGGCGCGATGGCCGGCCCTGGCACTGGCGCGAGCTGGACGACGACGGCGAGCGGCGCGCGGTGCAAATCCCCGGGCGCGCGGTGTTGGACGGCATCGACCTGTTGCGCACCGCCACCTATCGCTTCGAGAGTTTCTCGCTGGAATCAGTGAGCCGCGAACTGCTGGGAGAGGGCAAGTTACTGCACGGCAGCCAGCGGGGTGAGCAGATTCGTGAACTGTTCCTGGAGGACAAGGACGCCCTGGCCGAGTACAACCTGCGCGACTGTGAGCTGGTATGGGATATCTTCGAGACCACCCGGCTGCTGGACTTTGCCGTGGCCCGCAGCCAGATGACCGGGCTCGCCATCGATCGCCAGGGCGGCTCGGTAGCGGCCTTCGATTTTCTCTATCTGCCGCGACTGCACCGGGCGGGCTTCGTCGCCCCCAACGCCAGCCGCGAACAGATCGCCAGCCCTGGTGGCTTTGTGCTGGACTCGGAGCCCGGCATCTACAGCGATGTGCTGGTACTCGACTTCAAGAGCCTGTACCCCAGTATTATCCGTACCTTTCGGGTTGACCCGATGGGGCTGGCGGTAGGCACGGCGCAGGACACCGCAGTCGAGGATACGATAGAGGGCTTTATCGGCGGGCGCTTCTCGCGCACTGCACACCTGCTCCCGGATATCATCAAGCAGCTCTGGACGCTGCGGGATGCGGCCAAGGCCAGCGGCGACCAGGCCCAGTCCCAGGCCATCAAGATCATCATGAATTCCTTCTACGGTGTGCTCGGTACCCCGGGATGCCGCTTTTTTGATGCGCGGCTCGCCAGCTCCATCACCCGGCGCGGGCACCAGATCATCCAGGAGACCCGCGACCAGATCGAGGCGCTGGGGGACCACGTGATCTACGGCGATACCGATTCGGTGTTCGTGGCGGTGGCCGACCGTGAGGGCCAGTCCGCCGCCGAGCGGGGCCGCTGGCTGCAGCGTGAGCTGAACAGCTGGTGGCAGGCGCGTTTGACCGATGAATTCGGCCTGGAGAGTGTGCTGGAGCTGGAGTTCGAAACCCATTTCTCGCGTTTTGTCATGCCCACTATTCGCGGCTCGGAAAAAGGCAGCAAGAAACGTTATGCCGGCGTGGTGGAAAGCGATGGTGAATCACAGCTGGTGTTCAAGGGCCTGGAGAACGTCCGCACCGACTGGACCGCGCTGGCGCGGGGTTTCCAGAGTGAGCTCTACCGGCGGGTGTTTGCCGGGGAAGACTTCGAGGACTACGTGAGCAGCCTGGCGGCCCGGGTGGAAGCAGGCGATCTGGACAGGGAACTGGTATACCGCAAGCGCCTGCGCCGCCGGCTCGACGACTATGAGCGCAATGTCCCGCCCCACGTGCAGGCGGCGAGGCTGGCGCGGGCCCGCGGTGCTTCGCCGCCGGCGCGCGGGGACTGGGTGGAGTATGTGATTACCACTGCCGGCGCCGAGCCCGCCTCGGACCCGCAGGCGCCGCTCGACTACCAGCACTATATCGAGCGGCAGCTGGCGCCGGTGGCTGACGGCATCCTGCATTTCCTGGATACCAGCTTCGCCCAGATCTGCGGCAAGCAGCAGTCCCTGTTCTAGCCCGCGGCGGACTCGCCAAAGAACTCCTCAAGCACCGCGTCGTGTTCGCTGGCAGACAGTCGGGGGCCAAAGCGCGACACGACCCGGGCGCCCGCGAGACTGGCAAAGCGGCCCGCGGTCTCGAAATCCTTGCCGTGGGTGATGGCATACAGGAAGGCGCCGGCAAACATATCTCCTGCACCGTTGGTGTCGATGGCCTCGGCGGGGGTGCCGTCTATCTCGATCAGGCGCTCGCCGTCAAACAGCAGCGCACCGCGGGCGCCGAGGGTAATTACGAACTGGCGAGCGATCTGCCTGAGTGATTCCGCGGCGGCAGCGAGGTCGTCGGAATCGGCCCAGCTCAGTGCCTCGGCTTCGTTGCAGAACAACAGGTCGACACCGCCTTCACCGAGCATTTCCTGCAGGCCGTCACGGAAAAACTCGACCATACCGGGGTCTGAGAAGCTCAGCGCGGTGGCCACGCCGTGGGCACGGGCGTGTTCGCGGGCCTCGATGGCCGCGGCGCGTCCGCTAGGCGAGGTCACCAGGTAGCCTTCCATGTAGAGGTACTCGGATTCCTCGATCGCCTTGTGCACGAGCTCGGAGGTGGCGAGGGTTTCGCTGATACCGAGATAGGTGTTCATGCTGCGCTCGGCGTCCGGGGAGATCAGCACCAGGCAGCGGCCGGTGGTGCCGCCGTCGCGATCGGCGGTCCAGTTGTGCACGACGCCGGCAGCCTCCAGGTCTTCAAGGTAGAAATCGCCGTTGTCGTCGTTGGCCACCTTGCAGGAGTAGAAGCCAGTGCCACCGAAGCGGCTCACGGCAATCACGGTATTGGCAGCGCTGCCGCCGCTGGCGCGCCTGGCGGTCACAAGATGGTCGCTGAGCTGGTCCACCAGCTCCTGCTGGCGGCCCTCGTCGACCAGGGTCATCAGGCCTTTCTCCACGCCCATGGCGGAGAGCTCGGCGTCTTCGACCTGGATCTCCGTATCCACCAGCGCGTTGCCGATGCCGTATACCTTGTACTGCTTCACTTGCCATCTCCCGGTTTGAAAGGCCGGTATTATGGTCAATGACTGGGCGGGTCGCTACTTTTATACTGCCCGCCGACTATGAAGAGCAGAAAGCGCCCCCTGAAACGCCCGCTGATCCTGCGCATCGCGCTGGCGCTCACCGTGCTGGCAGCGATGCTGCTGGTCTATCTCGATGCCCTGGTCAGCACTACGTTCAGCGATAGACGCTGGGAGATTCCGGCCAGCGTGTATGCCCGGCCGCTGGAACTGTATCCGGGCCTGACGGCCAGCGCCGATGATGTCGCCGAAGAGCTGGCACTGCTTGGCTACCGCTCCGTCGCTACCCCCTCGGCACCGGGACAGATGCGCAGGCAGGGCGAGCGCATCGATCTGTACACCCGCGAATTCCGCTTTCCCGACGAGCTGCGTCCCGCGGGACGCCTGTCGCTGGAGTTCTCGAGCCAGCGCCTGGAACGATTGCGAAGTGGCGGCACCGGCCTGCCGCTGTATCGGCTGGAGCCGGTGCAGATCGGCGGCATCTATCCTCGCCACCAGGAAGACCGACTGCTCCTCAAGCTGGGGCAGTCACCGGCGAGCCTGAGGCAGGCGCTGCTGGCGGTTGAGGACCGGCGCTTCTACCAGCACTGGGGCATATCCCTCACCGGCATTGCTCGCGCCGCCTGGGTTAACCTGCGCGCGGGCCGCCTGGTACAGGGCGGCAGCACGATTACCCAGCAGCTGATCAAGAACTACTACCTGACCCGCGAGCGCAGCTTCAGCCGCAAGCTCACGGAAGTGGTAATGGCGGCGCTGCTGGAACTGCATGCCGAGAAGGACGAGATTCTCGAGGCTTATCTCAATGAGGTCTACCTCGGGCAGGATGGGCCGCGGGCGATTCACGGCTTTGGCCTTGCCAGCCGCCACTACTTCGACCAGCCGCTGGAGGAACTGGCCCTGCACCAGCAGGCCCTGCTGGTGGGTATGGTCAAGGGCCCGTCACTGTACAACCCGCTGCGCCACCCGGAGCGCGCCCGGGCGCGTCGCGATGTGGTGCTGGGGGTGATGCGCGCTGAGAACCTGATCAACGAGGCGGAGTACCGGGTGGCCATTGCCATGCCCCTGGGGCTGAGCCAGCGGCCGCGCATCATGAACAGCTTTCCCGCTTTCCTGGACCTGGTGCGGCGCCAGCTGCGTCGAGACTACCGTGAGCAGGACCTCGGTGCCGCCGGCCTGAAGATTTTCACCAGCTTCGACCCGCGGCTGCAGCGCCAGGCCGAGGCCAGCATCCAGACGGTGCTGGACGGGCTGGACCCGGGTGGCGAGCTGCAGGCGGCCATGGTGGTCACCAGTTTCGGCAACGGTGAAGTGCGGGCCATGATCGGCGGCCGCCAGCCGCGCTTTGCCGGATTCAATCGCGCCGTGGATGCGGTGCGGCCGGTGGGCTCGCTGATCAAGCCGGTGGTCTATCTCACGGCGCTGGAAGAACCCGAACGCTGGACCCTGGCGTCGCCG
>JAAUYJ010154924.1_pt1 | contig 11931 bp, 12 predicted proteins | sample 7278031 | NCBI WGS metagenome assembly JAAUYJ01 (sample SAMN14350222, study PRJNA611818) | marine sediment metagenome | isolation source: surface marine sediment (1.8m) | place: French Polynesia: Moorea | collected 2018-08 | reverse complement strand
GTGCGCAGTGCGCATGTGCACGTACTTGTCGAGGACGGCCTGGGCGTCGTGGGAGCGAAACTTCTGGAAGCGGAGGAAGCGGAGGAGGAAGGAATCGTCGGCGCGGACTCCACGGAGATGAGGCTGGGACAGCAGCCACTGACGAAGCTCGCGGACGGCGGAGGATTGCACGATGTTGCTGCTGCTGCTGTTGTTGCGAGGAATTGTGGCAACGTCCTTGGACGTGTTGTTATCAACTTTTTCCTTGTTCTTCTTCTTCCTTTTCTTAGACCAATTTCGCCTTCCCGTCACTATCACGGCATTGGTGGAACCGCCGTCCGCCCCAGACACCGAGGAGGCCGAAGCGTGCTCCAAGGAAGGCATTTCTCAGATATCTCACGGAAATTGAGGTCTGTCCCGTTCACATTCCGTGCCCCGGTGGAGGGACTGTTCACTTGAACACTTGTGGCAAGAAAATGACAGGTGCGATCGCGGTCGATTCTATCACTCTCATTGACGCTCCTCAACTGAGGCGAGGAATGTGGACACCACCTCTTAATCCCCTTCCCTCCCCTTTTCCTCCTTCTACAGTACGCACGCTGCCTGCATGAGGGGCGCGTGACCGGTCCTATTTTCCTCCCCCCTTCCCCCTCTATCCTAACACCAACTTCCTTGGTTGTAACTTCTAAAAACATTCGACAAATAATTTCAGATATTTATCGATCAAATTTAAAATTCGTACCGTACTGTTTCAAAAAAGTAGTTGGGAAGGTATTTTTCTGCTATAGGTATATACCGGTAGAAGTGGTACATAGGCGGTGTATCGGGGGCCCGGCGCTCTCCCTTCTTTCTCCCCCCCTTCCCAGTCCGTTGTCCTGTTACGAAGCCCCCTCCGTGCCATCAGGCACCACCAACCCACATGTGTACCAAGCGACGGAGAGAGGGAGGGATCGAGGCGGCGGTGGAGGAAGACTTCCTCCTTTTCTGACGCGCGCGCACAAATTTCAGGCCTCTTTCGTTCCCTTTTCTCGCCATTCCCAGAAGATTCTTCAAAGTGGTGTGAGACAAAACACATCATTGTCTTCGTCTTACTGGAAAAATATAGGACGTTGTTGTTTCGAAAGAGTGCGATGTAAAGCATGTTTTTTTGCTACAGCATGCACGCATATCACCGCACGCACCAGACGTCCTTGGAGAGTGAAAATCTGGTTTTCTCCTGACATGGCATGGAAGTTTGCCCAAGTAGGGTCGAGGGGGAAAGGAGAGAAGAGAAGGGTCGACCCTCCTCCTCCCCCCCAAGTTTCCCTTTCGACTGCGAGGGCGACCTTCAAGGAATTTTAAGATGCGTCTCTCTCTCCTCCACTGTCCGTCCCCCTCTGTCCAAATCCTCTCCTTCTCTTCCCTGTACCACCAGTTTGCCCAAAACCGCCACCGACCCCCTCCCCCGTTCACCTTTTATCTTGCAAAGCGCAAAAAAGATTCGCGAATGCATGCAGAAGCCTCCGCCGTGTGGGCGAAAAGCGATACGGCGGAGGTCAGGGGAAACGAAACAGGGATCTCAGACTGGATGAAACACACCTCTGCCGTAGAGTTTGGATATTGGAATGTACAGTTTCTGTAGTAAATCTAATCGCTACTTCTGTTACTCCCTCATTGTGATTGCTGACGAGGAAAGTTTCTGTTGGTCTCCCGCACCACCGCCTCCCCCTCGTCCATGGTGCACCTTGTGCAGATGTGGTCCCCTCCGGCCGCGCTGCTGCTCCGGGCGCTTCCGACGCCCCCGGCTCCACCTCCAGCGCCGACGCGCGCCATCCGGTTCCGGAACGCCAGCCTTCCCCGGACGGCCTCGAAGAGGGTCAGCAGGAAGACGGTGAAGGCGAAGGCCTGCAGGCCCAGGAGGAAGCCGCACGTGTCGCTGGTCCGCCCGACGAGGGGACACGTGCAGCCGCCGCGGCCGCCGCCGCCGCCGCGCAGTCTTGATGCCGCCAGAGCCGCCGCCGCCTTTCTCCTGGCTATTGAGAGGTGGCCGCGGACTAGCCGCCGCCGGATAAGCTCCAGCACGAAACAGCCCAGGATGGCCGTGTAGATCTTATCGTCCACCCAACGCTGGATGAGGAGGTCGTTCCTCTGGTAGAACTCGTAGAGCGTCGTGTAGATCCCCATATCGCGTCAGAACAAAATAAAAAGGCGCTCACACAATGTGCAGCACAACTAATAAATTTGTAAATTATTGCAGCACTGCACTTTCACATAAAAATATTTTTCATTTTCATTTTTTTATTAAATATTCTGCATCCGTCTGACCGACTCTGAGCTCTGACTGACGTGACGTTAAAGTCGGGGAAAAAATATTCGTTTTCCGGAACCAATTATCTGGAGCTGATTCTTATTTTATTTTTAGGCTAAAATGTGGCGTCAATTGCATATGATCGCTGATCAACATTCAACATTCTTTTCTACCGTACAGTACAATAATAATCACGGTGCCATATAGAATTAACATTCGGCAAAATACATCGCCTTCAAACGCTTTGTGCTACCACCTATCAAAGGACTCCCACTGTGCCTCCCTGTCGACCCAGTAAGTCTTCAGATCCCTTAGCACGATGGCCCTGAATGCGATTCTCCCCCTTGGCGCCTCCAGAGCCGCCTCAACCTCGCGCTTGTCCTCATTGTCCACGTGGGTCACGGCAGGATGACAGCGATCGCTAGGACTGTTTTAAAAAATTAAATCCGAATGGGGAACGAGAAGTTTAACAAGTGCTCACAGGACTTTTGCCATATTTCTGTATCTCCCCGCCAATTTCCAGACTCCGTCCAGCACCTCTCCCTTCGCAGGCAAAGCCTGCTCGTAAAATGTCAGTAGCAAATTCGAAATCACCTCATTTTAAAAATGTCACCAGGAGAATGAGGAATCCCTTGATGGCCTCCTGCCCCGTTGCCCTTATCCTGACCCTGTACCTCCCCGCTCTTCCTCCCCTCCCGTCCTCGTAGGTGTACTCGAATAGGTATGGGAAGGTGTGGTCTCGCTGGGCAGTGGCGTTGTGGCCGGGGGCGGGAACGCAAGCGCTGGGTACGAAAATTTTGAGGGTATAATTTCACATAGGTAATACCGGTAGGTTATCAATTGCATCTCAAATTTAGAGAGAAACTATTTAGTTGCACCTTTCCGAATTCTAAATCAGTGTTTGTGTACTCCTTACTCTGGGGCTCCGTCCGGAAATGAGATGGTAGGAGGGATCAACAGCAAGAATGTGGCGAAAATGATGTTGTTGAAGAGGCCTCTGCGTTTCTTGTTTCTCTTGAGGCGCTCCTGCCCCAGCGGAGGCATCGCGTCAAAGATGGGTTGAAGACGAAACTCAAGGCGTCTTTAAGTCCATTTTGGAGATGAGATTTCCAAAGGAATCCCACAAATTAGGAGAGTACATCCCTTCACGGCGAAACTTGTTTTCTGTTCCGCCGATCTCAGTGAAGTCTTCTTTCCCAATACCTTTAGTACTATACTACAGTACAACTGTGTTCGTTTTCCTACTTGAGGGGGGGGAATCTAGGTCATCCTGGTCCAACTCTCATTTTCTCGCTCGCCATATCCTTCTTTGCCTCCTCCGCCACCCACCGAGGTGGGGGAGAGAGGAGGTGACAAAAGGGAAAGATAGGAATGGACGCGAGGGGGAAAAAGATGCTCGGATCGCCGAGCAGAGGGAATGGGGAAAACGGGGGATGAAATGCCAGGTCGTCTAATTAAGAGTCCATCCATCCACTTTCTTCCGGGACTCTCCATATTTGGGGAGGTCCTTCTTTTCCCCCTAGCGACAACAGCGGTTTGGTAAGCCGCCGTACTTTAACGGAAATGAAAGAGAGACGGAAAATGTGCCAATTTGCATTTTTGCACGCGGAGATTGTCAGAGTTGGGAAACAGTGATCTGCACTCGTGCATGGGAGCACGGCGGTCCTCCGATGTTTGGGGGGCTATAGGATGGATTTCCCCTGTTCCTCTTTCTTTTTTTGTGGGCGGAGGAGGAAAACCAGTGAAGACGAAACTGAGTCGCGCTGACAGGAGAAAACCGGGGAGGGAGAGACCACTCACTCGCCTCTCCCTCTCCCACTTTAGTATAACTCGTTATCGCACGCTTGATGTCCTTTTTTAATCCGAAAGGAAAAGTCGGCGGGTGGATCGGATTCTGATCGCGTCCCACTATAACACAGTATGCAGCGCGGGCGCTGTAGAAGGCATCCTCAGCCCATCCGCAGGTGGGTGGCTTTTGGGCGGTGGGATTCACCCAAGATGAGCTTGAATGACTTGCACTAAAGACACAAACGTTTCCTTGTCCCATGCAATATACTTCTGTGCTGAACAAAACTTTGGCGAAAGTCATACTGACGTGCCGACGATGAACGAAAAAAGGGAAAGGTGGATGATGTGGAGAGAGCGGAAGTATCTTGCATCGGCCATCTCTAATTTCGATCCTGCTCCAGTTTCCACCTCCTGACAAGCAGCCAGAGGACAAAAACCTTTTTAAAGTTATTTCTTGGCGGCGGCGGGCTCTCCCGGGAATTCAGTCCCGTCTTGGTGGCCGAAGAGGGAAGACTCCGAAAAAGACGGAAATAGCTATAGAAGATAGGAGGAAGGTACTAAGTGACCGGGACCGAAGGAGGGCAAAGGACCCAACCATGGGTCCGTCGTCTTCGGAAAAGGTTTGTGCAGTCATCTTGGAAATTAAGTCGGATGATATTTTTTCACCTTTTTGCTGTAAAGCAGATGCTTCTCCTTGTCGCCTTGGCGCTCTCTGCCCCTTCCGTAATTCCGGTGGACGCACGGACAGCCTCGCTCAAGTTCGGAGGAAGGTCCATGCTCACAGAGGTTTGGAATCTTGTCAAGATATACGGGAAACTCTCTTTCAATGTGTTTTATTTCCAGGCCCAGCGCCAGGCCCTGAATGCTCTCGTCACCGGAGGGGTCTCCTCCTCCCCGAGGGAGTCCTCTCCCGCCGTCACCACCAACCTTCTCCTGGAAGAGGACGAGATCATAGACGAGATCGTCGTCGAACGTGAGCAGCAGCAGCAGCAGCAGGAGGAGGAGGATTCATCCATCGAGAGGCTGATCATAGGCGGCGCAAACGAGGACGTCGGGGACGACGAGCTCATTGAGCACATGCCGGACGGACAGATTTGCATGAAAAAGGTGCGGGAAAATGCCTCATAGCTGGGGAAAATGGGAATGCAACATTCGAAACATTCGAACCCTAGGTTGTGATGGTGGAGGAGATAAAGTTCGACACCGAGGAGAGGTGCGAGCACGTCTTCCAGAAGTCATGCTTTGAGTCCTACACTACAAACTTCAAAAACACAAAAGTATAAAAAGCGTTTTGCGCACTTAATAATAACAATATTGTATAGAAATAAATCCCTCGCCTTCCTGCAGAGCCAAAGTTGCAAGGAGAACTTCGTGAAGCAGTGCGAGATCGAATACCACGACAAGCCCAAGAAGCAGAGGGTGGAGGTGTGCAACGAGAGGCTCAACAGGGACTGCGACGCAGAGGGAGAAGAGGTGTGCTCAAACGAGTACGAGACCGGTGAGTACTAATGCCGATAGCAATTCGCACAATCGAGCAAGCAAAAGTATATTTTTCTCCAAGTTTGCGAGACCGTCCTGGAGGAGCACGAGGTGGAGGAGGACGTGGCAGAGTGCAAGACAGTTTGGGACACAAAGTGCCACGATGACAGCTTGGGACAGCAAGTCTGCGACCAGGTATGATGCTCGATGTTATGGGAAATCTTAATCTCGAATCTCGATCGCGGACATCCCTATGATTGAATGTCTGTAGGTCCCCCGTCAAGAGTGCAGCGTGACCCAGCAGAAGAACCGCCTTGTGACGCCCAAGACGGAGTGCCGCAAGGTGGCGACGAAGGTGTGCGGGCCGGAGGTGTGCCCCATCGTCAAGGGGGAGAGAGTGTGCAAAGTGAAGGTCGAGACGGTGGGTGACTAATGATGATGGACTCCAAATGTGAAATTGGATTCATATTCGCTCCTTTCCCCCTGCAGATTGTGCAACAGGTGCCGGAGGAGACGTGCACCATCACTCCTCAGAGGTCGTGCAATGAAGTTACCAAGGTTTGATCTCGAACAATCGTTGACCAACGTGACCAACTATTCCAAGAAATTTACTATCCCTCCTTCTTAGGTGGTTCCGGTGCTGGAACCCGTCAAACATTGTTTAGACATCCCCAAGGAGGTTTGCGCAAAGTCGCGGGTGAATCCCGTTCGATCGAAGAGGCCAGTGGTCAAGAAGTGGTGCGGGCCGGCACCTGATGATGACATGGGAGGAGGTGGAGGAGGAGGAGGCAATGGAGGAGGAAGCGGCGGCGGCGGAGATGGCAATGGAGGAGGAGGAGGAGGAGGAGGAGATGGCAATGGAGGAGGAGATGGCAATGGAGGAGGAGGAGGAGGAGGAGGAGGAGGAGGAGGCCCTCGCTCCCTCGTCTACGTCGTGAGCAAGGAGGGTGGCGACACCCAGCTGGCCCTGCTTGAAGCTGAGACGGGCAACGTCCGCTGCTCGGCCAAGGCCGAATCGGTGGGCTTCGGCCCTTTCGCCATGTTCGCGCTCGCCCGCAGAGAGACGGGGCAGAACGGGAGGACGGAGAGGGAGCTGCTGGGCTGCGGAGGAATCAACATCGTCCCTCCCTCCACCACGGCGACGGAGGACCGCTGCTTCCGCGTCGACTTTGAGGGCAACGAGAAGGAGGTCGTCGACGGCGCCACACTTGCCCTGGTTGCCGGTGCCAGCTACGCCAACGGCACCTGGATGGTGGTGGGCGGGCAGCAGCACGACGGCACCAGGCCCAACATGGTGGCGGTGTCTCCGCTGCCGGACCTCGGCTTCGTGCAGGCGCCAATCTCAGCAGTTTTCCCCTCCATCGACTGGGACGTGAGCTTTGGATGCCTGTCGCGCTTCCCTGGGCCGGACGGAACAGAGGTAGTGGCATTCTTCACTAGTAGCGTGCAAAACCAGGATACCCAGGTAAGAACATATGTGCTCGCTGACGGATGCACCCACGTTGTACGTTGTTTTCAATGATAATATTCTGTGCTGCATGCTCCCATGGTGAACTTTATCTTCTCGAGTAGGGCACCCAGGGCTTCCTCATGTGGGAGTCTGGCGGCTTCAAGAGCGTGCGTAAGATGGAGCGGGTGGAGAATTCCTTCATGTTCTCGCCGGTGGGCGACTGTCCCTTCGCCGTCTCCCCCGACGGCTCCACGGTGGTGTCCGTTCTAGTTGCTGAGAGCACAGGAGTCGGCGCAAGATACGTCAGGGTGCCCACGCACGATGCATTACAGCTGGTGAGCTTGAAAACTTCAGTGCGGGCGCTACGTAGTTAAAAAATTAAACTTTATACACTAGAATAATTTTATAAAAATACAAAAGCCAGTTCAACGGAGCTTCAAGTATGTACATAGTAAACAAAATGAAATTTCGAAATAATAGTTCGACTTTTATTTTGCGCAGACCAACTTCATGATCGAGGGCTCCGACTTCACCACCGAGTTTGTGGAGTGGTGAGTGTGAAATTGCAATAGTTCCTTTCAAAGAAGGACAAAGCAATTAAATTGGTCTCTATTCATGCTTAGGTCTGACCCGTTCTCCGACGTGACGGGCACCGGCGCCACCGGCCTCCGCACGGCCTGGCTTGGCGACCACCGCTCGCTGCTGATGGCGCGGAGGCAGGTGGCCATGATGGAGGTGACGGACGAGGGCGTGACCCTCTCCGGGCCGCCGGACGACTTCGAGCTGTCGGACGCGGTGGCGTCGGAGGGAGGCAACAGCGACGTCCTGCTGCTGGAGGCCGTGCAGGAGGGGGAGGAGCGGCCTTGCGCGTGGATAGACGGGGACGGGGATGGATCAGGGGACGGCGGCGGCGACGGCACCGGAGGCGGCACCGGAGGAAGGAGGTCCAGTAGGCGTAGGGGGAAGGGCAGGTCCAGATCGAGCCGTCTTTAATGGCGGTAAAACATTTCAATACATCCTTAGATAAATAATAGAACGTAAGATATTTTGACACTAAAGTACGGTATAGCTTTTAAAGTTGATGTTTTGTTAGAGTTTTGTATCACTATCGTTGCTCCGTTGCTCGAATCGCGCTAAATGTGTTGGAAGTATTCAGTAAAATAAAATGTCCCAACTGAAAAACGCATATGAACTCATTTTTGAGAATGTTCTTTCTCTCTGTGTGTTTATAAACGTTCTGATTACAAAGGTAAGTTTCTGGCGTCACGGTACAAGAAGTGGGTGTAATATTGCAAACGGTTTCGGCCCCCCTTGGCGGGCGAGGCGACCACGCACATACGATCTGAGAAAGCACCATCACTGTGAATGTATGTATGAATGTCTGCTGTGATCCTTGGATAGAAATGACTGAATAATTTTCTTGTTCATGATAGTTTCTTTCTTTCTTCTTCTTTCTTTTGTCGAGCCTGATCACAGCACCCTGCAGGAAGGCTTGCCCCCTCCGTTCCCTCCCTGTTGCAAGGGTGGAGGGAATGCCTAGAAAAATTAATTTTGTTTGCATTTTGAAGGTTTTTTTTAAAAAATATTACCTGGTGGACCCTGGGAGCATATAACTGATGCTGCTGGTGCGGCGTCATCAGCTGGTGCTGGTACTGGTAACCGCCGTAGTAGCCCCCGTACTGCTGCTGGTACTGTTGTTGTTGCTGCTGCTGTCTCTGCTTCTTGTTCCTCCTGAAGGGGTTGGGCAGGATGATTGTCTTGTTGCCATTGCCTCCCCCTCCTCCCCCATCGGGATACCCGAACGGCTGCGGGTGCGCGGCGTAGAAGTGCTGTTGTTGCTGCTGCTGTTGCTGCTGCTGGAACTGCTTCTGCCGCAGTCTGTTGGCACGGTTGAGCTTCTTGGTTGTGTTCAGGCCTGCGCGAAATGGAAGAAGAAAATAAGCTCGATCAAGATGTTATCGTTTCTCCGAGCTGCTCCAGATCTTGGAATTGTACAGAGAAAACGGATCCTCCCAGAAAGGGAAGGAAAATGTCGGAGCAACGCCCTCCCTCTCTTTCTGTTCCTCCCCCTCTCTCCTTTATTTTTTGACACCCATGCTTCCCCATGTTGCCACCGCTTAGGGAGGGAGAAAAAAATCAAACCCAAAACGCATTTCGTTCGATTCGATTTGATGTCAAGAGAGGACCCCCCCCTCCTCCACCACCACCACCACCAATATCTTCCCTCCATCGAGAGAATCGAGAGGTGCCAAAGCCGCGTCATATATGAAAGAGAGGAGGAGGAGGAGGAGGAGGAGGAGGGGAACGAAACAAATTGGTGTCGAAAATTAATGGGCAGCGTCCCTCCCCCATTCTGTTCTGACATCAATTCCGAAGTCGCCTCCGATCGAGAAAAGAGATTTCGATCTAAGCGAACGGCGGATAGAGAAGGCGTCGGATGAAATTCCTCGAAAGGCATTTTTATTTTCCGACGCGATGGCTCCGGGGCTCCATTGTTGCTGTTGGAGGCAAAAGGAGAAATGCCACACACACGCACTCTGTTTCCCCCTCCGATTGCTAGAAAGATTTTTTCCCGGATTCGTATTTTGAATTCAAGTCTCAAGATTTAGCTTGACCAAAGATATACGAACGTGGGACAAGGATGCAGATTAGAGCGAGTTTTCCATTCCTCCATTCCATCCCCATCCCCCCTTTTCCATTTGGCCCATTTATCCATCCACCAACTCGATCGTCCATCGTCGTCTGACCTTGAATGGAGGAACGGGCGTGCATTGAAAAGAGAAATGGGCCTAATTCCCCCCCTTTTCCTCCCCCCTCCAATCTCATTGCCTATCTCTTTCTGGAGGAGGAGGAGGAGGAGGCGAAGACAACGAATAAAAGGTTTGAAGGTCCTCGCTCCCCTTTTTTGACCAGTTGATTCATTTGCCTGCTCTCGCGCAAAACACAAAGCTAAGCTCCCCCTCCCTCCTTTTACATTTGCAAAGAGGGGGGAATACTTTTTGCACCCCCCGCTTGGATCCAGTTTTCCCCTAATATCCCTCGGGGGGAAACCGACTTGAGTCGGATCGGTCGTTTTGCGTTTGAAAGCGTTTCGAGCACCCTTTCTTCCCCCTTCGCGTAGTATGTGGGACTGCGTGGGATGTCAAATGGCCCAATAAAAAGTGGAGGGGGGGAGGACTTCCGCGTACGTTTTCGCGTTCACTTAATCTCCCCTCTCTTGCGCAGTAGTAAGAGGGGGTTCTGCAATTTATCTGGGCTTTTAATCTCGCCGCGCTACCTACCTCCGAAGGTATTCATTCGCGCGCGCGCCCTGTAGTTAGTTCGCCTACCTCCCCCTCCTCCGGTTTTCAAATCAGCGCCCTTCGCTTCGGGTACCACTGAAGAATTGTATGGCCCACCACACCTTGCATTCCCGGAAACGGACGGGGGAAAAGGGTTGAAAGAAAAAAAGAGTAAATTAGGGGGGGGGAGCGTCGCTGCGTCCGCGGCCGCGGGTGCTGATTAGATTGGAGGGAAAGAAAAAAAGGGATCCTACGCGTGAGGAATTTTCGATCGATCCCTCCTCCCCTGTTTTTTTGGAGAGTTGTTCCATTGGAGCGGAAACAAGTGCATCAGATGGGTTGCGAGCGATGGATGAGGGCAGTTAACGAAAATGCCTCTCTTTCCCCACTCGCCGCACTTCTTAAAACGGGCAGGTTTCACTTTTTAAAGAAGAATTTGGAAGGAGCCACCATTATCTACCATGTAGTATCAAATCCAGGTCCCGTGTTTTCTTCTTCCCCTTGCTTTTGCATTCATTCCAAGGAGGAGGAGCCAGAAGGAAATATATATGAGGGGGTGGAAAGGAGGGGAGAGACGTGAGTGTGGATTTCTCTCCTCATCTTGCGAGCCATAAATCCAGCCTGGCCCTTCTCCTCCTCCTCCTCCTCTTTCGGCTGTCGACAACAGAAGAAGGAGCCGCTAATGAAGACTGAACCTCCCCTCCTCCCTCCCTCCATTTCCCCTCCCCCTCAGTTGCAGAAAATTTATCGTGAAATCCCTTCTCCTCTTTCGCGCCTGCGTGGGAGAGGAGAGGCGGCGGCGGCGACTGCGGCCATTTTTTGCAGTGAAAGTGTTCTTCTTTTTTCTTGGCCGGGGAAATTAGATTCGGACTCCGCGTTGGGGGAGGGAACCATGTGTGCGTGCGCGCTGCATTTGAAGGTGGGAGAAATGAAATTAGTCCTCCTCCTCCATCTGGGAAAAACAATTACGCCTGCGTGCGCGGTTTTTTGTGCTCCCCGGTAATTTTCGAGTTTCCCCCCTTCTTTTTCTCACACAATCATCGTGTCAACTCGATCAAGACGGAGCTGAGGCGGAGGCAACGGAGAAACGCTCGAGGACAAAATTATTCTAAATGTAGGCCAACATGTACAGTACATTCCTCCAAAACAAAGATTTATATTACTGACCGTTCGCCTGCTGGCCCGCTCCTCCCCGGTGTCCCCTGGAGTGGAAGTATGAGAGGCTGTTGTTGCTGCTTCCGCTTCCGCTGCCGTCGAGGTTCTCGGTGCTGCTCGAGAAGCGGACCCTGGAAACGAAGAAACACAGAAAAAGAATGAGCAATGTAAATAATGGGTATCAGGAACACCATGTACAGGATGTTCCCAAACAAATATTTCGAGCTCCGTTGCCTCACGCAACACCGAAAGGCGACCGCCCTCACGACATCACAAAACAAAATAACAAAAAGCGCCAAAACTTGTTTGCCTTTCGTGTCCGAGAGGAGCGGCGGATATTTGCGCAAAAAATTATAGTCTCTTTCGACCGCCGCATCGTTCATTTTTAGGCGTAGCGCGCCAGAAATTCCCAAAAAAAGTGCGCATACACAAGCGGCCAGCGACAGCAAAGAGTGCACCAACGCACACGGAGCAAAAAAACATATGTATACCAGGAAGAGAGAGGACCGACC
>JAAUYJ010062656.1_pt1 | contig 11936 bp, 15 predicted proteins | sample 7278031 | NCBI WGS metagenome assembly JAAUYJ01 (sample SAMN14350222, study PRJNA611818) | marine sediment metagenome | isolation source: surface marine sediment (1.8m) | place: French Polynesia: Moorea | collected 2018-08 | reverse complement strand
CCTGCTCCAGACACCTCTCTCTCTCTCTCTCTCTCTCTCTCTCTCTCTCTCTCTCTCTCTCTCTCTCTCTCTCTCTCTCTCTCTGTCTTACTTCCATATTTTTATTCGAGCAATTTACATATTCAATCGAGCTTCTCTCTCGCTCGGGCACCTCCTCCCTTAGGCGAAGAGGCCGTAGGCAAACGTGCCTCCTTCGGCTTGCAAGCAACCCATATATTCTCCCTCCTCCTCTCCTGTCCCCTTTTACATGAGTCGGGCAGGTGCCTCGAGGAAAGATGGGGATCTGAGGGATGATGTGTTCACACTGCATGGAGGAGGAGTAAGTCCACCTGCCCAAGAGGCTTGGCTTCACATCCTATCCCTCCATCCCAACAAGGTTTCTTCCCCCCTCCTTTTTCTCCGGAAAAGTTGGGATCTCCTCGTCCTCCCTTTGGGCCTGTACTAGGGTAGTCTAGTGCGGTGCAATCTGTGCCCCTCTCTCACCTAGCACAAAAGGTGGCAGAGAAGGAGAGGGGCAATTTTCTAAGGAGGACTTAAGTTTTCCCTCCGAAAAGTGGAGGAGGGGGGGGGATGGCCACAGCGGCGGTGGGAAAAGCACTTGCACCTCCTTTTCCTCCTTTCTGTTCCGGCGGGCACCCCACTTACTTTTTCCCACCGGCCGATGAAGTTGGGCACTATATATACGTCTGAGGGAAAGAGAACGAAAGAGAAGACGAGGAGGAGGAGGAGGAGGATTGTATCGCCACGGTCATCATTTCCGTTCTTCCCGGCTAGAACGGGCTTTTTTTGCAAAGTCATGAACATGAGAAATGAAGAAGGTCCTTGAGTGCTTTCTCGTGTTACCACTGCTTCTGCACTTGCTGTGGTATTTTTTTTACCAAATAACAAGAGATGTGAGTCTCTCCAGGTATAATTTCTTTGACTTCGTTCCCTTTGCCTCCGTATCTATCCGAACGCATTTCCAAACCACCCGCCACCCGCCCGCTTTAGAGATCCTGGAAACGGGAGATTGCAAAAGTTTTTTGCCCCCTGTACGTTAGGCGACTCTCCAAAGGACAAAGTTATGACCTGATCTCAAGGCTAATCGGTGCATCAAACCCAAAGGAAATGTGGGAAACAATTATTACTTTCCTCCTGGCTTGTGAAGTTCCGATGCAGCCAACTAGCACCAGCTGTTACACCAGCAACCCTTTCTCTCTTTTTAGTACGGTACAGTATCTTTTTTCCGTTTTCTCGTCCAATGGTTTGTTTTCTCCCCCTCTCTCTGTGGGAAGCAGACAGGCCCGAAGCGGAAGAGGGAGAAGGGAGAGGAAAGGGATAAACAATTGGCACGAGAGACCATTAACAAGCTTCCTTCCTCTCTCTCTCTCTCTCCTCCCTCCGGGGGGCCTTTTGTTATAGCTGCAAGAAGCGGGGCTGTCCCGACGGCCAGGGTGGTCTCACCGACGAAAGAAGAAGGGCGACCTTCGTTTTCCCGTCAGGGAGAAGAAAATGGGACCTTGTGGGAGAAGCCTTCAACACATCGAAATGTACACGAGGAACCTGTAAATTTTAAAATCAAATGTCCAGAGAGTTAAGAGCTTTTTCCACTTGACTCTCTTTGCCTTGCCAAGAAACGGAATCTTGTGGAGTCAGGTGGACCAAAGCGCCGCCTAGGAGAGCAACACCTTTTGCCTACATTATACGCTTTTGGCACCCAGACAGGAGAGAAAGTGGCATATACAGCCAAAAGTAGTCAGGGTCTTGCCTTAGTACGTCAGACCGAGATAGGAAGATGGAGATGCCGAGAGAGAAAGTTTCTAACCAATCTTCTTGTGTATGCACCGAATGTACCGGCACGCAGCAAACCTCCAAAAAAACTTTCTCTTTGACGGAGCGAGGGGTTTCTCGTTCCTCTCTTATATTCTCCCTGCCATTGAACATCGATACCATATGAATACTTTCTTCGCCCCGCGTACTAGGGTGTGTACGTACGTCGTGTTTCGAATTCAAAAGCGGAGTTTCGTTAAGTATTCTCTGCTAAGGATCTTTCTTCAAGTTGAAGACCTTGGTAAGGCCCTAAGGTCATGTCATATCATATCCTTCTTCCCCCGCCAAGATCAGATGTCTATCCAAAAAGAGCCTCCCCGTTTTATTGCTGCCTTCATCTTTTTCCGACGAGGGGAGGGCGGCACAACCGAAAAGTCTCCAGATCATTTAACCAAAAGCTACGGAATGCTGACATGCAAGCTTGGAAAGAAAAAAACTTTTGCTATCTGTCTCATGCGGCTTATGTCCAAAACTCCAGCGTAATAAACGTAAATACTCAAAACTGTCTAATTTTGCTTCCTAAACGTTGGGAATGCATTGTGTCTGTACTCACAGCTGGTAAGTTTTAGGTAGCAGACATGTTCGTCCAGCGGGAAGCGGTGAAACTTCATTCCCTTGCACACCGTCGTCAGGTCGCTCCTGAAAATAGGAAAAAAGAAAACAGTAAGTGAATGATGGGCACTTCTTGATGTACTCGTACGATACTCGAAAGTGGGCCTTCCCCCCCGCAGTTATCGGTACATACGCACACAATGAGGGAGGAAAAACGCCCATCGATCAAAAGGCTTTTCCCGAGAGATGTTTTCCCGCTTGCTTTTCACGCGAAGGTATTCATTCCTCCTTGCTTAAATGAGTACGAGGAGGAGGTTTTCTTATTGACCACTCTCGCTCTTCTCGGATTTTTACGCAAGAAAGACTCAAAAAAGCAGGACGAAGAATACGCAGAAGTTAGCACTAGCTGTTGGTATCTCTAATCTCACAAAAAAGTATCTCGTGCTTTTGTATTTGTGGACTACAGTAGTACACACCGACAATTCCCTTGAGAGTGCAGAGGAGGAGGAGGAGGAGATTGCCACTTCATTATCTCCCCATCTCATTCGCATATACGTACGTACATACAAGCAACAAGAGCAACAAGACACTTGAAGTAGGTCGCCGCCGACGGAAAGCCCCTCAAGGGTGCGTTGCACCCAAGGAACAACAAATATTGGTGATTCTCACTCCATGCATGTAGCGTAGGAGAGACTTTCTTTGCCGTAGGACAGACACACCTTGCTTTATGCATGTACTGTATGTCGGCTTGGCTTGCGACATCTTCCCAGGTCGTATTTGCTCCCCTATTTCCACCCAGCAAGGCCTCCGCCTCCTCCGCGACCCAGGGAGAGAGAGGCTAAAGTGTGAGGTGAGAGTTGGAGGGAGGAGGAGGAGAGACCCATATTTTTCAAGGAGGAGATAGCGTGAGTGCGTGGTACACAAGTGGGGGAAGGAGAGAGAGAGTTGCCAGACATAGTTTGGGTTGGCAAGGAGAGGCGGATACGAAAGAGAAGGAGAATGAAGCGGGGGGGGGACTCATGTTCAGCCACCTGAACGAGAGAGACCATCTCTTTGAACGGCCCGACAATACTTTCACTTTGAGAGCATTCATTTTTTCCGTCTGTTTTTTTTGCAAGTTCATTGGTGGATTTCTCGACTCTGACACTTTTACACGTAAAAGGAGGCTCGGGCTAACTCTTTCGAGTTTCCCCTGGGGAAAGAGGAGAAAAATACAGTCGCGCGCCTGATGCAAACGTGCCGAGAATAAAAATTAGGCAGTTTCCCCCCCCTCCCAGGCTGCTTACCGTACAAGCAGTAGGAGGAGCCACAGCCGAGGACAATAGCAAACTCAAGATAAGCGTCCAACAGAGGCCTTTTTATGTTTGAAAGTAAAACTCAGGTTTCTCACGCATATACTGGTAGACAAAGCCGTTATAACTACTGTGCACACAATTAGGTTTTTTTTCAAGTTTGCCTTTGCAATCGAAATCAATTTTCGCGTTTCAACCTTGCCTTGTCATTTCACCGTCCGAGGATTTGACAAATTGTTCTTGGCTCCCGTGGGAACCGAGGAGGGAGGAAGGAGAACAGAGGGAATACATTCTTCTCCGCATATGTCCGCGTGTCCGGCTCCTTATTTTTGGGCGAGGACAATCTGTGTCGTAATGGGCAGCGGAGCAGGATATATCGGGTTTCAAAGAGGCGGCTGGATATGTGTATTCAGTACGAAGGGCGCGAGAGTGTGGTCAAGGATAGAACACACTAATGGAAATGAGAACAAGCACTTTGAAATCGATGTCTGCCGCAGTACCGTATAGTAGAAGGGTGTGGGGCTAGGCCTTTGCAATTGGTGGATTTAGCTGAAAAGCCCTTATTTAGAGTCGGTGGATGGAAACACAGAAGCAAAAAATCTGCCTCGTTTAGAAAGCAGTCACTTACACGAGAAGGGAGGGGTCTCTGGAAATGAGAAAATGGGAGCAATTGACAGCCTCCCTAAATGGGGGATCGTTTCCGCTCGCTCGTCAGAGAAAAGCTTTCCTCTTAACTGATCTGCAACATGTAGTACGCGTCAATGGAAAAAGCCCCTTTTTGGAAGAAGAAATGCTACTGGATTAATGGTGGAGCTCTCTCTCTCTCTTTCGAGCACTCAGTCCACTTTGGTACATTAGTTGCCACAGCTCAATCTCGGCAATATCATCTGCAAATGTGCTAGATTGGCCTGGTGTTAAGTGGATGGGTGCGCTCATCCGACCGACAGATGGGCTCACACTGCTGCCGCCGCCCCTTCTTTTGCACCCATGCATGCACTCTTAGTCTCCGCAGCAACCGCAGAACAGTGCATGGGTGGAAATTGTGACGGATGGTCTCTCCCCCGTATATTACGTTGGCCTTGCTGACGCCAAAAGAGGAAACCCTTCCCTTCTTCTTCCTTTTTGTAAGGAAGAGGGGCTTCTCTGCCCAGTGGCGGGGAAGAGACAAATTATATGCCCCCTCCCTCCCTCCAACAATCCCCCGATCTCCCATGAAGGGAAACGGGAGACGGAGAAAAAGAGGGAGGGATCCTGTGACAGAATCTCGCCTCTTCCTCCTCCTCCTTCTGTGCCTCGGACGTCTGGGCCCCCTTCTTTCCTGGCAGGCATCTTGCTTGGAGGGGGGGAGGGGGGATTTGATTCATGGTTCCCGATCGCTGGCCCATGCACCAGCGTCCTCGCGGCGGTCAAACGATCCACCTCTTTTTTGCCTCCCTCCCTAATCTTGATTTGATCTCTCGCTTTTTTGATCGAAGTACAAAGGGAACTTACGTCACAGCGAAAGAAGACACCTTTTCGCTCCTGAGAGCAAAGTGTGTGTCGGCATCTGCTTGCTTAGGTATGTGCATGTCATCCCTGTCTGGACAATATCGGGAAAGGACAATTCAAGAACTGTACAAACGCTCAGCGTGCAGTGTTCTTAGGCGGTTGTCCTTGCTTTTCCCGACCGACAGGTGTACACATTCGAATTTCAGGGCTTTCGTCTCAGGAAAGGGAGGAGAAGAGACAGGTGGATTGTATTATGTGCCTACGTACAGTGTCTTCTTTTTTGTTCGGTACAACAACAACATTGGCTACTTTGGCTTCTCAAATTGATGACCTTTTAAGTCCACGGCGGTAGACTCCATTTTTCGTCGAACGTTGACCTATCGGGGAGTGGAAATCGTGCTGTGGCCTTTGCTGCACATCGCATCTCCTTCTATTTTGCCTCCCTCCCTTTCTCCCGTCAGTCAGGCCTCTTTCTCTCTCTCTCTCTCATTAAGGCCCAGCCTAGAAACGTGCCTCCCTCCCCGATCTTCTCCTCTGCTGCATGATGTGCCTGACTAAGCTGATAGGGGAGAGGGAGAGGGGGAGGGGGGACGTGACTCCATTTCCCTCCTCACCCTGTGCATGGGTCCCCAACGAGCAGGAGAGGGATTCGCCGTTCAACCGTCACTCCTTAAAGCACACCCAACAAATTTATGAACAACTTGTTTCATTTTCCTATCCTTACATAACGGATGTCATCCACTTGTCTCCGACCACAGGAAAATGCTTTTCCCCGCAGAGGTATCCTCGATCCCCACTGCTGGGGGATTGCTTAATTAATTTCGGGGAGGCTTTCCCCGTCCTCCTCTCTACGGCGGCGCCACGCACCCTCACTCAGGTTGATGCTTTTTTAGCCGTGGTGGGTTCTATTGCGAGGTAGCTCTGCATCCTATAGGGGTGGGGTGGGAAAAGCGGGGGCGGAAGGAGGCGTCGGGCATATCCGGAAGAAAACATGCCTGCCCTGCGTGGGGGGCGAGTGGCGCAATTACTTACGCAAATAGACAAAATGTCAGCACACACATGCACCGTGCTGTAAGGTACACCTCAACCCAGGAGAGTACAACAGAACACACAAGACGCCACGCCGCGATCGAGTCAACAAAGGTGGCTTTCCGAAGAACTTTTGGTCAAGTCCTACAAAAACCTCTCACAGAAGAACTTCCCAGAATCAGAAGCTTTAGTGTAGTGGTGCTTCGTATGAGTGGAGGGTGGAATGACAAAAATACGATGAAAGAAGTCGGGGAAAAGGTTTCTCGTTTCTCGTCTCGAGTCACTGAGTAAGTCAGACGTAAAGAAAAACCTTTTCTTTTGGGATGCACTCTTGTGTGCCAGATCGAAAGGGGAAATGGGAAAGTATATGTGTTGTAGTAGAAGCACCGACTTCTTTGTCGACCGATGGGAAGGCGTCCAAAACTTTCTCTTTGTCGAAGACTTTTCTCCAATTGTCTGTCTGTCGCCCAGTTCAAATATTTGTCCAAAGAGTGAAAGAGGGAGGAGGGAGAGAGAAGGAGATTTTAGCTCGTTTTCCTCTCCGTCTCGCCGCTTTCAGTGCTTAGGCACCTAGTCTTCCTTTTCTAACAAACTGATTCGATTATTCGCCATGTCACCCAATTCGCTCCCCATTCGTCTCCGCCTCCTCTCTCCAGCAGCAGCGGCAACATATGATACCGGGTTTACGCATACATTTTTCTTTCTCTCTTTGGAGGCTTCAAGGATGGGGAAAAGCGCAGAGGGATTCCAAGTTCTAGACTTTCGATCAAGGCCATCTGGGAGCGGGCTGAATTCACTTTTCCCGCTCGCATGGGCGGAGGGCGAAGGAACCCAACATTCCCTTTGGCCCATTTCACGGACGTTCCCTACGTAAGCTCGCTCCTCCGATGGGCAAGGAGATAAAACATCTCTCGGAGAAGGGGTTTCTTTCCTCCTCCTCCCCCTCCCTCGCCATATTCTTGCATATATACTCATACGATCCAGATTTTTCTTCCAGTAGACGGAGGGAACGGAGGAGCACCATCTCCTTCCACATGTCACATGAATTTCATTTCCCCTTCCCTGCGCTCTGCACCCTCCTCTCCTCTTTTCTGCACAAGGGCACAACAATAAGCCGGCGGGAGGAGGAGAAAGGGCGGGAGGATGAAATCCACTTTTCTCCGTCGTCTTCCTTCCTCCATCCGGCTTCCCCCCCTCAGGCGCGGATAAGGAAGGGCCCCCAACCCTTCTTCGTCTGCCCCTCAAATGAGGTGTATTTTTCTTCCCTCTCGCCCTCTCTCCTTGCAATATTAGCCTCCTACCCCTACCAATATTCCGCCGCCGCCTCCACCCCCGTCGCAATGTGCGGCGGCCGCGGCCAACAGCAGCTGGAGGGACAGGAGGGGCGGTTGGTTTTTGTCCGTCTAAGGTTGGGTATGCGCGTGGCACATCATGTGTACGCCTGGGGTGGGTGGGGTGCACTGTGCCGCCGCCGCCGCCGCCGCCGCGGTCTGTTTGGTATGGCGGCCTTGGTTGGAGGAGACCCAACGGTGGCCACGGAGTGCTTCTCCTCCACCTCATCCTCGCTCGGATAGCTGGGTCAGCACATACATCCCATTCCCACCCTCCTCCTCCTCCTCTCCTTCCTCCTCCTCCTCCTCCTCTTCTCTGTCGCTTTTCTGAATGCGGGATGGATTGGGAGGAGGAAGAGGCATTCCTGCACCACCTTAATGCCGGCCTCAAGGAACCTGACAAAATACCCCTGCTCAGTAGAGACCATGCAGAACGCAAATTGATATAATTTTCAGATAATTCGTCGCAATCATTCCGACGCCCTTTTTAATGCGGGAGACCTTTCATGGTACTTTGTGACCTTTTCCTTTTTGTCGGTTTATCCCTCTTTTTCTCGCCCCTTTGGTTGCCCTTTTTAAAGGAAAGCGAGGCGGGGGGCGAAATTGGAAAGAGATGGGAAAAGAGGAGGAAAAGAAAGGATATTGCGTTCGCCCTCCCTCCATTTCTCTTCTTTTTTATTTCTTTACACACCCGGGGAAAGGGGAAGAGGAGCCCTCTCTGCTGCTGGACAAACAAATGGCGGAGGAGGAGGAGGAGGAGGAGGAGGAGGAGGAGGCCGTCGCCCGCCCGCCGGGGTGTCTTCACACCCACCCCCGAAGAAAGAAAAGGGGGCGCCGCCAAAAAAGGAGTTTGGCGGTGGAGATATCAAGTCGTCTCCAAACGGAAATTCGCCAAACTCGCCTGTAGGGAGGGGTGGGTCTGGCTTGAGAAGGAAATGAAGGGATTTCCCGTCTCAATCCCTCATCCCTTTATCTTTGGCGAATCTTTGGGGCGCGAGGGAGGGTCCCTTTTCCTCCCTTTTTTCGACTCTCTCTTCGGACCTCTGCAGTGTGTACTGTATGCTGCAAGGGAGGCCGAGGGATAGCCCAGAGCTGTCGGCCGTGGTGGCATTTGGTGGGATATACAGCAGAGGGGGGAGAGGCGGGGTGGGATCGGGGAATAACACGTCCAATCCCATCCCTCCGTCGCGGTCCCCTTCCTCTATTCAGAGTCAGAGGGAGGAGGAGGAGGAGGCGGCATTTATGCACTGACTGGCTTTTCGGAAGAAGGGAAGAAAGGACGGGGGATGGCGACCGTGTGGGGAAGGGGAGGGGATGTAACGGAATTTCCCCCTTCTCCTCTGATCTGTGATGTGATGCACCCAAACGTCTGACGAAAGGGAAGAAGATGCTTATGAATACGTGTGGTGTCATGAACGCAAGGCCTCAAGGCACAAGGGAAAAATACCAAGGCCTTGAGCCAAATTGGTCTTTCCGTCCCCCTTTTCCCAATTTCCAAAATCCATCTCGATCAAAGTGAGCGACGTCGCTGGATCGCTCGCCCTCCTCGATCACCAAAAAAGGCCCTTTTTATATGCGCACGGTGACCTGCATGTTGTGAGGCTGGGGCCGTCCATTCGTCCGCCGTACGTACCTGGGAGGGAGCTTTTTCCTCGTCTTTGCGTTGACTAATCGGCTTGTGGCGTGATCACAGTCGGAGGGTAAGGAAAAGAAGGAGGTTTCTTTCCTCCATCTCGATCCCCTCCAAGCTGCGGTGGAGGCTGTCGCTTCGGGCAATGACGAAGAAGAAGAAGCCGCAGTGTTGTGTTGGCCACTCACCAGGCCAACTTCACTCTCAGGCTACAACCAAACCCAGAGAAGAAGGAGCAGCTCCTCCTTCCCTCTTCTTCTCTTTGCCCAAGGGAGCTACTTCCCTACTCCTCATTCAGCGACTAAACTCGAAAGAGGAGAAGCTTTGTAGTGTATAGCACAAAACGCAAGAAACGCACAGAGATTTCGAACCATTCTTGTCTGCCTTCAGCCTATGAGCAAAATCCCACAACCCCTCCTCTTTTGTCGCAGTTTGTTCAAGAAGTGTTCTTTGGCCCCGAACGCGAGTTGTTCCTACGTGACTTTGTAGTAAAGCCTCCTGTCCTTCTTGATCTCAAGCGCCGCCACCTGGTTCAGCACCTCCGGCTTGTAGAAGCTCACCTGCGAAGAGAAGAAGAAGGGATTAAAGACATTCTTAACTTGCGTGTTCTGGCTGTACACTGTACTTGAGGCGGGGGCTGGGATTCAACAGATGTGACCCTACGTACGGTACAACGGGCGCATGAATACAGTGGCCCTCCTCCTCCTCTTCCGGCCGAAGAAGGAATTCTTAATTATGCAAGTCGAGACAACAAAAGCGGAGAGGGAAGGAAGGAAGGGCCTGCCACTTAAATTCTGTCGCTCGAGGGGAATATCCTGCATGGAGGAGGGAAAAACTTTTATGAAGGCCCTCCTCCTCCTCCACCTACCTCACGGCGGCATCGGTGAGAAAAGGGTGGGGCGTCGGTAGTACCGACTCGGTAGTGAAGGCTGCATCCTCCGCTTTTTTCCCACCACAATTTCCCTCACAGGAATATCCTCTGCTCCCCGGGAAAAGGAAAGCAAGACCGAGCTTTGGATAAACCCTGTCTGTGCTCTTCTTCTTCTCTTTCTTCCTTTTCGTCCTGCTGCTGCAAAGATCCAGAATTATCCCATATCCGGTCTTTTGTCATGGAGACGAGGTGGAGGGTCCTTGAGCCTCCGCCGTCTGGTCTTGAGTTGTCTGCAAGAGTCTGGCCGAACATTTCCTGGGTATGTACACAGGTATGTAGTGTAGGAAACAAAGTGCTTTCTTCTGCGGTCGGCACATGTGGCTGTTGAAAGAAATATTTTTTTTGCGCAAAAGTACCGCCGCCGGCTCCTGTGTTTGGCAACCAATTATCAGAAGGGAGGAGCCAACTGCTCACAGTTATTATTGAAGATATGTCTGCTATCGGTGTATCTATTGGGTCTTCGCGTGTGCGAACAACGTACCCATTATTCTTGTGCACTCAACTGCGCAAAAAAATCCATTTTGCTAGTCCAACGCACGCACGCACGCACGCACGCACGCACGCACGCACGCATGTCAGGTTCAACTCAAGCCTGAAATTCTAATTGGGCTTTCACACACAGCTTCCATTCCATGTCCTAATCCTGTCTTGTCCCTCACACATATCCCCCCCTCTCTCAGTGGAAATTTCTATTCCTGAAAAAGAACCTCCGGAACTTTGAAAACGACACTGTGAATAACGAAGAAAAAGGAGGAAGGAAGAGAGAGAGAGATCCCTTCCGGGAAAAGAAAGTTCTTTGATCCATTATTCCTTCCTCTTCACATAGAACTGTGCAAGTACTCTCTTGAAACGACAGATACACACGCCGTTTTGTTATTGTCTCCTCGCTTGTGCACTCTTGGGAAGGGAACGAGAAGAAGAAAAAGTTCCTTTTCACAAATCTCTATTTCGGGGGGCATCATCCTATCTAGTACAACATCAGAGCATTTCCCAAAATAATCCTATTTCTTTCCAGTTTTTCATACCAGGTCGTGAATGATAATGTCGGGGGTCCAGAAGTGGTCGACCATGTCCCCTCGGACGTTGATCTCTCCCTGGGACCAGTCGGCTGACGAGTTCAAAATCATCCTGCGGAAATTTAATAATAACGCATGTCACACTGTTTACCACAATATAAAATTTAATGTGCGCTCTCACCTCGGCTCAGGCCACAGCAGCTTGTACGTCAGTCTGAGGCTGATTTGCTGGAGAGGAATAAAATGGGCAATGGCTTTTGAAAACGGTTCTTTTTCGATCCCCAGTGGTGGAAAGCGGCGGGGCATTTAAGGGGAATTATGTTGGGTCCAATTCACTTAAAAGGCCAAGGGGAAGGGAAGCCTAGGGGAGAGGCCCTCCCATCGAAAAAGCCAAAGAGGATAGACGAGAATGGAGCTCCAGGCCCAATCGGTCGGTCGGTTCCAAGGAGAAGGTCGAATTGAATGCGAAAATAAGAGCCATAGGGTGGTGGTGCCCCCCCCCCCCCTCGCCCCCCCCTAAAAAATGGAAGTATTGGGTGGGATCCAACTGCGGCCACTCAGGGGGCCTTTCATCGGCGGAGCTGGCATTGGTCAAGGGGCAACAGGCCAGCTATGTGCCGTACAGTATAGGCTCCGCTAGCTATTGAAAGGCTCCAGGTTTAAGTTCAAGGGGAGGGATTTTTTGAGACCCTCCTGAGGGATCGAGGAGGAGGCTTTGCCCATACAGAGCCGAGGCCATACAGGATCGAGGCCCCCTCTTCTCGAATTTATAGCCAGATTTTTCTGTGCCCTTGTGGTGGCGGGGGGGGGGGGGGGGGGGGGGGGGGGGGGGGGGGGGGGGGGGGGGGGGGGGGGGGG
>JAAUYJ010156811.1_pt1 | contig 11937 bp, 10 predicted proteins | sample 7278031 | NCBI WGS metagenome assembly JAAUYJ01 (sample SAMN14350222, study PRJNA611818) | marine sediment metagenome | isolation source: surface marine sediment (1.8m) | place: French Polynesia: Moorea | collected 2018-08 | reverse complement strand
TGAATTTTGCAGAACATTCATGCGGGTATTGAGGATTAATAAAAATATGATAAATAACAATAAACCAATAGCTTTCCATTTTTCTTCCGACTCCCACCAGTAAGATTTTGCCACTGTCCAAAAACGCTTGAATCCACTAAAATTTAGGTTGATTTTTTTCATTATTTTGATTTTTGTCCGACTTTTAATTATCTGATTTTATTCTATAATAGAATCAATATTTGTAAATATTGTGTTCTTATGAATATTGGCTATCAGGATGCTCGCACTATTTATTTTGCGACTACAACCTAAATGTTGAAGTTACAATTTGCTTCTCCTTCATCGGAATAGGGATGTGGAAAAAACTCTAATTCTTTCACTTTATCTCTGAGGTTACTATTAGTTACCCCCACATCATGTTCAACATTAACTAACCGATTTTGTAGAGCGATAACTTTTTCATCTAGGGATTCTATTCTGCTGAATAATTCTGAGATTTTTTGGCTGTCTAGAAATTGCTGCATTTTGTTTGAGCTATCTTTAAAATTCATTTTGACCTCTTAGTAAAAACCTTGCTGGTTTGTGTCAGCAAGGTTTGTTCATTAATTGATAATTGATAATTGATAATTACCTCTCCCTAAAAGGGAGAGGATTGACACTTCTTCGGAAAAGATTTATTTTTTTCCCCTTGAAAGGGGAGGCTTTAAACCTGAATTATCTAATTATCTAATTATTTAATTGTTTAATTATTTCGGGAAATAAACGGATATTTTTTACGCCGAAATATTAGGTCTCCAATGATTTCGGATAGCTTCGACCAGCATTCCTTCCGGGTTGCGTAGTGTCATTCTCCGACGACGATATACTGCAACGACTGCCATAGCATCTCGCACTACTTGAGCATTGGTGTTTAAAATCAATTGCTTTAGCCAGGAGTTAAGTGTGAATCCTGCCTTTTCCACTTCTTGCAAAATGTCATTTGTCTGGAGATTTACAGGCGTTTGTGAAGTGTCTGGCATCTTGTGGTCATTTTCCACAACTCGAAGCAGACGGTCTAGCAATTCTGGCCCATAAGAATCAGCAAATTCTTTTGCCGCTCGGATTTTGTCCCCTAAAGTTTGAGGATTTGGTCTATTTAATTCCATAATGTAAATAACGTTAATTTTTGAGCTTCCCGATTCGCCCATACTGGTCGAGTTGGGATTTTTTTTCTTTAGTAGTTAGCCATTTATTGGTCTACTACGATCATAGGGTTTAAAAAAATTCGGAACCTACTCAAATATAAGACATTTTTTCAAATCTAGATTCCTTGCACAGCAAAGTTTTTATCCGTTAGACTATGTTTTAGGGTGCGTATTGTGTATATGTTCTTGTGCGTATGTGTTTCCGGGATGCACATCAAGTATGAGATTTACTTAACGCAACATTTTGCCAGTAAACGAGTTACAGGACTACATCCTAAAATTATTGTTTTACAAGGATTTGTGCCAATAGAAATGTAATTTTCAAAAATGAAATTTGCTGTCAATAGTATGTCTTCGAGATGCACAAATAAGTCGTGAGGCAAATCTTCATAAAAATTTACAAAACTATTAGACAAACATTTGGTTGACAAAAAACTACTTTTAAATTAATCAGTGATCGTGTTATGCCCAAAAATGTCAAAGCCAGAAATCCAAAGCCCAACGAAAACTGGAAACCTCACGCAGATGACAAAAAGCCAATATTTATCAGTCGCGCAGTAGATGAATATGGCCTAAATCTTTATGAGTTCAGAATACTGGCTCATGTATCCCGTAGAGAGGGAACAAAGCAGGGGTGTTACGCAAGCCAGAAAAAAATGGCTGAGTCTTGTGGTATGAGCCAAAGGATGGTTTTGGAAGTTCTTAAGGTGCTGTGTGAAGCAGGTATTTTGGGAAAGGAAAAATCTCCTCCTCAGCGCACCAATACCTATCGCCTTAATCCTAGCAGTGAGTGGAAACACCCCAAGGAACTAGAAAATATTCGTCAGAGGAAAAAATCTCCTCAAACCAACACATCTCAACAGAAAGACAAACAAGTCAGTGAATCTGACAGTTTAGAATCAGAGGATATATCAAAAGATAATTTATCAACCGAAGTAACTCAAGAAGCGGAATTATTTCCTGAACTTTGGGAATAATTAATTGATATATCAAGCTATAGCAAACCTACCCCATCCTTTAAAACTCAAGGAATAATATATGCCCGCAAGAAAGTATGAAAAAATAGCTCATTTATACGATAGTTACGTTCAGACAAATTTAGATGTATAGCATTTCTCATAAAGATGAGGTACATTTACGATCCTCCTAAATCCCCCTGAAAAAGGGGGACTTTTTGTTGCCTCCCCTTTTTAAGCGGTTCCCCCCTTATCAAGGGGGGTTAGGGGGGATCTAAAACTGTATCTCACCAATTTGAGAAACGCTATACCCTTCTTTTTAAATGAAGCGAAAAACTGTAAAAACGTCCTCGAATTAATCTCCGGCACAGGTCGTTTATCAATCCCACTTTTAGAAGCAGGCATACCATTAACTTGTGTGGATAATTCCCCTCAAATGCTAGAAATTCTTCGTCAGAAAATTCAGTAAAAACAACTTTCGGCAAAAGTCTATAAAATAGATGTCTGTCAGCTATCACTGTCAGAATATTTTGACCTAATTATTTTACCCTTTAACTCTTTTTCGGAAATTATAAATTCAGAATCACAAAACCAAGCATTGAAGAAAATCTGGAATTGTATTTCTGAAACCAGAAAATTTATTTGTACCCTTCATAATCCCCCAATTAGAGACTGTTTGTCAAATAATTATTAAGAGAGCATACAAGTGACTAAAATCTAAAAGCGGTAATACTTAAAGGGATTGAAATCAGGTAGATAGAGAAGTATTCAGTACATATATTCCTAGATTTAATAGCGACAAATATTTCTCGAGTATTTCTTCGGACCTATTCCCTATTCCCTATTCCCTATCCCCTTTTTATATTTCCTTTATAAACAATCTCTTAGATTAAATTCGATTAATAATTACCTCTCTTTTAGGGGAAAATACCAACTTACCAAAAATGAATAAATTATATTTATCTGGAGTATTGAAAAGTATAATTATAAAAATAATATTGTTACAGGAACTCAGTTTTATGAAATCTACGACAAGAATCAAGTAATCCAGGATAAAATTTTCCTCGAACTTCAGTTTTTTATACATGAAAAATCAACCTTTCAAGAGTTGTTACAAGCTCAAGGTTTTTCTGTAATTAGTTTGTATAAGAATTACGATTACTCTGATTTTGAAGCTGAAACAAGTGCATTTATGATTTGGGTTTGGGAAAAAAATTGAAATGTTGAGTATAGGTAGACGAAATCATAAAATTAAGAAAGTTATCCTAATATAAAGTTCTGAATAAATTAATCTGGACAAAGTGTGTGAAATACTTCTTTTTATCAGATGGATGGGCAGTAGGCCGGGTTTGGACTGTAGGTGGTATCTGGAGCGAAACAGCTTGGAGACGTCCACCTGATATTCAAAAAATGGATCTTTGCCTTTGGGACAAAAATGAAAGAATGTGGCTTCATCAAGTCGAAGAAGCAGTATTAATGTTAGAGGTCTACCCTACTGGTCAGGCCCAACAATCTGCTTCTAGTCAAAGTATTGGCCATGTAATGTTGACTCGGTTAATCAATGCCGAACAGGTATTACAACATCTTTGTACTACCTCAGCTATTTGCCAAACAAATAATAGTCAGTCCTAGCAGAAAAAAAGACTCATTATTCAGAAAATCTTTATCTTCCCCAGAGATCGCCCTTATTAAAGGAATACATATAACTTGCTATTAACTTAAAAACTCTATACAATTCTTGAAACAGTTTTAATCTTTGATGCCTTGACTTTGTGAGATTGGCCATTATGTCCGTAAGAATCTTTGCGATCAGACAAATAATATAGGACAATTTCTAATATTGGCATAACAAACAAAAGAAACAAGCTTTCAAAATAGACATCACTTGTAGGAGGAGCGTAGTCAATGGGACTACCTTGGTATCGTGTACATACAGTTGTTCTGAATGACCCAGGACGACTCATCTCAGTGCATTTAATGCACACTGCTTTAGTAGCAGGTTGGGCTGGCTCAATGGCCCTATATGAACTAGCAATTTTCGATCCTAGCGATCCAGTCCTGAACCCAATGTGGCGTCAGGGAATGTTCGTCATGCCATTCATGGCCCGTCTAGGTGTGACAGAATCTTGGAGAGGCTGGAGTGTTACTGGAGAAGTAGCTTCCAACCCTGGTTTCTGGTCTTTTGAAGGTGTGGCAGCAGCTCATATTGTTCTCTCTGGTCTGCTTTTCCTTGCTGCTGTATGGCACTGGGTATTTTGGGACTTAGAGCTATTCGTTGACCAACGTACCGGCGAACCAGCTTTAGACTTGCCAAAAATGTTTGGTATTCACTTATTCTTATCTGGTTTACTCTGTTTCGGCTTCGGTGCATTCCACCTAACCGGAGTATTTGGTCCGGGAATGTGGGTATCAGATCCCTATGGATTAACAGGTTCTGTCCAGCCAGTAGCACCAGCCTGGGGACCAGAAGGATTTAACCCATTTAATCCAGGGGGCATAGTGGCTCACCATATTGCAGCCGGAATTGTCGGGATTATTGCTGGTTTGTTCCACTTATCAGTAAGACCTCCAGAACGTCTGTACAGAGCCCTGCGGATGGGTAATATCGAAACAGTTCTCTCCAGCAGTATTGCAGCAGTTTTCTTTGCAGCTTTTGTTGTTGCTGGAACAATGTGGTATGGTAGCGCTGCTACTCCAATTGAATTGTTTGGCCCTACTCGTTATCAATGGGACAATGGTTACTTCCAGCAAGAAATTCAGCGTCGTGTTCAAACTGAGTTAGCTGCAGGTAAAACAGCTTCGGAAGCTTGGTCAACTATTCCCGAAAAATTGGCATTCTATGACTACGTTGGTAATAGTCCCGCTAAAGGTGGTCTGTTCCGTGTAGGTCCAATGAACAATGGAGATGGTCTAGCTCAAGGTTGGCTTGGTCATCCTGTGTTCCAGGATAAGGATGGTGAAGAGTTGTTTGTGCGTCGCCTGCCAAACTTCTTTGAAACTTTCCCTGTTGTTTTGACTAATGCAGAAGGTGAGATTAAGGCTGATATTCCTTTCCGTCGTGCGGAATCAAAATATAGTTTTGAGCAACAAGGTGTAACAGTTAGTATCTTGGGCGGTGAATTCGATGGACAAACTTTGACTAACCCAGCAGAGGTGAAAAAGTTTGCTCGTAAAGCTCAATTAGGTGAACCTTTTGAATTTGACCAAGAAACCTTGGGTTCTGACGGTGTATTCCGGACTAGCACTCGTGGTTGGTTTACTTATGGTCATGCTTGCTTTGCTCTGTTATTCTTCTTTGGTCATATTTGGCACGGATGTCGGACTCTCTTCCGAGATGTGTTTGCAGGTGTAGACCCAGACCTAGAAGAACAAGTAGAGTTTGGTTTATTCCAGAAGTTGGGTGACTTGAGTACCCGTAGGAAGGAAGTATAAGTCCAACTCGTTCTTATCCTTATTTCCTAATTAATTAGTAAAAGTCCAACAAATACTTTGATCAAAATTACAAAGTATTTTTGTTGGACTTTTATTTGCTATTAGTTGGTAAACTAATATAGAAATCGATCTTCAGGAAGTTACCACATGGAAAGTGCAGCTTATATATTAGTATTGGCTTTGGCCCTTGGCGTGTTATTTTTTGCGATCGCCTTCCGCGATCCACCTAGAATTGGTAAGTAATTAGTTTTGATCGGTTTCTTATCAAAGAAATTGCTTTTTGATGGGGGCTGGGTTGATAACCCAGCACTCATTCACGTTATCTTAAAAATTAGATTAAATGACGATTAGCTCATTCGGGCCAACTATTGAGGTCTTATAAATTTTAGTATGCGGTGTCCACTTTGCCAGCACGAAAATAGTCGTGTTCTAGAGTCGCGTTCAGCAGAATCTGGTAAGAGCATTCGGCGACGGCGAGAATGCCTGAGTTGCCAGCATCGTTTCACGACTTATGAAAGAATTGAATTTGTACCGATTACTGTAGTTAAAAGAGACTGTAAACGGGAGTCTTTTGATAAATCAAAATTACTCCGAGGTATTGTTCGTTCCTTTGAAAAAACAGCTGTTTCTGCTACTCAGCTTGAAATTCTTGTTGATGAAATTGAAGCTGAATTACAAGGGCGATCGCTCAGAGAAGTTACCAGTGCTGAAATTGGTGAAATGGTTCTCAATAAACTGGTTGACATTAGTGAAGTTGCCTATATTCGCTTCGCCTCTGTTTATCGTAAATTTCAAGGTATTCGGGATTTTGTAGATACTCTGGATCATCTGCAAAATCAAAAAATTAATCATCATATAGATAGTGCTATTGTCCAAGATGAAGAGGATTCAGGGATTTTAGAACAACCTGATTATCCAGATTGGGAAACCCCTGCTTCTTGTGCAACTTCCTCTTAAACTAAAAAATCCTAACTTATGGCCATCAACCAATCTTAAATACTTGACAAGAAAGAAAATATTTATTGATATTTATTGGCCAAGAATTGTTTTGGGTGAAATAGTTATGCTTGTTGAGAGTTGTGGTAGAATAAATTATTTTGAATAACAATAGTAAGTTAGGAGTGAGGATTTTATTATCTACAGAATTTGAATTACCCAAGATTCATCCTATCTGAGTTCTGAAAAAAGTTATGGACTCTATTTGATTCTTATTTCTTAGATATTCAGCGTAACTCGGTAATATTTTAATTTTACTGAATTTTGAACCTAAAAGTACCGTGAATTAAACGGCAAATATCATGGTGATGGTAAATTTTTAACTTTAAAATATGTTAAGATTTAATATTTGTAATTGGTATTAACTCTCAGTTCGCTTTTAGGCAACTAAAGTATCTCCGATTATAAACCATCAAGCAATTTTAAAGTTGACTGCCCAGAAGAACCAGGTAGTACCTTATGGGAAAGCAGGGATTAAAGGCAGATAACGTTGTGGGAATTGCACCATCAGAATGTTCTAAAATCAAAAAAATAGTCTGGGTGTGGCATCACCGGACTTAAAAAAGCTGAGGAAACATCCCAGGAATGTCTTGGAGTGGCACTCGTTGCCCATTCTTACTGACTGACCACTAGTAAGGATGGTATATGTCACAGCGATTAAGGTCTAGCTAGCTGTCCCGTCATTAACAAGACAAGTGGCAACCTAATCTAAACCAAAAAACTCTAATCACCCCAAAAAAGATAAGCAAAAAACATACTTATTGCTTATAAAATTATACAAAAAAATTGGTTACTATATGAAACCATAATTTTTGTATTTGTCAAGGGGAATATTGCCGAATTTTCAAAGTCATAAGAGACAAAGAAAAAGGCCAAAGTAACCTAAATATATCCTATTTTGGGGTATAGATATCTAAAACTATCAAGACAAATAAAAAACATTAAGGAGAGAAATCCCAAGAAACTACACGCATGATAAATTTGAAAACACCAGGCAAAGAAGTTGGCTTTACTCACGAAGATTTTGCAGCCCTATTAGATAAATATGACTATCACTTTAGCCCCGGTGATATTGTAGCGGGCACAGTATTTAGTATAGAACCAAGGGGAGCATTGATTGACATTGGAGCAAAAACTGCTGCTTACATTCCCATCCAAGAAATGTCAATCAACCGGGTAGAAAACCCAGAAGAAGTCCTACAGTCTGATGAAACAAGAGAATTTTTTATTCTAACAGATGAAAATGAAGACGGGCAACTGACTTTATCTATTCGACGCATAGAATATATGCGGGCTTGGGAACGGGTGCGACAATTACAAGCAGAAGATGCTACAGTAAGGTCGCAAGTCTTTGCCACAAACCGTGGTGGTGCTTTAGTCAGAATAGAAGGTTTACGAGGATTTATCCCTGGTTCACATATTAGTACACGTAAACCAAAAGAAGATTTACTAAACGAAGAATTACCACTAAAATTTCTAGAGGTAGATGAAGAACGTAATCGTCTAGTTTTAAGTCATCGTCGTGCTTTAGTAGAGCGGAAGATGAACCGCTTAGAAGTAGGGGAAGTAGTAATTGGAACAGTTCGAGGTATTAAGCCCTACGGTGCGTTTATTGATATTGGCGGTGTAAGTGGTTTACTACACATATCAGAAATTTCCCACGATCATATAGATACTCCTAGCACTGTACTGAAAGTCAATGATGAACTCAAGGTAATGATAATTGACCTAGATTCTGATCGGGGTCGGATATCATTATCAACTAAACAGTTAGAACCAGAACCAGGCGCAATGGTGAAAAATCCAGAACTGGTATATGACAAAGCTGAAGAAATGGCGGCTAAGTTTAGGGAAAAGATGATTGCCGCACAACGAGGAGAGACTATTCCTGAAGAAACAGCAGTAGCAGAAACACCGGAAACAGAAACTACTACAACAGTAGCAGAAACACCGGAAACAGAAACTACCGCAGCAGTAGCGGAAACGCCGGAAACAGAAGCTACCACAGCAGTAGCGGAAACACCTGAAGTAGAAACTACTACAGCAGTAGCAGAAACACCTGAAGTAGAAACACCGGAAACAGAAGCTACCACAGCAGTAGCAGAAGCACCGGAAACAGAAACTACTACAGCAGTAGCAGCAGAAACAGTAGTAGAATTTCAGGTAGCAGAGGAAACTACTGGAGAAACATCTACAATAGTAGACGAAGAAAAATCGGAGACTCCTTCGGAATAAACCTTGAAAATAGCAGGTAAATAGGGAGTCAGCAATAAGTAGGTAAGATTGATATCAATCTATCAAAACAACTACAGCTATTCCCTCATTCCTGCTACAAAAAAATTATAAATAATCAAAAAAATAGTTGAAAGAATGGTAACTATTCACTGCCGAGGTGTTACCTTCTCGGATATTCAAGCAATAATTTTCGATAAAGATGGTACATTGGAAGACTCTCAAGAATTCTGCCGAACTTTAGGCCAAAAGCGCTCTCGGCTCATTGATGCCAAAATTCCTGGAATAGGTGAACCTTTGCTAATGGCCTTTGGGATTGATGGAAATAGCATGAGTCCCACTGGATTAATGGCAGTGGGAAGTAGACGAGAAAATGAAATTGCCGCAGCAGCGTATATTGCTGAAACAGGTCGTGGATGGCTCGAATCATTGGCTATAGCTAAGGAGACTTTTGATGAAGCTGATCGGGTGCTGCAAAAGTCTGCCCCTTCCGCTCTATTTATTGGTAGTCTAGAGGTAGTAAAGTATCTCTCAGAAGCAGGTATAAAAATCGGAATATTATCAGCAGATTCTACCGCCTCAGTACAAGATTTTGTGAAATATTATCAACTTAGTGATTATATTCAACTAGAAATGGGTGTCGATAGCAATCTAGGTAAACCAGATCCGCAGCTATTCTTACAAGCTTGTGAGAAACTTGGAGTAGCATCAGCAAATACTCTGATGGTTGGAGATGCTCCGACAGATATTGAAATGGCGAAACAAGCAGGAGCAGCAGGAGCTATTGGCATTTGCTGGGGCCAACCAGAGGTTAATTATCTAGTAGAGGCAGATGTAGCGATCGCTAATTTAGAAGATATCCAAGTATTTTCTACCTAAATTTTCATTACTCTTAAAAATATCAAGAAGATAATTTGATGAAATATTTTTTTTAGTATCAAAAAAATGTTCAAAATAATTTGACAAGGATTCATTTCAGTTATCAGTTAATAGTTAATATAGCAATCTGCGCATAGGTTATGACAAATTAAAAAGTAAATAAAAAAGTTGAAACTCCTAGCTGTTCTTTTTTCCCTGTTCCCTGTTCCCGAAAAAGCAGTAAAATTTTTGCCACGAATATGCGGAGGATTGCTATAGTTAATAGTAATAAATTGGGAATTAGTAATGTGATGTAAATATTATTAATTATTATATTTTTCTAAGAATTATTTCAATCATTAAGATTAATATTTGAGACTATACTAAGTATGTGAATACAAACTTTGTTATAGTAAAATAAGATATTAGTTTAGGAATTGTCAAAATAATTATACTTTTTCTACTTTGGGTTAAAATAATTGACTGGAAAAAAATCGTATAGACTAAAATCAACGTAATTAAATTCCGGTTTCCAAAATAGTAGAAAGTAGTTATTCTGTATAAACTGATTACCTAAGCTCAAATAATCGATTTTCTAATTCTTTTAAACACTAATAGGAGGAGCTACTATTGTCTCGTCGTTACCTATTCACCTCCGAGTCCGTTACCGAAGGACATCCAGATAAGATCTGCGATCAAATCTCTGATACAATTCTAGACGCCCTACTGACCCAAGATCCTCAAAGTCGTGTAGCTGCTGAAGTAGTAGTTAACACAGGTTTAGTTCTAATTACAGGTGAAATTACCAGCAAAGCTCAGGTAAATTATATAGAACTAGCTAGAAAAAAAATTGCTGAGATTGGTTATGTCAACGCGGAAAATGGCTTTTCTGCTAATAGTTGCTCAGTTTTAGTAGCTCTCGATGAGCAATCATCAGATATTGCTCAAGGAGTAGACAAAGCTCAAGAAACTCGTGAACAACTAAGCGAAGAAGAACTAGATGCAGTGGGTGCAGGAGACCAAGGGCTGATGTTTGGTTTTGCCTGTAATGAAACTCCCGAATTTATGCCTTTACCAATTAGTTTAGCTCATAGAGTCAGCCGCGAATTAGCTGCTGTTAGAAAAAGTGGCCAACTCCCATATTTACGGCCAGATGGCAAAACTCAAGTCACGATTATATACGAAGATGGTCGCCCTGTAGGGATTGATACGATTCTAGTTTCCACCCAACATACTGAGACTATTGGGGAACTTACAGAGTTAGCAGCAATTCAACAGAAGATTAAAGAAGACCTGTGGGAATATGTTGTCCAACCCATATTTGCAGATATAGATATTCAGCCTGATTCACAAACTCGTTTTCTTGTCAACCCCACTGGTAAATTTGTTATAGGTGGTCCTCAAGGAGATTCGGGACTTACAGGGCGTAAAATTATTATCGATACCTATGGTGGATATTCCCGTCATGGAGGTGGGGCTTTTTCTGGCAAAGACCCTACTAAGGTAGACCGTTCAGCAGCTTATGCTTGTCGCTATATCGCTAAAAATATAGTAGCAGCAGATTTAGCGGAAAAATGTGAGGTTCAAATTAGTTATGCTATTGGTGTCGCAAGACCTGTAAGCATGATGATTGAAACTTTTGGCACTGCTAAAGTAGATGAAGAAAAGTTACTTGAAGTAGTTAAACAAAATTTTGAACTTCGTCCAGCAGGAATTATTCAAAGATTTAATCTCCAAAATTTACCTGCAGAACGAGGTGGTTGTTTTTATCAAGATGTTGCTGCTTATGGTCATTTGGGTCGTACCGATCTAGATTTACCTTGGGAACAAACAGATAAGGTAGATTTACTCAAGGAAGCATTTAGTCCACAATTAGCAAGCTCTATTGCATAAGTCAAAAGTAAATAGAGTATTAATTAACTAAGATATTCTATTAAGTCGAAATGATTATTTTTGACTGATTTTGATTCATATATATTTAGGCTAAGTAACCAAGAGTAATTTCTTTTGGTTGCTTATTTATTTATATAGCAATCCTCAATTGATTGTGACAATTTTTATAATAGTTAATTTGAGCTAAAAACCTTAATGATTAGATGGTTTGAGTAATACCACTTTTCCATCTGGTAAATTAATATTTTCTGGTAATTTATTAGGTAATTCTGGTAGGGTATTTATTTGATGAGTAATATCATGTCCGGTTGAATACTTATGATTAAGATAGTAAGGGAGCGGGGGAGTAGGGGAGTAGGGGAGTAGGGAAAATAGAAAGATTTACTCGCCGAAGCAAGAGGATA
>JAAUYJ010146004.1_pt1 | contig 11938 bp, 8 predicted proteins | sample 7278031 | NCBI WGS metagenome assembly JAAUYJ01 (sample SAMN14350222, study PRJNA611818) | marine sediment metagenome | isolation source: surface marine sediment (1.8m) | place: French Polynesia: Moorea | collected 2018-08 | reverse complement strand
TAACTTAATGATTCTTACCGATAACTTAAATTAAAAGACCCCCCATATTTTTTTTCTTCTCTTTCGTCAATTAAATGATTTTAATGGCGAGAGTGACCATTGTCATTTATTGATTGAGTTTAAACCTGATGTTCAATTGTCCAAATTAATTGCTAACCTTAAAACAGTAAGTTCAAGATTAATTCGTAAAGAATACCCCGAACTTAGTAACAAATATTTTTATGGAAAACCTCATTTTTGGACAGGAGCTTATGAAAGTTGCTAGTTGTGGTGGTGTTACTGTGGAGCAACTTAAGGCTTATGTGGAAAAACAAAAATCTCCTGATAAATAAGGATGCTTCGCCTATTTATTGTTGGCAAAAATTCATCTCACCGTTAAACCGACGAAGGAAGGTTAACGGGAGTCCTCTTTTTGCATTCAAGATAGAACAGCTATCAAAGATTGTTCTAAATGCTGCAAACGATTCAAAAACACTTAAGTCTATAGTTGAACCAGAAGAGTGAAAAAATTTCACCTACTAAGTCCGCGCTTCACGTTAGACAAGAAAAATATGTCAAACTAGGAATGTGGGAGTCAAGAGTAATTCAAATTATTACTATCTCACATCTTGCAAACTAGAGTCTATAGGTTTGCTACTACCATGGTATAAAGTCGTTACTTATTTTCAAGGATAGAGAAAGGTCATGGGATTATTTGATCGTCTTAGCAGAGTTGTTCGAGCTAACATGAATGACTTAGTGAGCAAAGCAGAAGACCCAGAAAAAGTACTAGAACAAGCTGTAGTCGATATGCAAGAAGACTTGGTACAGTTGCGCCAAGCTGTAGCAAGAGCGATCGCCAGCCAAAAAAGAACCGAACAACAATATAATAAAAATCAACAAGAAGCTAATACTTGGCAACAAAGAGCGCAATTGGCTTTGTCAAAAGGAGACGAAAGTTTAGCCCGTGAAGCCTTAATGCGGAAAAAGTCTTTTAGTGATACCGCAGGTACTCTCAAAGTACAGTTAGATCAACAAACTGCTAACGTCGATACCCTGAAGCGAAATTTGATTGCTTTAGAAAGCAAAATCTCGGAAGCCAAAACCAAGAAAGATATGCTCAAAGCCAGAGCTAATGCTGCTAAAGCTCAAAAACAACTCCAAGAAAGTATTGGCAGTATCGACACCAGTAGTGCTATGAGTGCTTTTGAGAGAATGGAAGATAAGGTGATGCAACTAGAAGCACAATCTCAATCTGTAGCAGAATTGGAAGGTGTCGGTCTAGAACAGCAGTTTGCAGCCTTAGAATCAAGCAGTGGTATTGAAGACGAGCTAGCAGCAATGAAAGCAAGTTTATCTGGTTCTGCTCCTGATCAGCAATCCTTACCTGCTGCTGAAACTAATACAGCGAAAAGCGAAATTGATGATGAACTCGAACAGTTGCGCTCTCAATTGAAAAAAGATAACTAGCACTAAACTTTCAATAAGTAACTCAATCCGCTACTATGCAATCTGTTGTGAATAATTGGAGTGCTGTTAATGAGTAGTGTAATTGAAATTGCTGACTCTGAGTTTGAACAAGAAGTTGAGACAACGGATAAAGCAGTACTAGTGTATTTTTGGGCATCTTGGTGTGGCCCTTGTCGTCTGGTGTCTCCTTCCGTTAGTTGGGTAGCTGCTACTTACAGCGATCGCCTAAAAGTAATTAAACTAGAAGTAGATCCCAATCCCGAATCAGTAGCTAAATGTAAAGTTGAAGGAGTACCAGCTTTAAGACTTTTTAAAGATAAGCAAATTGTTGCTTCCCATGAAGGAGCAATTGGCAAACAACAGCTACAAACCATGTTAGACAGCAATTTGTAAAGTAAACAACTTTTTAAAATTACTTTTTTTTTATCTAAGCTTGATAATCAAGTTTAGATTTTTTTGTGCTTATTGTTAATATAGACTACCAATTTTATGAAACCTAGCTTTTAGTCCTCTTGAGAGGACTTAATAGTATCAGCCAAGAAATTTATTTCTTGGTGATGTATCGCGCTGATGCAAGATCTGAAAATAGTGATTATACCTCTTGCAAAAGTAAATTTTTAATCAATTTCTCCCTTGTCTCCCTTGTCTTCCTTGTCTTCCTAAACCGATTAATGAAGAATGGGTGCAAGAAGTCTATTAAATCTGTTTTACATTATTAAGTATTTTTACCAAAAAAACATAGAGACTTTATTGAATCTTTGCAGTGATCGCCAATAAATAATGCCATCATATACATGATAATACTTAGGAAATCTTAGTGTTTATTCGAGAAATTTAAAATTTAAACACCGCAAAACTCACTATTCAATAATTATTATTCTAAATATGAATTCAAACTCTTTTAAAGAAGTAGCAGCTAGTGCTGGTATTGATTGGTCAAGACAAAAAGGTAATGAAGCTTTTAGTGTTGCTTGGTTAGACTATAACAACGATGGTTTACAAGACCTTTGGATTAGTGGACATGGTTACAACGGAAAATCTCCCCAATATCCCGATGGAAAATATCCTTATTTGTATATAAATAATGGAGATGGAACTTTTACTAATCTGTTTGATTCAGACTGGCGACAAGGTGCGGGGGGAGATGTTCATGGTACAACTTGGATTGATTTTGATAACGATGGAGATCAAGATTTCTTAGCTGCTGGTGGAGGAAGACTAGGGGATGTTAGCGGTGTTGATTTATCTCTTTTAAGTAATAAGTTATTTGTCAATAATAACGGTAATTTAGAAAATGAAGCAGACGTTAGAGGCTTAGAAAATGCGATCGCCCGTAGTCGGTCTTCTGTCTGGTTTGATGGTAATAATGATGGTTTACTTGATGTGGTAATAGTAACCGCATTAAGAGAAGATAACCAAGGCTACACAGCATATTTTGAACAGCAATCTGATGGGACATTTATTGACCGCACCTTTGATGTAGGGTTAGATGTAAATGAGTCTTCTCGCTATGCACAGTTAGCAGACTTAACAGGAGATGGCAAACTAGATTTAGTAATTCAGGGTACTTATACTTGGCCCCTAGGAGTTTATGATTTTTCTTCTGGTAATACTTTTGTTGATGTTACCGATACTATCCCTCAACTCAGTGACACACCAGACGATCCTACTTTTGATTTTGCCGATCATAGTTCAGCTAGAGATTCGATTATTGCTGATTTCAACAACGATGGTAACAACGATATCTTTTTAACTCGCTCTCGCATTTTTACTCCCGAACCCAGTATATTTCAGGGAAGCGATAATATTGTTTCTGCGGATTTAATTCTGCAAACTGGGGGAGAAATTGGGATAAGCTTCAAAACCCAAGGAGTATTTGCTTTTGACTCCTTTGATTTCAGTGGTCGAGATGCTAGTTTTGCTGGCTTTGATGCTAATAATATCTTTATTGGTGCAAGTGGCAGAAATCCGACACAAGCGGAATTAGACGCTATTTTTAGTTCTGGTTATGACCCCAATTTAACTTCTGGTAGCGATGCTTGTCCTTTTTGTGGGGAAGATCATTCAGGACATAATCATAGTAGTGCTGCTTTCCAACTTGACCCCAATGATTCTACTGTTGTTGGTCTTAAAAATAACCGCTCTGCAAGGGGTATTTATATCGGATACAATCCCAATACCCAAACTTGGGAAGTGCGAGTTTCTTCAACTACTAACGAAATTGTCCGTATTGCTGTCGAGTCAGATCAAGCCATTACTGATTTAACTGAAATCAATTTTACTTCTGCTGACCCTGATAGTTTGGCTCTGTCTGACCAATTTTTAGTTTATGACCCCAATTCTGGCACCTATGAAGACCGAACTATTCCCGCAGGACTTAGTGACCCCACTTTAGCTCAGTCTGCTGTAACAGGGGACTTTGACAACGATATGGATTTAGATATCTATATCGCTAATGCCTATCCTAGTTTTAATCAATCCAATATTCTCTACGAAAATGATGGTAATGGTAACTTTACTAAAGTAGAATTAGCGGGAGGAGCATCTAGCAGTGAAGTAGGCTTCCATCGTCTTGATTTTGAAGTAGGACAAAGACTAGCCGTTGCAGATTATGATAATGATGGTTTCCTCGATATCTTTGCAGGTTCTACTACTGCTAAATCTCCCCGTAAAACTTATTTAGGCACTCCTTCCCAACTCTTCCAGAATCAAGAAGGAATCAACGGCAATACTAATAAGTGGATTGAAATAGATTTACAAGGTATTCAATCTAATCGTGATGCTATTGGTGCAAGAGTCCTCGTAACTACTCCCGATGGTGTAACTCAACTTCGAGAACAAAATGGGGGTGTTCATGTCTTCGCTCAAAATACCTCTCGATTACACTTTGGTTTGGGTGACAATACCACTATCAGTAAACTTGAGGTGCAATGGCCCTCTGGTGAAACCACAATTTTAAATAACGTTGGTGTCAATCAAATTCTCAATATTGTAGAAGCTTTCCCCAGTATTATCACTGGTGATGCCAATGCTAATGTACTGTATGGTGCAGCAGATGAAGATAACATCATTGGCTTAGAAGGTAACGACACCCTAGACGGTAAGAACAACGATGATAGTTTAGAGGGCGGTATTGGGAATGATAGTTTAATCGGAGGCAATGGTAACGATACTCTAGTTGGTGGTACTGGACAAGATACTCTCAATGGGGGAGAGGGTAACGATCTTCTTGAGGGGAATGAACAATCAGATATCCTCAATGGAAATGATGGCTCTGATACTCTCATTGGTGGTGATAGTGATGATACTCTCAATGGTGGGAATCAAAACGATCGCCTAATTGGAGCAGCAGGTAACGACTTCTTTAATGGTGGTAGCGGTGATGACTGGCTCGATGGTGGTACAGGTGCCGATACTATTTTTGGCGCAATTGGTAGTGATTCTATCTTTGGTGGAGATGATAATGACTCTATCTTTGGCGGAGATGATAATGACAGCATCTTTGGGGATAGTGGTAATGATACTCTCAGTGGCAATAAAGGAAAAGATTTGCTAGACGGAGGAGAAGGAAATGACCTGATCAATGCTAGTGAGGGGAATGACACTCTCATAGGAGGAGAAGGAAATGATAATCTCTTTGGAGAAGCAGGAATAGACAGTTTAGATGGCGGAAATGGTAATGACACTCTCCGTGGTGGTGATGGAAACGACACTATAATTGGTGGTGCTGGATATGACCGTCTGGTAGAAATTAACAACTCTGATTTTCTACTTACCGATACTCAGTTAATCGCTAGAGGTACAGATACTATTAGTGAATTTGAGTTAGCTCGTTTAGTAGGTGGTGCAGGTAATAATCTATTAGATGCTTCTGCGGTTACTACTATGGATGTCATCTTAGAAGGTGCAACAGGAAATGACACTCTCATTGGTGGTCTTAATAACGATACCCTCAAAGGTTTAAATCAACCCGATCTTCTAGAAGGACAAAACGGTAACGATAACTTATTTGGTGGGGATGGTGATGATACCTTAGTAGGCGGTCAAGGAAATGATGCTTTATTTGGCGGTAATGGCAACGATCACTTGCGAGGTAATCAGGGAAATGATCCTCTAGAAGGTGGTCAAGGTGATGATACCCTAGTTGGGAATAGAGGCAATGATGTATTAATCGGTGATGATAATTCAGACCGTTTAATCGGTGGTATTGGTTCAGACACTCTCACAGGAGGTAATGGGGATGACCGCTTTGTCTTCAATCAATTAGGTGAAGTAGGAGATCAAATTACTGATTTTGGAGCAGGTGATGATACTCTGGTTTTCTCTGCTTCTGGCTTTGGTGGGGGACTAGTTGCTAATAGTGTAATTGCTTCGGCACAATTTGTAGTTGGAACAGCAGCCTTAGATAACAGCGATCGCTTTATCTATGATAATACTACTGGTAACTTGTTCTTTGATGTAGATGGTACTGGTAACAATTCTGCTGTAGCGATCGCTAATCTCAATGACAGCCCCAATCTAACATCTGCTGATATCTTTATTAAAGCTTAAATCTAATTTATCTAGGGACAGAGACTAATTGTCCCTAGATGTTTGATTGAACAATAACTAATGTTGCTTTTGGTTTTTTAAGGATTGTAACTTTTGAATTAACACATCTATCTCAGCTTGTAGATGAAGATACTTTACTTGTTGATCTGCTTGATAGCACTGGGTTATCTTACTCAATTTAGATTCAAAATTTTCTACTCTGCTGAGAGATTTAACTGAGGATTTTTGACCAACAGTAGGCTGTACCCCATCTGTGCTGAGTAATTTGTTATTTTTGTTGGATGATAAAACAGTTGACATATAACTTGTTTTCCTTCACTTGTCACACCAGAGACAGATCTTATCCTAGTAGAAACCAATATACTGTAGCCATTATGTCGCTTTGTGGATTGTCAATGAGCTAGTGACATCTCCCGACACTCATTCTACGAATAGAGTAAGGGCTTCCAATCCTCGCAGATTGGCATTTCTAGATCGGCATCTGGGTTTAAAAACAAGTATTAAATTTTTTTGATCTTGAATATTAGGAGAACTTTTTTACAATAAGTCAACAGACCATAAATCAGGATTTATTAGTAAAGCATCCTGAAACTGTTATCCTCTTAGAGAGTCAAACAATTTTCTGCTGAAAAAACAACTACAACCTAGTATCTGCTAAATGAGGGACAATTGTGTTACTTTGCAAAGGCTTTGAGATTGAGATGTACACTGGCACACCCCAAGGCAATATCGTGGGTTTGTCAGACAAAATTGTCAAAAAATTAGATGGGTTTGTGCGTGAGCCTGATAGTCGCAATGTCGAATATACTACCGCGCCTTATACTAACTACGATCGCATTCTTTGTGCTTTACTAAAACCGCGACAAAAGCTGAGAAATTATGTTTCAAGCTTAGGTAACTACACCATAATTCCTGGGAGTACTCTATCCTTGGGAGGTAGCGATCGCTTTTATCGTTCTGACCCCAACAATCCCTATCATGCTTATATCGAAGACACCTATGGCACAGATGTAGTTACTGCTAGTGTCCATATCAACATCGGAATTAGTGACCCTGAAAAACTACTTCAAGCTTGTCGTCTAATTCGGATGGAAGCACCTTTATTCCTTGCTTTGAGTGCTTCTTCCCCGTTTCTTGATGGTAAAGCTACTGGGTTTCATTCTACTCGTTGGCAAATGTTTCCTAAAACCCCTTCTATTGTTCCCCTATTTACCAGTCATAATCATTTCATTCACTGGACACAAGAACAACTAGCAACAGGAACAATGAGAAATGTGCGTCATCTCTGGTCATCAGTAAGACCTAATGGAGATAATCGCCCCTATAACCTCAATCGTTTAGAACTTAGAATCTGTGACCTAATTATCGATCCTATTGCTTTATTGGCAATTACCGCCTTGCTAGAAGCCAGGATTTCTCAAATCTTAGCACGACCGACTCTTGACCCCTTACAACAAAGTCGCCTCAGTAGCAGTAATTTAAATGCAGAACTAATTGCGATCGCCGATAAAAATGAATTAGCAGTAGCCCGTAACAGTCTTGATGCAGAGTTACAACACTGGGAAGATGGACGTACAATTAAGGCTAGAGACTGGATTGAAGCAATGTATCAAGAAGTATTCCCCATTGCCAAACAGCAAGGATATAGTTGTTTCTTACTGCCACTGAAAAAAATTCTACGGGAAGGAAATCAAGCTCAACAATGGTTAGAGCTATATCAACAGGGACAACCTATACCTACTATCATTGAACAAGCAATTGCTAATGTTGCCCAACAAGAACAAGACTTAGAATCTAAACTCTGTCAACCCATTTTAGTGGCATAATACCTAAAACAGAATAATAACCACAAATATACTGATTACTGCCAAAATGCTGCGTGTAGTTTTAGTTTATCCTCAAATACCACCCAATACAGGAAATATCGCTCGTACCTGTGCAGCAACAGAAACAGAATTGCATTTGGTTGCACCTTTAGGTTTTGAAATCAGCGATCGCTATCTGAAAAGAGCAGGTCTTGACTATTGGCCCTACGTCAATTTGCACTACCATGAGAATTTAGCAGCATTTTGGCAAGAATATCAACAAAAATCAGGTAAGTTAATTGGCTTTACTGTTCGTGGTAATACTAACTATTTAGACTGTCCCTACGAAGATAACGACTGGTTGCTATTTGGAAGTGAAACCCAAGGATTACCACCAGAAGTTTTATCAACTTGCGACTATCGAGCTTACATTTCTATTACTCAGCCTAAAGTAAGGAGTCTTAACCTCTCTGTTAGTGTTGCTATTGGCTTATTTGAAGCTCGTCGTCAGTTAAAGTACGTCTAATTAATTATGAGGGATAAATTATGAGGGATGAGGAGTGAGGTAAGAGGTCAGGGGGACTAGGGAGACTGGGGGAGACCCAACTCGTCGCTTCGCGAGTGGGGCACCGAAGGAGACTTCATTACAAAGTCCATCTGTTTTGGCTTCAATACCTAGATTTATTAAGTCTCCTCCCGGGGGGAATTGGGGGATTGGGGACTGGGGAGAGGAGGTGGTTGATTGTTATTACTTCTTATTACTTATTACTTATTCCTCATCCTTCATCCTTTATCCTTCATCCTTCATCCTTCATCATTTTTTTTTAGATAAAACTAATATATCTTTGCTTTTTTGAATTATTAAAGTAGCAATAAAATAAACTACAGCATGAACTAATAGTATTCCCCAGTTTAATAGTAAGTTTTCCCAGCTAGCAGTATAAACATGACTAGGTTGAAATATTTGAGATAACTCATTCATGTCTGGCATTTCTGGGGCTATAGAATTAACATCGACTAAAGCTCCATAGGCTGCTACTGACCAGCGACTTAAGGTCAACCAGGAAAGTTTACTGGACCAAGTTTCAGCCTCAAAAATAAATAATACTCCTGATAAAATAATCTGGGGAATCATAATCAAAGGTAGCAGACTATTGCCTTTACTAATATCTTTAACAGCAGCAGAAAGCATTAAACTTAAACTTGTACTAGCTATTAAAGTTAAAGCTGTAGTAATCGCAAATCCTCCATACCAATTAATTAAATCTGATTCAGGAGCTTCAAATACTAGAATAGCTAAAGTCATCAGTAGGGTTTGAGCGATCGCAATTCCCCCCCTAATAATTAATTTTGATCCAACATAGGGACTTAAACCTAAATTAAGTACTCTTTCTCGAAAATAAATAGCAGATTCTTTGACAATTTCTTGAATAGAATTAGAAAGTCCAATCCAGATGGCAATACAACTAAAAATAAATAGTAAACGTAGAGCCAAAGAAGCTTGAGTAATATCTGGGGAATTATTAATAAAACTTAGGGGTTGCTCTTCTCCTAAAGAGAAACTAGTTAGAAGAATCGTGATGGGACCAGATAATAAAGCCAATATTAAACTAGTACGATCGCCTATTACTAATTGCCAATAACGTTGGCACAATAACCATAGTTGTTTAATTGGGGAAATACCAGTTTTAATCGCCGTATCTGTAGTTTGTTGTTCTTGCTTTCCTGGGCTAAGAGTATTTTTAATATAAGCAGAATACTGAGGAGAACTAAGATATTTTCTGGACCATTCTTCTACTTTAGCTTTACCTTCATTGAGTTTGAGATAAATATCGGCAAAATATTTAAAATCTATTTTCGGCATTTGAAAAAAACTTAAAGCTCCTTTGGGAGGGCCAAAATAACAGAGATTCCCTCCCAAACCCAGAAAGGCAATGCGATCGCATACTTCGATATTTGCTGTAGCATGAGTTATCAATACAATAGTTCTGCCCCGTTGAGCTTGTTCTTGCAACAACTCCATCATTTCCTTATCCAGACCAGGATCAAGCCCTGAAGTTGGTTCATCCAAAAAGAACAGTTTAGGGTCTGCTAATAACTCTACTCCAATACTGACTCTTTTTCTTTGTCCGCCACTAAGTTGACTAACTAAGGTATTAGCAACATGAGATAACTTAATTTGTTCTAGGGTATTGCTAACTACTTGCTCAATATCTGTATCAGGAGGAAGGCGCAACCGACAAGCATAGGTCAAAACTTCTTTTACAGTTAAGTTGTAATGAATAATATCCTCTTGAGGAACATAGCCAATTTGAGAACGATAGATCCCCCAATTTTGTGCCAGATTATCTCCATTCAAAAAAACTTCTCCAGAAGAAAGAGGTGCAATTCCTAATAAGGATTTCATTAAAGTTGATTTTCCTGCGCCACTACCCCCCACCAAAGCCACTAGCTGTCCTGGTTCGATCGCCAGAGACAGATTATTAAGAATTATTTTTTCTTGTTTATTTTTATCTTTAACTTTACGACACAGTTGATGAGCATCAAGACGAATATTATTAGTAGCGTTATTTAATTCTAGAGATTCTCCTGTATATCTAAGAATATAAGGGCCGATTTGAATAGTATCGTCTCGCTTGAGTAGAACTTTGCGCTCTAGCCTTGTGCCATTGACAAAAGTACCATTAGTGCTGTGGTCTTGCAGCATATGACCGCCCTTCCCATCAAGATAGATAGTAGCGTGCAATCGTGATACTGTGGGTGCATCCAACTGCATTGAATAATAGTTATTGGGTTGAGGAGAGCGACCCAATTCTACACGACCTTCTAAGCCACTTAAATTCAGCTTGCGCCTACTAGGTACAGTGATCTGAGCACTACTCTTAGAGTTAATGTATCTCAGGATAATTTGATAACGAGGGTCTTGTCCGATGTAGAGTTGTACCCCATGTTTAAGGAGATATCCCTCCGAAAGAGTAATGCGAGTGTTATCAATAAACATACCATTACCACTAGGATTTTCGCGATCGCCGTCATAAATCCGATAATCTGTACCTTCTCTTTGAATTACTGCTTGTTTACGAGATATGACGTTCCAATCTACAGGTACTAGAAGATCGGACCATTCTGCAAGTCTTCCCAAGTGGTGGGTATTTCTGGTCAACTCGAATCTTTGAATCTGTCCCTGATTATTTAATTCAATTAGGGGTTTCGTATTGACAACAGTTTGTTCAGCAAAACTATTAGTCATCAGTTTTTAACTTTAGTAAACTATTCTCGCAAGCTAAATTGCTTGCATTATGACAGGAAAGTCGGGAAAAGAGTGATTTTCCCGTAATTTTTTGGTAATTTTATGACATATAAATCTAAGTCCATTCCTATAGACTTATAGTGAGAGACATTATTATTTAAAAGTATGAATCAATAGTCAATCATAAGCTAAGGGTTGAACAACAATGTCCAAATTTACTATCGGAACAGAAGAAATCAGTTTTGGCACGATTATAGATAATCGTTATCAGATTCAGAAAATTTTGGGACAAGGGGGTTTAGGACGTACTTATCTAGCGTTTGATACCCATCGCTTTAACGAACCTTGCGTTCTCAAAGAATTTGCCCCATGGGGTTCTGGACAGTATGACCTAGAAAAATCTCGTGATTTGTTCAAAAGAGAAGCTAAAATCCTACATCGTATCAGCCATCCCCAAATTCCCAAATTTCTGGCTTGTTTTGAAGGTCAAGGACGATTATTCCTGGTACAAGAATTTGTCAACGGAAAAACTTACTCTCAATTATTACAAGAACGCCAAAAAAAACAACAAGCTTTTAGTGAGCAAGAAATAATTAAATGGTTGATGGATATTCTCCCCATCCTAGATTACATCCACGAAAAGGGTATCATTCATCGTGATATCTCTCCCGATAATATTATGCAGCCTGAAGGAGAAGAATTACCAGTACTAATTGATTTTGGAGTAGGAAAGCTCACTAATCCTAATATCTCCCAAGACTCCAAACTGGGAAGAGGACATCATTCTTATGTAGGAAAGATGTCTTTTGTGGGCAAAATTGGTTATGCTCCCAGAGAGCAAATTAGTATGGGAAGATGCTCCCCCAGTAGCGATCTTTACTCC
>JAAUYJ010190226.1_pt1 | contig 11942 bp, 9 predicted proteins | sample 7278031 | NCBI WGS metagenome assembly JAAUYJ01 (sample SAMN14350222, study PRJNA611818) | marine sediment metagenome | isolation source: surface marine sediment (1.8m) | place: French Polynesia: Moorea | collected 2018-08 | reverse complement strand
GTGGTGTAGCTCGTAGACCGAGGCGTCATCGGGCTGGCCGAAAAGACCCGGCACCTCCTGCCAGCGGACACCGTTGATGCGCAGCTCGAGCGTGCTGGCTGCGCCGGTGGGCGTGGCGGCCGGCAGATAAGTAAGCGGCTTTTTTCCGAGCGGGAGGCGCATGAAGGACGTCGAAGCGTCGCCGCTCCCGAGGACCTCGTCTCGGACGGACTCACCGTGACTGGCCGCGGCAACGTTGCCCAACACGACGGCGGAATCGGCATCGTGTTCGACATCGCGGTCCGCTTCGATTTCCAGAACGAGATGACAAAACTGCCCGGGGGTGGCACCTGCAGGCTCGATGGTCGGTGCGTTTTTGATGGTGGCCAGCAGGGGGACGTGGTCGGCGTTCGCGTCCTCGACGAGAACGGTGCGCCCTTTCTCGATTTCAATGGGATAGAGAATATGACCCGGTTTGAAGGCGTCACGTTCAATGGTGCGGTCGACTTCAATCCCAATTCCCCGGGCCTCATCTTCTACGGCAACGCCTGGCAGATAGAGTTCGTTGCCACTGAGAGACGAGTCGTACCCGCCCTTCCAGAAGGAAATCTCGTCGCCTTCCAGTTCGTACACGGTAATCTCGCGTCGGTCGCCACCCGGGTGGTTTGGCGTCACCTGCACGCGGGTTACGGACGCGGTGAGGGGCCCGACGCTTGTGTTCACCTGTTCGATAGTGTCGATCGCCACCAGTCGTTTGATGCCCGAGGTCGGTGCAATGAGCATCCGCTGGCCGACGGACAGGTTCTCGTAATGTCCGTCTAGTTCGATTGTCGATCCAGCGGACAGGTTGAAGTTGGTAGTTTCGAGATCCCAGACGATGCGTCCAGGGTGATCAGGTAGGTCTTCGCGCGGCTGCATGTAGGTGTTTGGTGCATTGTGGCCGAACACTCGAAATGTACGACGGAATTGGAAGGCCTTAGTATTCGCGAAAGTCCAGTTCGACCGCTGAATCGGCTGGCTCCAGCTCAGCTCCACTCGGTCGTCGAGTAGTTTGAGCGCTTTGATCTCCTTTTCTTCGAGGGCAGCGCTGGATCCATCGTTGAAGATCACAACCGATTGACCGGGGGCGAGGGAAGCGGCCTGGGACGGTCCTTCGAGCCGGTCGAGCGTGGCGACAGACTGTCCGAGCGAAAGGGGTTCCACGGCTATTGGCGCGGGGAAGACACGCAAACGGTTCAAACGCGCATCAGAGGCGATTTCCTCGGTCGTCTCGAAGGTCTGCGGCGCATCGTTGCCTTCGGGAACGCTCTGGATTTTCTGACCGGCTGGGATGATCAGCGCACTGCCCGGCTCCAGTTGAAAGGCAATCCACGTGCGTGCCGCCACTCCCGGCCGAAGCCGGTAGTCCAGTAGGCCGGCCAGGCGGGAGACCGAGTCGCGGAATCGCGCGGTCCGCAGGAACGCCTCGTTGAGGTACCGCTCCTGATGGAATGTGAGGATATCGGCCACGGCCGCCCACAGATCGAGCATCGTGATGGCGTAATCGTCGCTGCGCCGCGTGGTCAGCCCAGCCAGTTCCGGCTGATGGGCGATGTCCTGCAGCATGGCCTGGCGAAAGGTCGCGTAGGTGCCGATTCGGTAGGCAATCGCCGAAAGGGCGGGGCGATTGTAGACCTTTAGCGCCGTCGGCGCAGCGGGTTCACAGCAGCCGCAGACAACCTTCATCCTTTTCCTCCCAGAGTCGTGATGCGCAAGACACCGTTCTCCATAAAATTGGGGTCATTGTCGAGTATGGCAACTTCCCACGGGCCTATGGGGATGACTCCCTTGAGTAGCTCCCCGTTGTCTCGCTGACCATAGCGGCGGAACAATACGACGGTAACCGAGTCCACCCCTTGCACCCCCTCAATGGCGGCGTAAAGCGCACTCACATATACCGCTTGGCCAAACGTAAAATTGTCGGAATGGAAAAAACCGAGGGTGCCGTCCGGCAGTACGCGGTTGCTGAGCGCCAGAGTGACCGCCTGGGCGACGTCGGCGCGGAAGTGGTCGGCGGCCACGCACAGCTCCAGCTCAATCTCCAGGGCCACGAAGTGGGGCGGCCGGATCTCAAGGTCATAGCCGGCCAGACGGTAGCGATTGAGGAACGCCCTGACCTGCGTCTCGAGCCGAGGCGAGAGTCGGGTTCGTGCCTGCCCGACCTGTATCAGATCCGAGGCGTCGGCCGGATCGATGCCGACAAATACGGTGTACCAGCTTCCCGTCCACCGAAACGACGCAACCGCACCGGCGACCTCGTCAAGCTTCTCGGCGGTCCTGGCGTAGTCCGCTTCCGTCACCGCCCGGAATTGCTCGGCCCGAAACGCCTGGGGTGCGATCCGCCGGACTTCCTCGATGGTCTCGGGGCGTGTTCCATCGGTTGCGGCGAGAGGATTTCGAATCGCCTCCAGCCAGTTGGCCGGGCCGGACAGCGCAACGTGCGCCAATGCTCCGGCACCGATATTGCCCGCTATGCCGTTTCCGATCCGGTAGACGGCCTCGAATCCGGTCGCCCCTGCTATCTCGCGACCATACTCTCCGTCACCGAACCGCAGCTGCGCACGTCCATCGTTGTCCACCTCGGCCACGAAATGCTGGGCAAAGGGCGGGCTGTCCAGAAGGTCCGGCACGGGCTTCCACAGCTCGAGGCCCGTGGGGAAGGTTGCCATGAGCGCAACGGCCGGTCGTGCGTCCCGGACGTCGCAGCTCAAATCGGTTCGCGGTGTGAGGAGACGACCGGTGACGGGATCGTAGTCAACGTGATCCGGCTCGCATTGTTGAGTCAGGGGGCCGCGGGAAAGCTGCAGGCGGAAGGGGACATTGCCGGCTACGGGACCCTCGAGTTCAAGGCTCTCGGTGGTGGTCAGGCCGTGATCGGCCAGAACCAGATTGCCGCGGGCCACCGAAACGTTTCGCAGCAATCCCTCACTCGGGGAGCGCGCCGAGATGCAGACCGGAAACCGGAGCACGTCCTCACGGCGAAATCGGACGCGCAATAGCGGCAGCGGCGGCTCGGCCCCGAGACGGCGCTGGAGAGCCCCATCGACCAGCGTGTCGGTGTAGATGGGATCCTCGGTTGCCTCTGGGGCCGCGTCCACGCGCACTACTTGACGATGAGCGGGATCTGCGTCTGCTTCGAGCCCACTGAGTGGTCCACGGATCTCCTCAAGAAGTACGTAATCCCCATTGGTGATCACCGGTCGGTCGGCCTGGCCCGTGGCGGGATTGACATGGTAGAGGTAGACCTCACGGGTGTGCGGGCTAAGGCAGCATTCCTCGTTTCCCCAGGTGTGGATGAAAATCGTGTTGTTTCGCGGATCGAACGCAGCCTCGTGGGTGGTTTCGAAAACGACCGCCCCTGCCAGCGCCGGGTCTTTTTCGAGGGTCCCGGCAGTGATGTCCCCGACATCCAGAACCAGACCGGGCGGTGTTGTCGTATTGGCGAGCGGCTTGTAGATGCGGCTCACGAGTTTCGTACCCATAGGCAATACAGCCCCCGCGTTGACGGTCACGTGCGTCCAGGTCCAGGCATTGCGCCCATCGTGCATGCGATAGTCCACGAGACGAGCATGCCGCCGGGCAGAGATGCGGTGGCGGGCTGTCTCCAGGGTAGCCTCGTTGCCGACGGCATCCTGGTGGTAGGAAAGATGATCTCCCGTATAGGCGAGAAGCTCCAGGAGGGCAATGCCCAAATCCGATGGGTTGCGTTCTCTGAACTGGGGGTTGAACTGGGGCAGGAGGTCGAGCAACAACTGACGAAAGCTCGCATAGTCCTTCGCCATATAGTCCAGAAGCGGCTCCTCGAGCGTCTGCGGCGGGCAGTACGGCGTCTGCTTGCAGTCAATCTCTGTTGGACAGGCCGCCATAAACGAGAAATCGATACGCCGTAAAAAGGGATCCAGCTGAGGGACATCGATTTCCAGGCTGTAGGTCGAAAAGTCACCGGCATGACTCACGACTAGACGCAGGTGGCCGTTAGGCTGGCGCTCGATTGAGACCGGCGTGATGCCCACGATCCGCGCGCCGCCATGAATTGTAATTCGTTCCGGATTCGCACTCAACCCGTACGCATCGTCGACATCGTTCGGATCGCCGGCGTTGGCCGGCGGTACTTCCTTGATGAAGAAGATCTCGAGGCGTCTGTGATCGGCGGGGTCGACTTCGATGTAGTCGATGCCGTTCAAGGTCGGGTGCGGCAACACATCAGCTCTTCGTTCCTGATCTTCTCGACAAACTGGGGTGCCCTCTTCGTTCATGCCATTTATCTCAGACCGCCTGGTTAAAAGTGTCCGTCCTCCGCTCGCCGCTGTCCCGGCGAAGGTAGACGACAGTGACCCTGAGCTGGGCGTCCACGGCTTCCACGGTGACCTCCTCTACCTGAATCTCCACTTCCAGCCACTTCTGCAGCGCTCCTTTGACCAACGTCTGGGTTGCGGCAGCAAGTGCGTCGCTGTTGGGCATGAAGAGCAGTGCCTTGAGACCGCAACCGAATTCCGGCCGGTTCACCCGCTCACCCGGATTGGTGAAGAGGACCTGGTGGATCATGTCCCGGATGTGGTCGTCGATGTCCGTTGTCGCGGCGCGTCCTCGCCCATCGATACTCAACGGAAAATCAAAATACGAATTCATGTGGCTACTCTTTGGCAATCTTGACGTTGTGGTTCGTGAGAAGCGTGTCGTCGTCCCGATGGATCGTGAAAGCTGCCTCGTTGTCCGTAAGGTGCTCGACGATGCCACGAGCTATCGCGATGAACATGATCCGTCGGTCGCGGGTCTCGGTGGTGTTTTCGGTCGGCACTTGGGGCTTGTCCTCTTCCTGCAGCAGCTGGTTGAGCGCGTCCTCCATCGCCTTGGCCAGACTCCCGGCGAACTCGGGAGGAATGCCTTCACCGCCACCGTCGGCAATACTAAGACCCAGCCCACCCGCCTTCAGCTTGTCGCCCATCCCGTCCTCCATGATGTGTCTTGAATACAATTTGACCCGCGACACCCCATGGCCTGTGCCGTTATCCCCCTCACTCCACGACCACCTTGGTGGAAATTAGGCTGGGCGTCGCCGACGGGAAGGGAACCACCGGGGGGGCCGGTGTCACGGGAATGAAACCGGCGGCCAATTCGCCGGGGTGCACGTGGGAATTGAACAGGGTCACTAGTTGGTTAAGGTACGCCAGCAACTGATCTCCGAAAACGGCCGGATGGGCCGCACCTTGGCCGTGCTGAATCAGCGGCGCCTCCAGCTGCACCCGCACGGCGCTCTTGATCTGGATCGTTCCTTCCGTGACCTTGATCGTCATCAGATTCACGCCGATGGCGTCGGACAATGTGATCGTCTGCGCGGCATCGTCCATTGACAAAACAAGGCCGAACTCAGTGCGCATGATCTTACTCGTGGGCGCCTGGGCGGGGACTCCCTTCTCGTCCATGGGTAATTCCCCCGTGGCCCACCAGGTGCCGGTCCAGATCGGGCGCGAGACCTCCCCCGCCTCGAATTCGATCCAAACCCCGGCCCCTATAGGCGGGACGGCGAAGAAGCCGGCGCCCGTACCGGCGTAAGGGGCGCAGGGAAGGGCCCAACTGCTCGGGATCTCTCCCAGCACCTCGGGGACGGTGGCCTTGAGTCGTCCCCGGTTCTGCGGATCGACGTTGACCGTCACCAGGCCGCGATACTTGCCGTAAAAGCGGTCGCTCTTCTCATCCATCGCAATTGTCGCTGTCTTAGGCATCTCCATTGGACTCCATCGGACGGCTCTTCAAACCCTTAAAGCGCAACGTAGAGCTCTGCACCCGTCATGCCGACGGCGTTGCGCCAGGCTCGAAATCTCTGGAAGTATGACCCATCCCGATCGATAGTATGGGCGATGCGGGTGCAGTAGTATGAACCGCTGAGCACGCGGCCCGCCCCCCGCACGTTGAGCATCCCGCCGGGACGCAGCACCCCCACATCAGCACCGACCGCGCCCCCGGCCTCCACTGCCCACGACGATTCATCCGTGATGGCCTGCATGGCCGGCTGCAGTTCCCCGGTGGTCATAAGGCCGGTATCCGCCGGTCGCACCACCGGCGGCGGCACGATTCTCAACAGTGTGGGCTCCACACCCCAGGGCACCTGGAGTGCGGCCGGCGCCACCGCCGGCTGGGGCGCCTTGGTGGCGGTGTCGAGTCCCGCCGCTATGACGCTAGTCGGCTGGGTCATCGTATAGCTCACGTGAAAGCCGTCGACGTTCGTCTCGGGTCCCATGTTGACGTTGATCACCGCCTGCGGCGGCCCTATGGGCGAGGGCGGCGGCTGGAAGTACGCCTGGTCGATCCCGCTGATGGGTTCGGGTTGGACGTAGCACTCAAAGCCGTTGCGACGCGCCAGTTGTTTCAGGAATCGAATGTCGGTCCCCCGCTGGGTCGTGCTCCCCTCCGGTTCGACCAGCTGCGGCGTTGTGGGCTGAATTCTCGGAACGAGACCGTACTGGCCGAATACCGCCGCGGCAATGGCGCTGTCGGGCATATTGGGCCAGGGCATCACCTTCTCCTGGAGATTCATCAAATGGGTGGCGTCCAGGGCCGTAATCTCCAGTAAGGAGGCGCCGGGCTCATTGGCGTAGGTCGCTTCCTGATGGGTGACGTAGCCGTTGAAGATTGCCTCGGGCAGACCGATTCCTGTTGTGACCCGCAGACTCAGCGGAACGAGCGGCCGAAACAGGTCCTTTTCGAGCACCGTCCAGTCGCCGCGCGATGTCTGGGCGATCCCGAGCCGGAGCCGGCAAACGCTGGCCACGTCCGTCGAACTCTCGACCTCGATTCCCTGTACGGCGTCGACCACCTCAGCCGGGGCCGGTGCGAAGCCGATTAGGAGTGTGAAGCTGAATCCAGGCACGATTCCTCCCCTACACTTAAATCAAAGGAATGCCAAGCCTGCGTCCCAACTCGTCGGTCAACGACTCGGGCCGGAGGGCCTGGTTGGCGTCGGCGATCCGCCAGAATTGTTCGGGATCGCCGTAATGTTGGAACGCGATGCGATCCAGCCGATCTTCCAGGGCGACCACGTGGGCTTGGTGGACGGGAGGATTGGGCAGGATGCGGAGCCTCTTGTACGGGATTTCTCGCCCGTCCGAATCGACGTGAATTGCGTCGGCAACGGACTCGTAACGGCTACCTTTGAAAAACATCGCTTGTAATCTCCTGCTAATCCTCAGAACGAGATCGATCCACCGATCTGCTGCGCCGAGTTGAAAATGTTTGCTCTGGCCAAGACCTCCTTGGCGATATGATTCACCAGCGCCAGCGTGTCAAAAGGCGGTCCCGCTTGTTGCAATTCGGGGATGGTCAGCGCCCGTAATCCCATTGTAACTTGCGCCCGAATCGGGTTCAAAAGTTGATCGAATGCCTGCTCGTTTACGGTCAGCGTCGTCACGCGCACGGGCACCACGCGCAACGGGCCCCACACCAACAGCACCATGGGCGCCCGGGCCGGGGTGAGGATCGCGGAGCCGGCAAACGACAAAACCTTGTTCAAGATCAGCGAGGCGGAAGAAGGATACAGCAGCAACTCGAGAGCGGCCAACGTCGCATGAATCCCTGAAGCCTGAGCGAGCGGGTTGGAATCCTCGAGCTGGTCCGCCGCATCCAGCTCGACGTTTATCTGAAACGTCTGCACGGGAGGAAGGGTTGGTTCCGTGCTGCCGGCTCCTTCCCGCCCCTCGCTGCCGCCAAGCTGCTGGAAGCCGCGAGTCATGGTGTCGGGATTATATTGAAACACGATTAGATTTGTCGGTACCGGTGCGACGGTTTCGAAGACGATCAGGGCGCCTTTGAGTAGCTTCGGACTGCGCGGGAAGTCAGACGGCATGTTTGCCTCCATCATCGCAGAAGACAACGTAATAGACGCCGGAACGGCCCTCGATCAGTTCGGCGTCGCTACCCTTTAGCCAGGAGAGTAGTCGCGCGAATTTTTTTGCTGTGCTGGAACCGAGAGGTCGATTCGGTGTACTGAACGCAACGATGTTCGAGTCCGTTGCGGCACCTGCAACGGTGCTGGCCGAAAGGTGAATGCCCAGATCGGTCTGACCGATGTGCAGTTCGCCGCTGGCCCGGCTGCGCGAATCGGCAGCTTTCAAGAGTTCAGCAACTTGTTGGACGTGCTTCGGGCGAAAGATACGACGAGTCAACCCGTCGGTGGTGGCCCACAAGAACATGAAGATCACCAAACCAGCCGTAACGGCCACATGCCAGATCCGGAGTGGCAGCACACCCGACAACTCGGCCAGTCCCGTCAAGCCCATCAGTACTAGCGTCGTCCACTGCGCTTCGGAAAAGCTCCCGAAATAGGGACGCGCTGCATCACCACGGAAGAATTCGAGGGTAAAGCGAACGAGGCCATAGACAATCGAGTACCAGGCCAGAACCTCACCCGGTTGAGCGTCCCACAAGACGAGAATCAGTCCGCCCGCCACGGTGAACGTGACCGCTGCAGATTCTACGAGTTGCACCGGAAGCAGCCGGACGCCAACCAGCGTCTGCGGAAATCCTTCGTCAGCGTGTTCCTGCCGATACCGAACGCCGAACGAGTGGGGGCAGCCGTGACAGCACCCGACGAGGAAGCAACCAATTCGCCCGCACAGCAGGAACGATCCCACACCTAGCAGCGTGATTTCCAGGAAAGCCAGTACCGGTTGTCCAAGCAACCAAAGCACACCGCCGGCAATCAGCAAGATCGCGATCTCGTGATGATAGTAGATCAACCATTCCTCTCCCACGATGATCTTCGTCGCCATAGCCAGAGCTAAAAACGTGGCTACACTCGAAATCAAGAGCACTAATAGCACCCACAAAGGAAGTCCCCGATACCATGTTACGCCGAATCCCATTATCACCGCCGAGCTTAGGCCCACGTATCCACAAACGCGAAATGCAGGGTAGCGACGGTCACGTATCCAACAGGACGGATGCACCCAATGGTCAAGCAAGCCGCTCAGCGCCTCGCAGAGCGGCCAATAGCGATATCCATTACTGCCGGTGATTCGATTCATATGCCTCACGTTAATTATTGCTTTCATTGTCGATTCATTCGTAACATGCTGACAAATCAACTTCTACATCCCTTAAGTATGTCCGTCACCATGAGTCAACATCTCTCAAAAAAAACTGTATTTGCAGATCAAGCGTCAAGTCTTTTTCGGTATCGTTGAATCTGTGTGATTCTTGAAGTTGCTTTACCCTCTCTTTAGCGCTCTTTGCATGTAATTCGCGGAGACAGAATACGATAAAAACGGCTTCGCTGAGACTGCAGTTTTCAAGTGTTTGTATGAGAACGGGAATGATTTCTTCGCCATGTGCAACGATAGCGCGCGTGATATCGTTGTGCGATATCGCAACGTATGGAGCTCCAAAACTAGGCCCCTCAACCTTAAGTTTTTTCAATTGTTCGACCAGGTCTTTCATTATTCACATGCCTACAAGAATCCATATCATTACGATGTGTTTTAGGTACAACTTTGAGTGCCTTGAGTAACAGTATTTACGCTTTGTCCAGCTGTGAAGTCGATTGTCCATACCCACCTGACAGAGCATTTTGAGTGTGTACATTGTGTTCCTTTTGAATGAAAACTGGTATCAAAATTAACAGAGCCTTTAGACCCTGCCATGTTTCTTGGAACATCAGCGAAAGACACCATACCATCTTTGTATCGCAGGACCCAACCGGTTGATGCAAACGGATCGCTCGCGTCAAGTACTGGCTCACTGTGGACATCACCGTTGCGAACGCTGCCAGCCGGTTGCCCCAAGTACGCCGCCAACGTGTCGCGGAACTGCTGGTTCGCGCCGCTCATCTGGATGGTCTGAGATACGCCCAGATTTTCCCGCCCAGAATAAGGAGCAACGATCTGGACCTTAAATCCCCGTCCATCTCGTCCTGCTGTTCGTGGAGCGCTCACCGTTCCCCACGAGAGCCCCCCGGTCAGGTAGTCATTTACGCTCCAACCTCCCTGCAGGGAACCAGATGTTCTGGCGGTCAAGTTTCCCGTAACACAGCCATCCGCTGTGGCAGCCGGTGTGGTAGCCGGTGTGGCAGCCGATGATTCACTGTCATTTGTGCATCTAGCAAGGCGTAAACCTGACCTCAAACGCGGCATTGCGTTCTGAGCGACGCTCTTCAGAGTCGCGCTCTCCTTAGCCCAAACCGAGGCAACCGCACCCATAGCCGCTCTGTCTGCATCTTCTTCGAGCACCGGGTCGTCTGTCTGGATGTCATTTGAATTGGATGGTACTGCTGCGTTCTGTTGCACGACGTGGGCTAGCTCATGAGCAATCAAAGCATCGCCAATCACAGTTCCTGGGCGGTATTCCCCAGATGCAAAGGCAACATGTTCTCCTACCGTGAAGGCCCGAGCGTTCAGACTACTGGAGAGCTGACGAGCCGTGGCGTCGGTATGCATTCGCACGTGGGAGAGATTGTACCCGAAGGCTGCCTCCATGCGCGATCTCAGGCTGCCATCAAGTGGACGACCAGAACCAAGTTGAGATTGAATCGACTGAGGATCGCTAGGCGTTCTTGCACCACCGGTATGTGCCTTGAATAAAACAGGCTTAGGCGAAGCAACACCAGGCCCAGGACCCGCCGTAACAGCCGCTGCCCGCAAACTCCTCGGCACACCTAATGGCAGTCCGGTTATCTGACCAGTGCGGACCCATACGTCGGCACTTCGATGCACGCGTGCGGTGATAATGGGAATAGCATCACGAGCCGTGGTGATACCCAAGAACTCTGGCGCAAATTGACGCAGGGTTCGATCGATGTACTGAGCACTGCGGCCAGCAAAGAAGTCAAATACAAAATCCAGATATGGACAATCATTGGTTGAACGGCCTGTGGGAGCGATGACCTCTTCCACGGTTCGGGTAACTTGGGCACGTACTTCAGCAAGAAACTCGCTCTTTCTCATCTGCCCCGGTCGTACTGCCGTACCAGAATCGGCAACAATCAGTGTTGAACCGGTTTCAATTGCCGCAGCCGGTGCGCCTGACGGTGGTTCTTGCGCGACCGTCGCGTGCAGTTCTGCCTGTTTCGATGAGGGAGGACGCTCGCCGGAACCGTCTGTTTCTGTCGCTGGCTCGCTGGCCGTGGGTGTTCCAGCAATCTCAGTGTCGGAGTGTTCACTGATCGCTTCAGTTGCCGAAAGATTTTCACTAGAGACGGAAATTTCCGAAACTGCTTCGGCTGGACTTGGTGTTTCTGCCACCTCGACGTCAGATCGTTCGTTGGCCTGTTCAGACGACGGAAAAAGATCACCAGAAACATCTGCCTCCATGGCTGATTCGGCTGAAGTCGGTATTTGTGTGACATCCGTGTGTGGTTCTTCGTTCGAATGAACTGACGAGATAGGAAGCTCGCTGACAACATCATTCGACGTCGGTGATTCGGCATCCGGGATCGCCTCGGTGGCTACCACATCGTCCGCTGCAGCAGTGGGCTCTGTGAACATTTCGGGAACCATCATCGATGGCGCACCCATCTCCTCTTCGCTCTCGGCGTAGGCACGCTGTACAACCGGGGTGGCTGCTTGTTTCGAAATGGCAATTCTCTCGGGTGTTTCCGAGAGCCGTCCGTGAACCACTGCGTCTGCGACCCGCTCGGCTTCCTGCTCGTATTCATCTGCCGGCTGGTCTGATCGTGGTATAGTCTGCACTCGATGCGGACACGTGTGGCATGCCCCCCCCGTCGGGCAGGAACTGAACGCGGCACACATTGAGGCCCTTCGCTGAACAGCTTGATTGCCAATGCTCTGCTGCATCAGCAGGATGTCCATCGCGGCGTCATTGACCTGGAGCGGCGGCTTTCTTGCATTCCGCCTCGCCCAGTGCGCGACCTGATCGCCTGTCTGTGTTATGGCTTGTCTTTCCATCACAGCACTCATCACTTTATCGTCGTGTAG
>JAAUYJ010118649.1_pt1 | contig 11963 bp, 9 predicted proteins | sample 7278031 | NCBI WGS metagenome assembly JAAUYJ01 (sample SAMN14350222, study PRJNA611818) | marine sediment metagenome | isolation source: surface marine sediment (1.8m) | place: French Polynesia: Moorea | collected 2018-08 | reverse complement strand
GGTCGAATTAATTTTTTTATCGCCAGAAATGAGAATCACAGACTTGAAACTCGTTTCATGAGTACGGCCAAGCCAAAGTTGGACAAACCTATTTGAGTCATGGAGCAAGTGGCACGTTTCCCCTCAAAGAAGACCGCAAAAAAGAGACCCGAACACCGATTTTTCTCAAGTTTCTTGCCCGATGTTTTTGGGATAACTTGCGTGCTGAGCCTCATTTGGAGCACACTGTCTTTTCTTTTACAACAAGAACACTCCCACACACAACCCACACTAGGTTCTTGAAAAAAGAAAAAAAATACCCGAATTTTAGAAAAAAACAGACCTTTGTTGGCGAGGGGACGAGGAGCAACCCAAACCCCCCAGGAATGATAGAGAACTGCAGCAGGCCTGCCCTTCCAGACAGATTATTATTTCCTCCCCTTCGATTTCCCCTAAAAATAAATCACCTGAATTTCGAAATATTTCCCCGACTCATCCTTTCCCGATCGCGCGGTCGACAAGGGAATGAGGAAGGAAGAAGAGGGATCGAGTGAAAAATGACTCTTGCGTCGTCCGCCCAAACCTCTTCCAATTCAAATATCTGGCGCACATCACCTTTCCCCGCATTTGCCCAAGGTTTCTTTTTTCCTTTTTTCGGAATTCTCATCTTTTTGAATCGAATTTTTCTGTACTGGAAATTCAGAATTGCGATTGACGCCAAAAATAATTTCGACTTTCGTATCGTCCCTTTGCAGACATCCGCGTCCAGCTGAACGACCAGCTCAAGTGCCTCGACGGGCGCCTTGAGACGCAGCTCTCCCTGGTCTCGGAGTTCCAGGACGTCTTCCGGCGGCGGGCAGAGATAGAGGCCTCCTACAGCAGGGAGCTGGACAAGCTGGCCAGATACGTCGCCGGCAGGAACAAGGAGCAGAAGCAGAAGCGGGAGGCCCTCGCCTCTGTCGTAGGAGGGGGCGGAGGCGGCGGCGGCGGCCCCGGGGGCGGCGGAGGGGGAGGATGGAGCCTCTTCTCCTCCCTTCAGCTGTGGGACCAGCTCGTCTCTCAGACGAGGAGGGACGCTCGGACACACGCAGCAATGGCAGACATATACTCGGGGCAGGTGGTGCACAGGTTCAGCATGGTGTCGGAGGACCTGCAGAGGATATTCAAAAAGGTGAGCGGGGAAAGAAAATCAAACTCGATTTTTCTGCGGCATTGGCTCTTTTTCCCGAATCCGAAATGGAGCGAGGGAAGGGGGCTTGGGGGTCACCCGATCCAAGCCTTGAATTCGGAAGGTGTCGAGTTTCGCGGCCTCGTTTGAGCTTTGCATCACATCCAGATGCAGAGAAGAGACTTTTTTTTGCTCCCATAGCTTCAATTTCCCCCAATTTGAAGATTCACATTTTCAAATTCGAATTTTATTTGCAGTGCCGCGAGATCGGTTACGAGATCCACGAGGAGGTTCTTAAGGTGCTCCACGAGCTGCACACCGCCATGAAGACCCACCACACTTACCAGGCCGAGTTCCGCCAGGCGGAGAACAAGCTCCAGGTGGTGGAGAAGCAGAGGAACAAGCTTCGGCAGACGGTGCCCCCCGAGAAGCAGGGGAAGCACAGGAAGCTCAAGATCATCGAGAAGGAGTGGGCCAAGCGGAAGGGCAAGTACGACGACGCCCGCTTGAAGGCCACCAAGGCGCGCAACGAGTACCTCCTCTCCATGGACGCCGCAAACTCCTCCATACAAAAGTACTTCGTGGACGACCTCTCCGACCTGATCGACTGCATGGACTTTGGCTTCCACCAGTCTGTGGCGCGGGCGGTGCTGATGCACGTGAGCGCCCTGGACCAGCAGAGGAGGGCCCTGCAGCAGAGCGTGGACGGCGCCAACCGCTGTCTGGGGGCGCTAGACTCCAGGAAGGACAAGCAGAGGTTCATCGAGCACAACAACACCACCTTCATGATACCAAAGAAGTTTGAGTACACGCCCGTCAGGAGGGACGAGGTGAGTGGGTGCCGATCTCGTTTGCTCGCCTGTTTGTGCAAACATGGAAGGGGTTCGTTCCCCTCTCGCCTCTCTCTGCAACGTGACATTTGCGGCGCTAGCTCTTTTCTCCCCACGCCCACAATGAGCAAACATCGTTAACTGCCCCGCTCCGCCTCCACTTTTCCCACCCGCCGGCAGACATTGACCCTGTGTTTTTATGGTTTCGGAAAATTTCTTTCGTATGCGTCAAAACAATATTTTACTCTTTCTTTATAGTCTGAAACGGTGGTCCAGCCTGTGGTGATGGAGGAGCTCGAGATGCGCAAGCAGAAGCTGGCCGAGCGCCTTCTGCAGCTGAAGGCGGAGTCGGAGGAGATCTGGAAGTCCATGGAGACGGCGGAGAAGACGCTGCTGGACCTGGTGGGGGCGCAGGACTACGACACGACAAGGTACTTCGTGGAGGAGGACCGGTCGGCTGTGGCCAGGGAGTCTGAGGGGACGCTGCAGAAGCAAAAGGCGGACAGGAGGGAGACGGAGGAGTTCTACATGGCAAAGTTCAGACAGCTCGTGCTAAACTCTAATCGGACGGCCAGGCTGCAGGCGAAGTATGAACACATCAGGGGGGCGCTAGGTCAGGGGATCGGAGGGGGGACGAGTACGGCTTCGAGCACGGAGGGATTGTTGGCCGATGCGGCGGCCGCGGCGGCTGGAAGCGGCGGCGGCGTGCTGACCCTGTCGCGGCGCCCGGCGGCCTCGAGACGGCGGCGGATAGGCGGCCGCAACCTTCGTCACGGCGGCGGGGCGCCGCGGCTGTTCGGCGGCAGCCTGGAGGAGTACCTGGAGGAGACCAACCAGGACATCCCGCTGGTGGTCCGCAGCTGCGTGCGCGTCATCAACCTGTTCGGGATGCACCACCACGGCATCTTCCGCGTCTCCGGATCCCAGGTGGAGATCAACCACTTCCGCGACGCCTTCGAGCGCGGGGAGGACCCGCTGGCAGACGTCACAGATGCGTCGGACATCAACTCTGTTGCGGGAGTGCTCAAACTCTACCTCAGGGAGCTGAGGGAGCCCGTCTTCCCCATTCAGTACTTCGACCACTTCATGGAGCTTGCACGTAAGTTGTACTCACGTAAAACTTGGGGTGGGGAAACCGAATAAGCTAAATTTTGAGGCTGATCCTGGAATGTTGTCGTTCAGAGGGCGTTCCTGATGCCAAGAGCAGAGATGATGCTAAGAGTAGCAAGAAAGGTCGGTCATTTATTCCTTGAAACAAGGCTTTTCGACATGTCTCCGTCCTCTACTCACCGCGGGAATATTGTGCCGTTTCTTGAAGATGAGCCTATGAATGTGTATTGATAGTCTTCTTTTATATCCAGAGCTCGAGTCCAAGCACGACTTCGTGGTGAAAGTCCGCGACGTCGTCAAGACGTGGAAGCGTCCCGTGTTCGTGGTGATGCGCTTCCTGTTCGCCTTCCTCAACCACCTGAGCGAGTTCAGCGACGAGAACCTGATGGACCCCTACAACCTGGCCATCTGCTTCGGCCCCACCTTGGTACCCATCCCGGAGGAGAGGGACCAGGTGCAGTACCAGTGCCTGGTCAACGAGCTCATCAAGAACTTCATCATCTTCCACGAGGACATCTTCCCGGCTTCGGCCGTGCCTGGACCGAGGTACGAGAAGTACCTGACGATTGAGCCGGAGCTGGATGACGACATGGGTGAAGAAGTTGGGGACTCTCCCACCGAGCCCACCGTCGGGGAGGACCAGGACATGATGGACGGAGAGTCCGAAGTCACCGAAGACGGTAAGAGACAAACATTATCATTGTCAAGCACCGTCAACAAACGTCCACTCAGCTTTTGCTGCAGCCTTGATGCATTAGAAACGGGCTTCTTTCAAGCAAAGTTGATGTGGGAGATCGTTTCAAAAGCGCTTAAGCTGTTGTTCCGGTCAAAGGACCAAAGATACGTGCTTCTCGATTGTTAGCAAAGAGAAAATCATCAACATGTCGACTTGTGCGCGTAATGTCCGTCAATATCTGCTTGCGTATTCACGTCGCTTTTCTCCGTCTCTCCTCCCCCTCCCTTCCCTTTTCCCTTCCTTTCCCCACGTCCACCCTCCGCAGATTCCGTGTTCCACGAAGAGAACGAGAAGGACGTCTCGCTCGACCTATTCGGGAGTAAGTTGGTTGTTGCTGCAATAGTACTGTAGAAGATTCGCCGCCTTTGCCTCTTGATGTCTTCCTCTCACTTTGGCTTCGCAGCACGCCGCACAACATATCCATTATCCACCGTTATCTTAGCCCAGCATCAAACCCAAGATCCCCCATCTTTCACAAACAGTGCTTTCTCTGCATGCGTTTCAATTTCGATCATTTTTATTTCGCACTTCTCTTTGCAATCCTACCTATTTGGCACACCATTTATTCTCCACGGCACCCTCTCGTCGTTTGAGGGAAACTTTGTTTAACGTCCTTGTCTGCAACTTTACAGAATCTGAGGTGATGGAGGCCCAGGCGCTGTACGACTTCAAGGCGCGCTCCTCCCGCGAGGTCAACTTCCACAAGGGCGACACCATCGTGCTGTACAGGCAGGTCTCCAACGACTGGTGGAGGGGCAGCGTAAGGGGCGTAGAGGGCCTCATACCGGACAAGTACATCATGCTCAAAATCAGGTAAGAACATATTTAACTTTTTCCCACATGTTTATTTAGACACTTGACGATTTTATTATTTCCAGGGGCGAGGACGACCGTGACCGCCTGGAGTCTTGCCGTTCCATTGACGAGTCCTCCCTCCCGTCCGGCGCCGGCACTAGGGAGAGGTCTGTCTCCGGCACCCACCCGCCGAGGGGCAGCCAGCCGCCGAGTCAGGGCGGGAGCCCCAGGCAGAGGCTGGGCAGCAACGCCAGCGCCACCAGCGGGGAGCAGCAACATCAGCATCAGCAGCAGTCCTCCCCGTCCACGATGCCGGGCTACTACGGCTCCCCGGTGGCGTCGAGGAGGAACGCCATCAGGCAGAAGAAGCCCTCGCCCAGGTCGTCGGCGGTGGACAACAACGCGTCTCTGGCGGCGCCCGACACTCGCAGGAGCCCCTCTGGGGCGGGGGCGGGATCGGCGCCGGCATCAACCTCCTCGCCGGAAGTTTCTTCAGGCGGCTCCGGACTGAGGTCCTCCTCTTCCACCACGGTGATCACCGTGGCCGGGGCCATGGCCCAGTCCTCCCGCGCGGTCGCTCTCGCTCCTGTCGTACAAACGGAGCAGCAGCAACAGCTGGTGGCTCCGGTGGCGTCGAGGGAATCGCTCAGCCTCGATTCTGGCAACCAATCCCCCAACACGGAGACTGCCACTACCACCAGGATGAGCTGCTCTGGAATCACCACTGATTCGAGGAGCGCAGACGCCGACTCGCTACTGGCAGAGGAAGAAGAGACAGCAAAGAGGTCGCTGGGAGCCGTTGGAGGAGCTTCTGAAAGTGGAGCCGGAGGAGGAGGAGGCGGTGGCAGCACCCACATCATCCGAGTCACCGGGCCCGTCACCAACCTGGACGAGACCGTCCTCAGCGGGGCGGTGCCTCAGCACAAGGCGTCCTCATCCAAATCTACCGCCGCCAGATCCTCCGAGGTAGCCAACCGGGACGACGAGATGACGAGAATATGATTCTCTCTCCCCTTCTTCCTCTTCCTTCTCCCTCTTCCTCCCAAAACTGTGATAGCATGGTGAATCCCTTCCGTTCCCAACAATGCAAATCTGACCCTCGCAGCAGAACACACAAGCGCACACAAAAAAGTAAGAGAGCAGAGGCCTCAGGAAAAAGAAACTTGCCGCACAAAGTCGTGGTATTCCTGTCTACTTTTTGATGTTACAGTAAAGTCGGACTGGACTGCACCACTGCAAGGTCCTTTTTTCTGTCATGTCCCTTCGTTCACGGTGCGCCCCACACACATTACTGTTCTTTTCATCCATTGGCCGTTGCACTGTATCGTGCACATCAAACAGGACCCAATAAGTACCACACAGTCTTACTTAGTTTTGTACAGTACTTACGTAGTCGCACACTATTCCAGACCTGGAAGCTGGTTCGTTTGCGGGCGTCTGAAACCGTCCCACAGTTCTCGTTCTCGTTTGTCCCCTCTCTCACCTTTCTTTGCAATAAACATTGAAACCAGGACTTGAAACGAAAAAGTAATTATCTCCTCCACTTAGGACTGCGAGAGCGTTCCCCGGAGCCGCCAGCCCTTGAGCCCCTCTCTGGAGCAGCGGCTGCAGCAGGAGGGGGAGGAGGGTGCCGCCGCGGCCGCCGCAACATCCTCCCAGGACAGCCTCAACTCCACCGGCTCCAACCGGGAGCTCAAGAGCCAGCTGGACTCCACCATCGCACAGGTGGAGGCCTTCGCAAAGGAGATCATAGAGAAGAGGAAGCTGTCCACCGTCTCCTTGTCTCCGGCGCTGGAGGGAGGTGGAGGAGGCAAGGACGGCGGCGGAGGTGGAGGGGGCGCGGCGGCGACGGAGGGGAGACAGCAGAGGAGCGTGAGCATCGGAGGGGCCAGGCCCAGGCTGCCCACGGTGCCGCAGGAGCCGAGCGGCGCGTCCGGAAGGCCGTTCTCAAACACTAGAGGAGGAGGAGGAGGTGCTGTCATGCTGAGAGAGTCTAGCTGGGGATCAAGGGACCAGGCACTAAATCTGCCTTTGTCGACATCGTCCGGTGGAAGTGGAGGACCTGGTCTCTCTCCTATCGTGGCATCACCGGCGGCGCCATCTTCGTCCTCTTCAGCAAGTGGCCCCAACGTGGCCTCCTTCGCCAAGAACAGGAACCTCTGGGAGAAGAGGAGCGGAGAGGAAGGTGGCGTCGTCTCTGCTGGCGGCGCAGTCTCCAGCTCTCTCTCCGGCCGGGGAGGAGCATTCAGGTCAAAAGACTTTTGGGCTCAGAAGTCCGGTGTCGCTGCCGCAGACGGAGGGAGCAGCAGCTCTGCATCCTCTTCCTCCTCCTCTTCCACCGTGGCCAAGCAGAAGCAGACCCCCGACCTCGTGCTAGGCCTCCCCGTCAGCCAGCAGCGGAGGCAGAGGGCGGCCGCAGCGGCCTCGGCATCAGCTTCCAGTGGCGGCGGTTCCCCAAAGAGCGAGCAGCCACCAGCACCAGTTCCAAAGCCCAGGACGTTGGCCTCCATCCCTTCTTCTCCTGAAGACTCTCCCCCTTCCTCTTCAATTAGAGACGGAGACTCCGCCGCTCCTGCCGCCGTTTCAGGACGGAGGAGGAGGAGCCCGCCCAGCAGGAGCACCAGCAGGGAGGAGGAGCCGCAACAGCAACAGCACCAGACCCCTCGCGTCTCCGCCGCCTCCGCCGCCCTGGCCCTGCGGTCCCAGCGCCCGAGCCCGCTGGAGGCCTCGGCCTCAGTGCGGCCGCAGGTCAGGGTAAAGCCGCAGGTTCAGTCCAGGCGGTCGCCGCAGGGAAGGGGCGAGGAGGGCGGCGGCAGGGACAAGCAACAGTGATTGACCGAACAAAATATCGGACTTGCAAAAGCAAAAAGAGAACGCTTTTCTGTGTATAAAGAAGAGAAAGACACTTCGTCGTTACCACTAGTTTTTATGTTAAAAAATGCGCTGCCTACTTCGCCCTACTTCTTTTACTCGATACGTGTGTGCCACTACCACCACAACCCGTCGCATTCATACAGACTTTCCACCACAAAAAAAAGATTTATCAATCAACGTACACATCGGGAAAACGTCCAAGAAGAGACCAAAGTTGGCTTTAAAGAGTACGCATCATACACGGACGTTCTTTGCATTTTGTACTGTACAGAGCGGCGGCGAAGAGGATTTAAAAATGAGTAATGATACCACTACTACTGGTGCGATGGGCACCAACACAAACAACAGTTTGGAATAAACTAGTCCTATCAATGTGGAGCAACCTTCCGTTTCCTCAGTCTCAACGTTTTTCCGGAGTTTTGGCATCTTGAGATACGTTACGGAATCGCCCCAAGGCAAGGAGATTCTCTTATCTTTAACAACATAGGAATACCGGCGCGTAGGCGTTTTGCATGACTTGCCATTTGTGGAACAACCGTCCGTAGCCCATCCTCGACTATATTACCGTATATTTGTACGTGTTAGTTGAGTACAATCGCGTGAAGTAGCAGTAGCAGCAGGAACAACTCTAGATGAAAAAGGGAGTTCAATGACAATGTGCCATTATAATTCGCTGAGTAACTTTTTACACCTTAGTATAAGATTCGCCGATTCGCCCACGCTACTTTCCTAATCTTCCCTTCCTCCCGGTTTCCCCAGAATCCCCACTCTCCCTCCCGCTCGTGATTTAAACGGTTGGTGGGAAATGGAACGGGAAGAAGATCAACATTAAAACAGAATAAAAGAGAAACAGAGTTTTTCTGGTGCTGTGCATTTAGACATTTTTTGCACCGAAAGAAAACAATACGCTCATATTTTTATGCACTTATGTAGTAACGAGGCAAACTTAAACGCAGCATGTGGTGTTAAATGAGATTTTTAATTTTACCCGCCTTACTTCTCGTTCCACCCAACCTCGACATTTAAACGGACGCGGCAGAAGAGAGAAGAGCAACGAGCAACGAGCAAAAGGGGGGGGAAAAATCAACAGATTTGGAAAAAGTGTCGAAGCGGGAGGACGCGCACGGGGTCGCCGAAGTTGATCAGGGCCAGGTTGTCCACTTCAGGGTTGTTCCAGGATAACTATTCACCATGTGTGACCAGGACGAAGTTCAGCGCATCCTGCAGAAGACCAGAGCCCAAAGGGAGAGGCTCAACCGACACCTCCGGGAAGTCGGTGAGTGCGGAGAATGATTGACCTACACTCAGGGCTTCCCAGTTTCTGAGTCCTGTTGTTTCCATGTTCCAGGTGACTCCCCTCACCCCGTCCGCAGTCCCCTCAGGGAGAAGAACCTGGATGGCCCGTCCACCGTCTCCAACTCCCCCTCCAAGGTGGTCAGGGTATGACAACGTCGTTGCTCGTTCCCTCGATTTAGATGTCTTTGCAACGTTGCCCTATTTTATCTTTTCAGACATCCACCTTCACCAAGAAGTCGGTTCCCTCCTCTTCGACTCCCTCCGGCTTGAGCAGCCCCAGCCGCATCCGCACCAACGCCCTGGCCAAGAGGATCTCCTCTCGCCAGCACAGCCAGGACCAGGAGGAGGAGCTCAAGCCGGACAAGCAGGAGGAGACCCTCAGCAGGGAGGTCACCGAGAAGAAGACCACGCTGGAGGGCAGCCCGGTGAGGGACGGCAACAGGGAGACCTTCACCAAGACCACCATCACCGAGAAGGAGGAGAAGGTGCACAAGACGCAGTACGTCAGGTTCACCGGTGTCTCGGAGCAAGGCATCGAGAAGCTCGTCACCAAGTACGCAGATGAGAGCGGTGACGACGATGACGAGAACAAGGTTACCAGCAGCAGCACCACTAGGACCATCACGCACAAGACCTCCAAGTCGCGTTCCCCCTCCCCCTCGTCCAGGCGCAGGTCGGCCAGCCCTTCCAAGCGCCGCACCCCGTCTCCCATGAAGGACGTGCCCGGCGGTGGCATCGTCACTAGTGCCCGCCGCCAGATGGCCGCCTACGACGAGGAGACCTTCGGAGAGTCCGGCAGGAAGAAGAGGCTGGCGGCGCTGGCGAAGAAGTTCCAGCGCTACGACGACGAGGACGAGGCCATGGAGGGGGAAGAGGCCGCTCCAGTCCCAGCTGAGCCCTGCACTCCATCCGCGAGAGACAAATCCGTGACCAAGGAGGTGGACGTCGACGAGGAGCTGCAGGAGATCTACGAGGCCGCCGAGGAGAGGGCCAGGGAGGTCGTCAGGAGGAGGTCCGCCAGCCCGGCCAAGGACGCTCTCAGGAGGAGGTCTGTCAGCCCTTTCAAGGAGACCAAGAACATGGCCAAGGACCCGGAGTTCATAAAGAGCCTGAAGGCCCAGGGATTTGAGGAGACGGAGAGCAAGACGAAGCTGGTGTACGATTTTAGCGGCGGCAACGGCAAGAGGGCGGCCTCTCCTACGCGCACCGCCATACTGTCTAGCCCTACTAAGACCGCGGCCGAGCCCAGGCCCACCAGCCCGTTCAAGCCGCATCCCCTCCAATTCGTGAGCCCGCAGGTCAACAAGGAGGTGGCCGCCGCAGCCAGGAACAGCCCTGTCAAGGCCACCCCTCCTCCTCCCGCTCCACCCAAGCCTCGCCCGTCTAGTCCTTACAAGGCCCCTCACCCCATGCAGTTCATCAGCCCGCAGCAGCAGAGAGCCCGATCCCCTTCTTCCCGCCCGGTGCCGGCCTCGGAACCGCCGAGGCCACCGCCGAACAAGCCCGCCCGCACCTGGGCCGCAGCGGCGGAAAGCCAGGACGAGGAGGACATGGAGGTGGTTTCCGCTCCATCCTGGCGCACCGAGGCCACCGTCCAGGTCACCAACAACGCTGAGTTCGTTACCCCTTCCCGACTCCCCGCTCCCGCTCCCAAGCCCCCCCAGTCCGAGCCCATGACCGACACGGCCTCCCGCCGCAGCCTGGCAGAGAAGTGGTCCATGTTCGAAGGCAGGCGGCAGCAACAGGACGACTCCCCAGACGTGGACCCGGCCATGATGACCCTCAGCGAGCGGAGGGCGCTCTTCGAGAAGAACCGCACCGCGCCCAAGCCGGTGGCCAGATTCGGCGACGCCGTCACCCCATCCATGCTGAGCGCCGGGCAGGGGAGGGTGGAGGGGGCGATGGCGGCGCCTCCGCCGCAGCCGAAGCAGCTCTTTGCCTCCAGGTCTCCCCCGCGGATGAGGAAGCCCTCGTCCCCGCCGGCCAAGAAGCGCGCCCCGTCCCCGCCTGCGCCGTCGGCGGCCCTCAAGAGGCCGGCCTCGCCCGTCAGGCAACAGCCCTCGCCCAAGAGGGGCGGTGGTAGCCCCAGTAGGAGGAGGGAGAGGAGCAACTCGCCCAAGAAGATGATTCTCAGAGACGACTGGAAGCAGCAGGAGCAGGACAGGAAGAGGTGAGGGACAATCATACACAGAAAATAAAGGTTCCTTCAAACATTTTTCGATTTCAGCCCTGCCAAGGCCAGGTCCCCTTCCCCCGGCAAGAAGGACGAGCATTACCCCGGGGTGAATTCCCTGAAGCGCGTCAAGGTGTCTCCTCCCAAGCCCGGGAACATGTACCCGCAGCTCTTGGAGAGCTCTGACACGGACGACCAGACCAGGCCTAACACCGCCATGAGCGGGGAGAGCGAGGCCGCCAGCGAGGCGCCCAGCCTGGGACTGGCCATCAAGAGAGCTGCCAGCGCTCAAAAGTAAGACACCTCCTGATTTCCTCCCCATCTCAATTGTGCAATTTTCGATTTCTTCCATAGACTTATCCAGGACAGGAGGAAGGCCATGCCGTCCATCTCCGAGAACAGCCGCGACGATGACGGCGACCACGACATGTCCGAGTCCGCCGGGGACATCGACGACATGCTGGACGAGGCCCTGGACGACTCCGGATCCACCAACTTCCAGTCCGAGGGTCCCACTCCTCCCAAGCACGCCAGAACCCGGTCCCCGGGGAAGCAAGGCAAGAGCCTGTCCCCCACGCAGTCGGCGGCCAGCTGGGAGTACGAGACTCCCGTGTCAAAGCGTGAGGTACGGTTCGCTCAATGTCAGAAATGGTTGGAAACAAATAGGTGTTCTTATACATTGTTGTTTCCCTTGCAGAGACCTGACAAGTTCAAGACCCCTCTGGTAGAGGCTGTGGAGGGCAGCCCGCAGGGTCCCCTGCCGGAGGTGGAGGGGGAGGAAGGCTCGACCCTGCTGCACACAGTCTCCTTTTACCGGCGCCAGAAGCCCTCCGTGACCACGACGCCACACCAGAAGATTGTGCGCAGGGCTGGCCCCATGACCATCCCGGAGGAGGGGGAGGACGAGAGGAGGATCCCCAGGGAGACCATCCAGCAGGAGATCAGGAAGCTCCAGGACGAGAGCGAGGAGCAGAGGCAGCGAATGGAGCAGGCCAGCAAGGC
>JAAUYJ010090789.1_pt1 | contig 11968 bp, 10 predicted proteins | sample 7278031 | NCBI WGS metagenome assembly JAAUYJ01 (sample SAMN14350222, study PRJNA611818) | marine sediment metagenome | isolation source: surface marine sediment (1.8m) | place: French Polynesia: Moorea | collected 2018-08 | reverse complement strand
TCCGCAGAAATACCTGCTCTCTTTTCTCCTCTCAGGTGGTGCGAGCGTGCGTTGGTTCGCTCCGTCCGCGTCTGTCAGTCAGACTTCCTGGTGGCGTTTCCGTCCTCGCCTCGCTCGGGCGGCGGGGCACAACAGTAGCAGTGGCTTGATGTGAAGTGGGGGGAGGAGGCGTTGAACTTGGTTTCCCCGAAAATAGACCACCTTTGGCACCTTTCTTTCCTCTCCGAAATGAGACGGCGGTGGCGGGACTCTCTCCTCCCCCCCCCTTTGCCCTCCTCTTCCTCAGGCTCTTTTGTCTGCGTACCTAACCTCCTCTCTCCTTTCTCAAAGTTGGAACAATACCTCTCACGTACACTACACTAGGTACAACAAAGCCACTCTACGAGACAGTGCGAAATAGCGCCCATACGGTACCTGTCTTTCTCCCCGCCCTAAAATGAGACAAACGCCCACAAACCCTAGTTCCCGCCAGTTTTTTCTCAGGGTATCAGTCTGTCCTATAATCATAGCAAAAGAACCTACAGTACATGTGCAATAACAGCTAATTCACGAAATGCACCCATTCAAAAATATATTCTTTTGCTAGGTGAAGTTGGACGTAAGCGCAAAGAATGGAAATTATGGGGACTACAGGTAGAGACCCGGCCTGGTTTCTTCCTGTTCTTGATTCACCCCTTGAGCTTGAGCAGGCCCTTCGGCGACATTCGCGGAGGGGACTCCCGGCGTGCCCGCCCGTAGGGAATCGTCGTACTTTGCCATGTCCGCCCCCTGCTGCTGCTGCTTGTTCTCCTGCTGTTGCACTTCGGCACTTGCGGCCACCTTCGTCTTTGGCGGCGCCGTTTCCCCGTCGACGCCCCTCAGCCTCTGGTCGAATAGCACGACGCCCACCTTGTCGCCCACGCGCCGCAGCCGCGTCACCATCTCGGCCCTCGCCCGCACCGCCTCCATCTGGGACTGGAGGAAGTGGCGCTCGAGGAAGGCGATGACGCTGGGGTCGTGCAGCACAAGAGCCCGGTAGTGCGTCCCGATCAGCTTGGCGTTGATCCACCGCTCGATCTCCAGGGCGTCCTCGGCCACGCTGAGCGGCCTCCGCCACCAGAGCGAGGCCGGCCGCTCCACCGGGCGGAATGCCACGCGAGCGCCCCGCTGCGACAGGTAGTCCACCACCCGGTAGGCGCGCCGACGCTTCTCCCGGGCCAGGGACGCGAAGAAGTCGGCGAACCCGCGCAGCCCCACGCCGTCCCTGCCGAAGTAGGCGGCCATGGCCAGGTAGGTGAGGCTGGCGTGGAGCTCCCGGTTCATCGCCCGGTTCAGCATCCGGGTCAGTTCCGGGAAGTGGTTCTGGAGGAGAAATTTCGGGCGGGATTCCCTTGACATCAGAAACGCGACGGACAATTTAGAATTTCAAATACTAAGAGACTTCTATTTACCAATTTGCATTTTAAATAAATTAAAAAATAATTATTCAATTTTGACGTTGTTTGAACGTACTGTACTACTACCAAACAGAAAACCGAAATAAAAGGAACACAGCGAACTAAAGAAATCACAAAAGGTAAATATTGTGCATTTCGCAAATCGCAATTCACATGGTCTGACTTTACTGTACGTATCGCTTATTGACTAAATTCTTTGGATGACGAAGAAGTGCCTATCCAGGCAAAAACGAAATAATGCGAAACAACGTGGCATAGACAAGACATTATTTGGAATTCACTTTGTCCCATTCCAAGGAACTGCTCTCACCGCGACTGCCGCGCCGATAAAAACGACAAGGAGACCAGCAGCAAGCCTTGGAGGAAGACAAATCAATGCACTTAACAAGTAAGTGCCAGACAATTGCGACACTAGAATGACTCACCTCACCTTTGGACCTTCTTCCTGTTGCTGTTGCCGGGCTTCTTGCACCAGGCCACCGAGACGTCCTCATCCTTGCCGTCGCCAAACGCACGAACGATGTCGTGGGCGCTGGAATGAGAAAAGAAGACACCTTTTGACCCTCCGAAAAAAGATTTTTTAAAAAGACTAATCATGCTATACCTTCGATTCCCGTAGATCGCAATGAAAGCCTCAGAGGGAGATCCGGGAATGGGCCGAGTGTCCACCCTGCCAAAGCGGGCCAGCCTCTCAGCTAGCTGGATAGGAAGAGGAATCCATTCGAGTAATAGTGTGAAACAATCATGGCGTAAAACATTACCCTGACGTGGTCCAGCTTCTTCCCCGACTTGGTCTTGGCCCTCAGCTTGAAGACCCAGGTGGGATCTGGGTCCTTGCCGCCCAGGACGATGTGGGTGACGGCGGCGCGGCCGAGGCCAAGCTGGTTCTTGTACTTGTCCATGGCCATCAGATGCTCGCGGAAGTAGAGGGGGCGGGTGCCGACCGCGGGCCTGGGCGAAAAGAAGCCAAAATAGTGTAAATATTTTTTACGCAGGTAGTGCTTGATACTCAACTGCTTGTTGACCTTGGCTGCGAGGTGCATCATCTTGACGAAGCAGAAGCCGGTGCAGAAGGCGTCATATCCTGCCTCGTGGAGGAACTTCCCTCCCTCGTCCCCGTCGTACTTACGGTCGAAGATGGGGTCTGAGCTGGCCTTGACGGCGGGGCAGTAGGCAGGGGCCTTTCCACCCTTGGAAGAGACTTCGTTAGCGGAGAAGGCAGACATCAGCTCCTGGAGGTTGGTGCACGACATGGAGGCTGTAGAAAGGGAGGCGGGAAATGGGTTCTTTAGATTCGATATAAAATAAATAATTGCATTGTCACCCGCCGCTCCGTCTCCCTCTAGTTCCAGCTGCCTCCTGAGCACGTATGCGATTTGCTTGGTGTCGAAGACGGTCGGGAAGCAAGAAGAGAGGTCGTCCTTGAAGGAGGAATACCTGCAAAAACACGTGAATATGCCAAACGATTTCATTTCTATATTTTATTTAATTTATTTCAGTACCCGAGGGGCAAGTCGTCGACGAACTGCTGGTACAGCCTCATGAAGTCCCCGAGGCAGTTGTGGCCAACGAGAACCTTTTTTTGGTCGGACAGACGTTGGATGACCTGAAAAAACGACAAGTGCGACTAGGTAAACTTTTGTGCGCTTTTAATGAAACCTGTGAAAATCCCTTGAGCTGCTCGAGTAGATCCTCTACTTCTTGGGCCGGAGTCTCTCGAGACAACTTCTCCCTCTCCTCCTTGGAGACTTTCCTCACGATGATAAACTGAAAAACCCACGTTCAACAATTGGTGGTTCAAATTTTCGTGCCTAATTCCTCACGTTTTCATCCTCCTCCGCCTTGAACGTCCACACCCCCGGGCACCTCCTCCTGATCTCCTGCAGCATGAGGAACCGCGAGACGCCCCCGCAATCCACAGACAACTCCTGCTCCTCCTTGTCTCCCTTGTCCACCCTCCGCACCCACTCCGTGACCTCGTTGCAGACCTCCCTGAGCACGTCCTCCTCGTCGTGGTCCACGTTCCGCTCCACGTCGCCCTCGCCCGCGTTCAGGTGGGAGCGGAGCAGGGACTCCTGCGAGCCGTTCAGGTATCCCACGCCGTCGCGGATGAACTGATAATACAACTTCGATTTGAGAGACATTCGCAATACTAGGGTTGTCTTCCGCACCTTGTTGAAGTCGAACCCGTGCCTGGCGAGGAAGTGCACGCTGGAGGGGGAGCACACGAAGGGCTCGTTGAGCGGGCCGAAGGATCTCGGGCAGACGTACACGTTGAACGTCTCCACGGTGTACTCGGACAGGGCCTTGTCCAGGGTGAAGAAGGCCAGCCCGACCTGGCTGATGACCCCCTTGCGGGCGTTCGTCTTCAGCTTCTGGTAGCGCTCCTCCAGGCTGTCAAACAGGCTGGGAGAGACGAGGACACGAATGGTAATGAATTATACATTGCTAAGTACATGTTGCTGATCTCACCTGCTCTTGCACGCCTGTTCGGCGTTGAGCGCCGTGTACTCTGCGTCCACCGCCACGAACTGGCAGGTGTCGGCGGCGGACAGGATGCGCGGCAGGAGCGAGGGGAAGTTGTGCGTGCTCACCTCACAGGCCATGGCGGGGATTCGGTAAAGAAATAAAAGAACGGGTCCCACTACTTAGGGGCCTAGTAATTCGTGGTCGTGGGCCCTTAGCTCTTCCTTCTTTCTACTAACTCAAAAGTCAAAAGTCAAAAGAGTGAAAAGACAAAATGAAAAAGCGATGAAAGGTATTGATTATTGAAACTTGAAAGCAGGGGGAAAACGTTTTTTGGCTTTTCGGCAGGGTTGCCGGATCGATAAAATGTGTCAAAATCAAAATTTCGCCAAAATCCCTCAAAAATTTCGCAAAACGTTCAAACGCCTTTATATGCCTTTTTTATTAACACATATTTTGAACACATCCCATGATGTACGGTTAAAAAAATCCCTTTTGTTTTTGAAGTTTTATATCTAGATTTGTTTTTCGTAGTACATATGAAATCGTAACTTTTTCCAAGTTTCGCCAAATTTAGCCAAAAATGGATGGCGAAAAAGTTATTTTAAAATTTAGCCAGAGCCTTATTTTTTTGCCATTTTTCGCATTTTGGCGAAAATTTCGCCAGTCCGGCAACGCTGCTTTTCGGCACTATCTTTGAAGAGATTTTGCAGAGTTTCCAGATGGGGGAAAAGTTTAAAAGCCAAGTCGATGCTATCAATGCTATGGGAAATGTGTGCAAAATGAAAATATGGAAGTACAACTGTTAAGGAACCTCGGAGAGAACAAGTAATAAATAATGAGCTGAAAGTTATATTTTCTTCATAGGAACGAAAGGTCCTAAAAACAAAAACAATTTGCGAAAAGAAATTCACACTAAGAAACTCTCATTTTGTTGCACGATTCTTCAACAATGGTAAATTTGTGAGACCATGAGCTATGCGTCCTACGCAATGAGTTGATTTACATTTTCATCCTATTGTCTGGGCCCAACCCAAAGACGTTTTCCCGCCCCTCGATAAGTCTTTGGCTGGTCCTGAACTACGGCCCCATGATCTGGCAGAACCACCTGTGGCCAAATCTCAGCTTTCTCCGGGGCCTTCCTTTCCCTGTTCTCTCTCCGGTGGCATCAGGCATAGAAGGGGTCCGGGTCCAGGGGAAGGGGCGATTTCTCGGAAAGGGTTTTTCTCTCTTGGCGCCAAACCTCCAAAAGAAATTCCATCAACATCAACAAAAGGAAAAACACAAACAGTGACAAACCCAAGGGCCACGGAGTGACGGGACGGCCACCCCCACCCCGGCAACGGCAAATCGTCCCGGCCGGTAGTCCGGTACGGCTATCCCGGACCCGGTGTCCCTCTCCCGACCTTGACCTTGACCTTGACCCCTTGGTGCCTCGCTAGACTTCGTCATGGCCAAAGAAGAGGGAAAGCGGCCAAGGCGGCAAGACGGGAAAAAGGCGAACAAGATCGCCTCGGAGGCGGACAGGTGCGACATGGCCTCCACGTCCGCTTCGCCCTCCTGGTTGCCATCTTCCCCGCCCCTGAGCTTGACCCGCGATGCCTTCCTGCGTACCGTGGCGCTGTCCTACCTGTGCGCCTTCGCCTCACTGTACCCGCAGGTGCCAGGGCTGTACGGCGCCAGGGGAGTCATGCCCGCCGCAAAGGCGCTGGGGGACGCGCACGAATTCCGCCTGCCCTCCCTGCTGGAGCAGGGGCCCGCCAGGTTCCTGGAGCAGGTGCGGCCCAACCTGCTCAAGCTGCTGTGCCCGGCGCTGGGGCTGAGCGCCGACCTGGGCATGGACCTGCTGTGCCTGGCCGGGGTCCTGCTCTCGCTCATCATGACCTTTAGGTGGATATTAGTCACTGGACGTGGACAACAGGTGTCATTGCCATTTCCTTCTTTGTTCCCCTCCAGGTCCGGGTGGTGCCATAAGCTCAACTTTCTCGCCCTGTGGCTGTGCTACAAGTCCCTCTTCGACGTGGGACAGACATTCCTGTGGTTCCAGTGGGACATCCTGCTGCTAGAGACAGGGTTCCTCTGCCTCATTGTCGCCCCGCTGACCACATTCCAAAAGTTTGGTATGTTTGCCAAAAGAACAACGATTGTCAATGTTCTGCTATTGAGCATTTTTTTTATTCATTCCAGGCCTGAGCAACCACCGCCGCACCTCTCCCTGGGACCGTGTGACGCTCTTCCTGGTCCGCTGGCTGCTCTTTCGGATGATGTTCTCCTCGGGCGCCGTCAAGCTGCTCAGCCAGTCAGTGTCGGAGCGAGCCTCCCTTGAGAGATCGGAAGAGAAATACGAGGGGTTGCGGGACGTCAAGAGCAGGTCGTAAAGAACTGGGGGAACGGTCTTCAGGGCCTGTGATAGAGTCTAGAGACGTTCGCTTACGTCAAGGAAAAAGTTAGCGCTCTTGCCACGGGTGAAAATGTTACTAACCCCAGTCCTAACAACCTGCTTTCATTCGTCCCCTACTCCTCTCCTCCCTCCTTGAGATAGGCGTAATTTCCCGTCCTTGTAACTTTTCAGGTGCGAGGCCTGGTGGGGTCTGACGGCCCTGCCCGTGCACTACGAATCCCAATGCCTGCCCACCTGGCCGGCCTGGTACGCCTACCACCTGCTGCCGGACTGGGCGCACAAGCTGTCGGTGGTGGGCACCTACGTCATCGAGATGCCGCTCACCATCCTCTTCTTCGCCCCCACCAAGGAGCTCAGGATGTTCACGTTCAAGGTAGGACAATGATGTCTTTCGATCATTTTTACTGGACGACCTTGGAAGCTACTAGCACAGGATTACGAGAAAATTCGGTTGGGTACTTCTGTTCTGTCCGTCGGGATCTAGCCATATTGGATTTGCGTGGTGGTGAAGGTGTTTAAGCAAGTGTTGTATCGGCTCGTGACCATGTTTCCCCCATAATCATGCGGGCGTGTCCTGTTTGAAGAGGTTCCTTCCACACTCCCCGCCACCCTGGCACTACACACTTAATTTTCTCCCCAGAGAAAAGCACATTGCCGAACACTACCTGGTAAACGGGACTGTTATTCTGATCGATCAACGTCCATCCATCAATGAATAAAAGTTCCATTCAGCGCCAGTTAGCACTGTAAGGGGGAGTACGGAAGAAAGTATTTGCCAAATGCATGAGTGATGATAACGGTTCGTCGCGGCAAAGCTGGCAAGTGGCAATCCAGCAGAGGAAATGAACGGGCCTTTGCGCACTTTGGCGCTCTTCTTGACTATAGCCCTAAAGACTCGTTTTACTGAGACTTCGTTGGCGACTGGCATTGTCGACTTTTGGCACAGATTTGACTGGACTGCTGTCTCGGTTGTGGTGGCGGAAGATATAAACTTTTCCGTCAGAGATCTTTTGCAGCGGCTCTGCAAGGAATCTCTCGCCCAAGTCAGAGTTGTAGGCCTGAGCCAAGCTGAGTCGATCCCAAGAGACGCCGACGGCGTCCAGACTGAGATGGTCACACTCCTGTTGGGAAAACAGCCAGAGCTGGCGAAACCGAAGTTATTGGAGGTGCTGGAAAGAAGCACTGCCTTCTCTATCCTTGTCGTCTGTGAAGAGGGAAACTGTGACTGCTGGAAAAAGGGCCTCAAAATCCCTTTGGGCTTATTTCGCATCAAATTTGATAATGTTGGAAGGAGCAACGTCTCCAAGATTGTTGCAACAAGATTTGAAGATGGGCAAGGGCTCTCCTTTCTCGAGAGTGCCGTTCTGCTTCCTTTGAGCGACGTGTCTGGTTCTTATATGCACGTGATCACCCTTCCGTATGAGCCCTACCTCTTCTTGGGGGAATGCGAACCAGTCTGCAAGGAGGCTTCCGGGCTCACCTTCGACATCCTCGAGGCGGTGGCGTTGGAGGCTAACTTCACCTTCACCATTCGCCTGGAGCCGAGCGGCGACTGGGGCGCGGCTCCCGATCCAATAAACGGAAGTTTCAACGACAGTTTCGGCAGCGTCTTTGGCAGCGTCTTGGACGGCTCCAACGATCTCCCGCTCAGCACCTGGAGCCGCAACCCGAGGAGGAACTTCTGGGCCGACTTCACCAGCCCCTTCGGCTACGACTACTTCAGGTGCTTCGCCGACGAGAGGGAGGTCTCCAGGGACGACTTTGCCGTCTTGCTCAAGCCCATGACGGTCCCGTCGTGGGCGCTGTCCTTCCTGCTGATTGGAGCCGTGGTGCTGGGCAAGGACGGGCTGAAGGCCTACCACCACACTGACGATTCAAACTGGTTCAAGATGTGGATGTCGGTGGGCGGACTGGCGTGCACAGTAGGCACAGCATACTACAGCGGGGCTCAAACCATGTTCCTGGCTTCCGAGCCAGACCTGCCCTTCTCGTCAATGCTAGAGGGATTGACCAAGGCCACCGACTGGGAATTCCTGGTTGGAGCCGGGGATGAGACTTTCGTTATCGACGCCCTGAGAAACTTGGCCAAAAACGATCCCAACGCCCTGAAGAAGGTGGCCGAACTGAAGACCGCCTTGGAAGAAAACCCCATGTCCAGCCTGGAAGCCATCCAAACCCTCAACTCTGATCACAGCTGCCTCATCTCCCCGGTGGCGAGGGTGAGGCTGGAGCTGCGAGGGAAGAAGTCGTCGGCGAGCAACAACAGGAGGCTGGTGTCCTTCTGCGACCCACTGGTGTCCCCGCACGCCTTCCTCCTGCCGCGCAGCAGCCCGTTCAAGCCGGCGCTGGAGAGGGGTATCGCCAGCCTGAGGCAGCGGGGCACGCTGAAGGCGCTGGCGTGGCGATGGGGAATCTCCTCCGAGTGGACGGAAGATTCTTCCGCCGCCCTCAAGAGGAGCATCGGCTTCGGACAGGTCTCCTCCGCCTTCGCCTTCGGGGCGGTCGTGGCCGCCGCCTCGCTGCTGCTACTTCTCTTCGAGAGATACTCGGTCTGGGGGAGGGGCGGAGCTCATGCTGCGTGCTAAACTAGCTAGGCATATATCTCGTTTGACAAGTAATAAAGGATTTGGCACTTTGAAATATGAAGGCATAATGGAAAACAAACCTCTTTCCGAGTTTTCGTCTAGCTGGATGGAGCGGCTTATGAAAAGTTTTCGATATTCAAAGAGAGCCTCTTTAGACTTTCGATTACGGATAGAGAATTTCGGCGCTTTGCTTGGTAAAGAATGCAGTTTTCCTGCATTGCGAACATGGCGATACCTCTTCTCATGTACACAGCATAAATATTGCATCAGGGGTAGGGCACGTACTTTTTTGTTTGCTAGGCGATTTTCTAGGCAATGGGCAAGACGCTTTTTCATGTGTAATTGCGAGATATCGCCCTCTTTTGTGCATTCGAAATGGACGCAGGTACCATTCCTTCCGAACAACAACCTTCGCTTTCCTGCTATGTAATATTTTTTGGCCACTTGAAGCTCTCGGGAAAAAGGGCAGAGAGAGAAGCAACAGTGCAGTGTTCCATTATTGGCGATTGCGTCTCGTTCCTTTCTCCGGCTTGCTGGCCCTCAGGGATTCGAGACTATCTATACATTCATTGTTTTTTGTACGCTGAGGTACGCTATAGTGTTTGCCGCATGGCATATATCGGATATTTTGGCATGATCATTAGCGGTCGAAGTGGGCTATCTTCTTTGTTCGTCCGAAAGGAGCACGTCTGTTGAACACGGGAAGGAGACGTGAACTGTTGCTTGCTAGCAGCATGTCTGCCTCGGTCTGGCTGATTTATCTTCTTCTGGCTTCTTTCGCTACCGGAGATCAAGATGATGCCACCGCAATAGATCTTTCAAGCAAGGTACTTATTGCATTGTTGCAACGCCTTCTTTTTGTCTCCATTTCGAACTTTTTTGCAGATATCAGAATTCTTTCACAGGATGCAATGGAAAGACTTGGCTGTGTTTTCTGAAAGGAACCCCTCAAGGTTGTTCAATTCTGTTATCCCCAAATTGTTCAAACTCGCGACCGATTCAAAGATCCGACTTGTGCAAGATGTAGGCTCTTCGCCAAGGAATGAAGACGGCTTGCAAAGGGAAAATATGGTGGTCTTCGCCGGAGATGAAGTCAGTGAAGACTTTTGGAGTCTTCTGATGCGAAGCTCGGCTTTCACCATCCTCTTGGTAACGGGAGAAGAATGGAACCCAACTTTCAAAGTGCCCATGGGCCTATACCACCTGAGGGAAGGTGGCAGAGTGACCAGGATAGTCACAGGCAGGCCCAGGCCTGGCGAAATCGGTCCCGCGTTTCAAAGGAGCGAAGAGCTCTCGCCGCTCGGCGACTTTGGCGGAGTACGCCTCCAAGCCGTGACCCTCACTTACCCGCCGTTCCTCACGCTGCACTCGTGCCCAGAGCACGGCGAGCCCTGTACGGAGGCCTCGGGGCTGTGTCTGGACGTGTTGGAGTTCCTGGCTCGAGACGCCAACTTCACTTTCGACATCTACGAGGAACCCTCCAGAGACTGGGGCATACTTCCCGGCAGGAACTGGACCGCGGCCGACACGGAGGGGGTGATCCGCGGGGTCCTCAATGGCTCCAACGACCTGCCGCTGAGCTCCTGGGAGATGAACCCAATCAGGTTTTGCATACTTAAATCGCAGACTTGCGTCTTGCAGTTACCTTCGGCGAGTTCAAATTGTTTTTTCAACAATAAAAAAGGAAAGTTCATGTTTTCCCATTTAATTTGAATTAGAAAGCAGGGATATTTATAGATTTCCTATTTCCTATTTCCTATTTCAATTAGATATTTCTGGGCCGACTACTCCGCCCCCTTCGCTTGGGACAGCCTCCGGTGCTACGCCAGCGACAGGCAAATGTCCTCCAAGGACCTGTCTTTCCTGCTGAAGCCACTAACGTTGATGTCATGGCTGCTTCTATCCGCTCTGTTCTTATCAACCGCTTGCATTCGGAAAGCATTTGTCTTCTGCTCCAGAGCATCGTCCGGAGACAAAATATGGACCATTGTGACGGGCCTGGCATGGTCATTGATTATCGCTTACTACAGCGGTGCCCAGGTAAAGCCTTCTGTTGTCAGAGGTAGTATCTTTTGCTTAAAAAAAGTCTTGGACCAGACCATGTTTCTTACTCTGGAACCTGACCTGCCCTTCGATGCCATATTGGACGGCTTGGGTCGCCCCACCTGGAAGGTGGTTCTGCCCAAGGGCGACGAGATGATCGTGGTCAACAACTTCTTCTACTCGTCCGGCACCGACGCCGACCAAGAAGCTGAGGTGCGAAAAATGGCTAAGACCTTCCTGGACGATCCGGTGGAGCTGGGAGACGCCATCGGAATGCTTAGAGACGAGAAAATGTACATGGTCACCTTGGTTTCCAGGGTTCAGGACTGGCTGATGTACGTAGAATGCAAGAAACAGTATCGTTCACTGATTCTTTATTTAATCCGTTCTGTTGCGTTGTGCACAGAGAGCACGGATCCAGCTTAGACTTTGAGGTGGTGACGTACTGCGACCCACTCTACCTTCCCCTGCAGATGCTGCTTCCCAGGCACTCCCCGTTCAAGAAGATCATAAATAGGGGCCTCTCCAGGATGGGCAAGATGGGGACCCTTCGAGCCCTGGCCCGCAGGTGGGGCCTGTCCAGCGCAGGGCACCAGTCTGGACTGTCCAAGCACGGAAGGAGCATTGACTTTTGGCAGGTGTCGGCCGCGTGCGTCGGCGTCTGCTCGGCGGTGGCGCTGGCACTGCTCATACTGTTCTTCGAAATCGTGCACAAAAAGTCTGCTGCTAGTCGTAATGCATTGGGGCGGTACCGCCCTTGTGAAGGAAATACACGTGGAGGAATATAATTGCCAGTATCAATAACTCATTTCCGGAAAGAAAATAATTTGCCAGTTATCTTCTGTCCCAGGTGTTTTCGTTAGTTCGACCGAAAATTATATTTTAGTGTCCTTTTTACCTGCGGCCGTAGGCCGGCAGGTCAAAAGGACACTAAAATATAATTTTCGGTCGAACTAACGAAACACCTGGGACAGAAGATAACTGGTAAATTATTTTCTTTCCGGAAATGAGTTATTGATACTGGCAATTATATTCCT
>JAAUYJ010192029.1_pt1 | contig 11969 bp, 13 predicted proteins | sample 7278031 | NCBI WGS metagenome assembly JAAUYJ01 (sample SAMN14350222, study PRJNA611818) | marine sediment metagenome | isolation source: surface marine sediment (1.8m) | place: French Polynesia: Moorea | collected 2018-08 | reverse complement strand
GTGGGGGGATTTGGAGGGACTTTTTCCCAATCTCCCATGAACACTGAAAAGTTATCTTCAAAAGGTTGTATCCAAAGAAAACTTTTCTACAGAAAGGTTGTATCCAGAGAAAACTTTTCTTTTAAATGGGTGCATCCAGACAAAACTTTTCTTCAAAATGGGTGCATCCAGAAAAAAATTTCAAAATGGGTGCATTCACAAAAACTTTTGCTGCAAAATTGATGGATCAAGACAATTTTTACATCAAATTGGGTGCATCAAGTCCCTTTCTTTTTACAGAATTTAGAATTTTTTTAAAAAAGTCTCTCTTCATGTCATAAAGGTTTATCTTTTGATGTGATTCAGTCTATAGTCTGAAAACTTCCCAGTCAAAACTACAGTAAGTCTGAACTCTGAAGCAAATGCCGCAGATCAGTGAAAGGATCCCTTTCTTGTTACCTACCAACTGAGCTCAAAATTAGAATTCTACCTGATATCCTCCCAGCATATTTTGTGGTTGCCCGCTATTTTTATTTTAGATTTTCCCCCCATTTCCCCCCTTCCTCGTGTCTCAAAAATATTTTTTAAATCTGCTGCTTAGTCTTTGTTTTAAGAAATATTAATGTGCTCCTACTATTATCACAACTTTGAACTTAGTTAAGCTACCCAGCAACCAAAACTTTCGTCAAAACCTGCTGCAGACCTTTGGAACAGAATCTGTTCTTGTTTTAGGAGCATTGTCCTCAACCTTACCCACCATAAACCAGCAAGCAAAAGCTCCGCTTCTGTTTTGGCAAAATGTCGTTGATGCATTGGCACTACTCTTTCAAGCTCCTGGCTATATCTGACAGCCTCCATTTTTGGACATTGAGTGGAGGAGAAAGGGATTCTACATTTAAGAAATGGCTCTTTGGGAATATAATCAAAAACTTATGTTGTGTCAGCAAAAGTAAACGATATTGATTTTGCCCATTGCACTGCAAGACTTTTATTGAAGTGGGTCATCAGTATGGAACATCAAATTCTCTGGTCGACCAAAATTTTCTTGGTCGATTAAATTGTAATTTTGCAGTCAGTTATTCGATTAACTGCCTCTTACTACGTATATAAATGATCCTTTTTTACTATACTTCTCCATTTTTTGAGCCAAAAAACATTTTGTCCGTCTCAATCATAAGCAAAAAATAGAGAAAAAGTTTGATTTCATCCACAAAAACTTTTTAAAAAAATCCTAAATATTTTGTATTTTTTACAACATAACAATCATTCGACTAATTTTGCCAGTTTAAGTTAGTAGTCAGTTAATCGAATCTTTTGCAGCAAACACTAGTGGAATACAATGATCGAATTTTTGAACTATAATCTATATATCTTGTCACCAATCCTTCATGTCCCAAGAACAAAATGTCATATGGCTTTCCCCATGGACAATGTTAGGAAATCTGCCTACCATGATCTGTATTTTTTGATGAAGGAGAAAACTTATAAATTTTGCCACCTAGCAAATATATGCTGACATGGTCAAAACGAATTACTGCAACTGCGGCTAAGGCTTGTTTGGCAGGGGAGGGCAGGAGAGGAAGTAAGAAAAGAGGAAAACAGAGGCAAAGCCTTTGTATATTGTCTTTATGTATCTTTGACCTCTCAACAATTATCCACTAGACTAAATACAACTGGGATTGTTCCAGACTTCCATTAGTAACAGTTTTCAAAGAAACCTTTAGCTTCAAAGCTATGATATTGCCCACATCAATAGAGGCGGGGAGAAAATAAACGAAAAATATTTAAATAACAACAGAAAAAATAAAAACCCACCAAGGAAACAATATCATTATTTTTTCTCCTTTTTGTAGCGGACCAGCGGAGGGAAAGAGCGGCAGGGAAAAATATTTTTGAATCAGGGAATAGACAGCATTACATATTTCTTGACCGAATAAATATGAATATTGTTTGATGGGCTTACTTTTTCACGCTGCCCACGTTGTCCATTTTTGCTAAATTGGTAACCAATATCTGAAAGCCAAATCCACAAAAAGCTCCCTTTTGCTGCTATACCCAGAACAGACAAAATAAATTTTTCGAGCCCATGAGACAATGCAAAGTCATGCATGATAGCTCGTTATGACGAACAGTCACAAACTTGTCCTGCCGCTGCCAATGTTGTTTCAAAATGTTCCCCCAAAGTGATGGAAGGCTTCTCAAATACTAGAAATGTGAGGTTCGCACCATGTGCGTGCCACCGCCATGAGTTAGACAAAGAAACTCAAACAGCTCCTGGGCACGCAACCCAAAGAAAGCTGATCCAAAACTGCGACAAACGCGTTTTTGCTGTGTTCCTCTTTACTCACTTTGACCTAGATGGACTCTCTTCATCCACGGGTAAATCTGAGGCGGGTTTCCCCCCTTGGAATCCCCTCCCGATTTAGAAGAGACCTTGTTGTTATTGCCTTCCCCCGACGATCGCCCTCCTCCTCTGCCGCCGCCGCTTCCGCCGCTGCCGCCGCCGCTACCAGAACCAGAATTGTCACTTTGATTATTGTCCGTTCTCGTCTTTGGCGAAGAGGAGGAAGAGGCCGCGGGGGAGGAGACCAGGGGAGGAGTCACACTGTCTCCACCGCCTCCCCCTCCCCCGTCAGGAAGGTGCCCTTGAAGATGGTGGTGCTGAGAATGGTGGTGGTGGCCCATGTTGCCCACAGCAGATGCTTTTGAGTTTGCTCCGGGTGAGGGCGAGGAGGAAGAGGTATTTGATGCTGCGGCCGCCGCGGCCGCTGCGGCCGCGGCCGCCGCCGCAACAGCCGCTGCGTGGCAGTCTCCCACGTCTGACGCTGTTGTCGCCGCCGCCGCGGCATGACTCAGGTCCTGCGGCGAGCTGCCGCTGTTGGTTGGCGCCTCTGCTCCACAGCTTTGCTGTTGCGACGAGGATGGGCTGGGATTTGCACTCCCTCTTTGGCCTGACGAACTGTTGAAGTCGTTGTTAATACTGTTTGAGGTTGCTGCTGCTCCCGCCGCGTTCACTCCTGCCGCCGATCCGCCACCACCTCCTCCTCCCATCATGAGCGAATATTGGCCGTACTGAGAGTGCGCGGCCAGGTTCGGGGAGTAGCAGCTTGGGTAGTTCATTCCGTAGTAGTCCTGCTGCTGCTGTGCCGCCGCCGCGACTGTGGCGCCAGGTGCCCCTGCTGGAGCGCCACCGCCACCACCACCACCTCCTGAGTTCTGTCCCGCCGTTGCCTGATCCGAGGAGGCGGAGGCGTAGCATTGCGCCAGGGTGTTGACGAACTGGTAGGAGCTCATGGCGGCGATACCCTGATCCATGAGTGCACTGATTTGCAACAAGACCGCTTACTTGGCCTTCTTCTGCTCCCTAGTTCACTTTTCTCCCCAAGTCTTCTTCTTTTTTGTTCTATTATTTATGTCCCTCAGCCGCCACCGCACCAGATTATTTTTCCAGCATGACACCCCAAGTGAGCAAACATGATCTCCCTTGAATCCTCGGGGGAGGGATGAGGAGGGGAGGGGAAAGAAAGACAGAGAGCGGCGAGATGGGGAGATCTTTTTCTCACTCACACTGCCCAGTTTCTCCAAGACAAGGATTTCCTTTTTATTGCCATTGGCTGGTCAATATATATCGCCCTCTCTCTCCTCTGTCACGGCAATCAATCGACTTGTGATTCAGTCCATGTTGAATGAGGGCCGCCTATGGAGGGAAATAGAGAGCCGCTCTCTTTCTATGTATGAGGTCGTGTATGATGTGTGGTACTACTTCAGTGAAAGAGGAGAAGCTATTATGAGGATCGAAGTGAGAGGGAGGAAGGAAGGGGAGGGGGCGCAAGTCGACGGGCGATCGAGGACTGAAGAAAGAAAGAAAAGAGAGGAACAAGTCGTAACTCAAGCCCTTCTTCCCCTCCGTGTGTGAGGGCGGCGGCGGCGGCGGCGGCGGATTCGACATCGACGGCGGCCACCGGTCTGTGTGTGGCTCCGGGTTCTCCGCCGCCTCCGCCTCCATCAGCTGAAGGCACACGACCGGCGGCGGCGGCGGCGGCGGCGGCGGAGGGAGGGACAGGCAGCATTTCACATACGCACTCACTCTGCAAGCACGCACGCACTCACCAAGCAAGCACGCAGGCAGGCAGGCACCTAGCAGTATATATAGCCTCCCTCCCTCCTGTGCTATCTTCTTCCCCTCCTCACGACTCTAAATCAGTACACTCTCGCCCTGTAGCCGGCGATTCGCGGCGCCATCGCCCGTTCGAAAGAGAAAGCTTACTCGAAGCAATGGGTAGGCAGGAGGAGGAGAGAGAGAACGGAGGGAGAAGAAGTTGAATGGTGGGGGGAGGCAGATTTCGTGCCTCCTTCGTTCTTATGCAGGACAAAGAGGAGGAGGGACTACGACGAGGAGCAGCAGCAGCCAAGGTGCTTGCTTTGGTACGTAGTAGGTGTGTGGGCTTGAAGCATACACATGGGTGTATGCATACGTGGGCACGGGGAGGGGTACTGTTACCCCCCCTCCTGAAGTGCAAATTCCGAATTCCCCCTTCTTCAGGACACTTTTTTGACCCCCCCTTGTCCCGAGAAATTTTTTACCCCCTACCCGCCCTAGTCCCCGGAAATTTCCCCCCATTTTCTAGGTGAAAATCCACAAACATATGCCTCAAAAAGGTTGTTAAAGTTTAGTTTTTTGTTAAAAATTTTTTTCCCGAAGATCCCGATTAGCCCCCTCTCTTCCCCCCTCCTGGAGCAGAAAGTGCTTCCCCCCTTGGAGCAAAAATCCGAATCCCCCCCCTCCTGCCGACCTATCCCCCCTCCTGCCACCCACAACCTTGGCCAAGTATGGATGTACCACTGTACCTAAGTGCGTGTATTGTGCATGATAAATGCGATCCAGCCATACCTGAGTGACCAAGAGCGTCGTGGTGCACAAAAAGTTGTTTGACTCCAAATTATTATACTCAATAGCGTAATGACATATAAATTTCTTTTAAAAAGTCCGACCCTAGTTTTGCGATATGCGGCATATCTCGTTTATTCCACCTAGCATGGCGACTTCACATCTGAAAATGGAAAGAAGATCCATTATGCATCACAAAAATCTGTAGTTAGGCATTACAAAATGACACGAGTGGCTCAGCCAAACCTGCCCCCCTAACGGCGGGGGAAAAATTATATGGAAAAACCTAGGGTTTTTCGGGAAAAGGTATTGTTTAGAAGACCTTTAGCAAATTTACGCAAATGCAACATATTTCCATGATCTAAGCATTTTTCCAAAGAATTTTTTCTTTTGAGATCCTGTTGCTGCTGAACAAGTTCAGGGTACAGACGCACATGGGAGTAAAGAGGAGAAAAAGACATGGCACAAAAAAACTGTAATAAGAGTAACAGAGCTGTTTTATGCCACACGTTTTATTTTGTAGGATGGCAGCAAGACCAGCAACAAGAGCAGTAGCAATAATATCAACAGCAGCAGTAGCAGTAGCAACAACAACAACTTTTTGAAGGTGGGCAGATTTGGCTGAGCCACCCGTTACAATGGAATATCATAGACCCATGTATGTTGGAGAAACAACTACATAGACTGCCCTTCTTTCCTTCTCTCTCCTAATGCCTCCTGTGCACATATGAATACTTTGCTACCTTCGTTCGTCGCCGCACCGCCGCTCCCAGCGGCTGCTGCTCCTAGACTTGATCCCCTCTCTGATTTCGCTGGCGTCACATGTGTGCACTGCGCTGGTTCTGTCCCCCCTATGCTTACACAGAGCAAAGATGGGGAGGCAAAGCGTAAGGGGGGCATGGTGATGCATACTGACTGGCTAAAGGAAGGCGACCAAGCAAAACTGTCCTTCTCCTCCTTCTCCCCCCTTCCCCCTTTCGGAATCGAATGGTCGTTCGTGGTCGATGTGTTTAAAGTACTCCAACGTGAACCCGTACAGGACAAAACACCTGAGCCGATGGACGAGACCATCAACTTGCTATGGGATGGCATAAACTGACCGATTGAGATTAGAGGACAGTCGTCTCTAGAAGTTCCTTGCAAATCCATAGATAGACACGCCTTCAAAAACATACGATGTGATTCATTCCTTGACTTCATCCACTACGTACTGTACATATTATCACGTCTGAAACATCAGACGACAAAGAACTATTTTCTTGGGCAGGGCACACTCTCAGCAGTACACAGTACTGTACCTAGAGCTTCTGAGGATGGGGAAACACAGTATTACATTCTGAACCACAAGGTCACACGCGTTTCACCTTGGTGGGAAAGAGAAATCTTGAACAATATTGTCCACTTTGCAAGGTGACATTGACTCAAAAGCCTATTTGGGCGAAGGGAAAGGTAGTCAGATAAAAAAACCTGTAAAGGAAAGGAAAAGACTCTGTTCCTTTCTGTGTAAAAGTAAGAGAACAGACAAACAAACTTTGTTGATCACTATACTGGTGATCATTTTTCAGCCAATATTTCGATCAGTACCCAGAGTCGAAGGTGGACTTAGTTTTCTAAAAACATTCTTCTGCGTGGAAAAACATACAATGATAGTGAAAATACTGTAGATTGGAACCAGTCTCCAAAACTCCTTTCAGAAGCAGAAGGAAACAAAGACTGAAGACAATGCTTAGAAATATTAACTTAGAAAGGCTACAAAAAAATCATACCACAGTTTTGTGAGTACTTCTTTCGCAAGTATTTGTTTTGCTTGCTTATGCTTGCCGTAATTTTTGAAACGATCTTGGTTGTCCAATAATCATCATTGGGCATCCATTGGGTGTCTATTTCCCAGTCATCTGAACCTATTGTACGCAAAGAAAAACAATCTCAGATATCCGTAAGAACAACAACATAATTTAACGTAAACGTAATTTACGAAAACGTAATTTAATCATGTCCTTTCCTTCTCTCCCACAACTAAAACTTTTGAAAACCCCTCCCCACAAACTTACCAAAAAAGGAAATTGCTTTTTAAATATTTTTCCGCGTGGAGTCTTTTTTTACCAGCTCTCTCCTTTCCTGTTTTAAAACGAAGAATCGCCGTTTGGGGCAAGGAGGCAAGGATGGGGGAAAGGGGGGCGACCGACCCAAGGAGGAGATATTCCGTTCCTGTTGGGAGACAGGAGGAGAGAGAGAAAGGAGACTGCTGCAGGCAGTCTCTGCTTCCCTCCCCTCTCCCTCCCTCTCCCTCGTCCACCTATGAGTTTGAGAGAGGTGGGGAACTTGTGAGGGAAAGAACGCAGACGAGAGGAGAGACATCTCCGGCGGCGGCGACCGGACGGAGGAGGAGGAGGAAGAGGAAGGCAGCTTGACGTCACCCAGGAATTGGCCAGGCCATACGGGGATATATGCACGATGGACTGCAGAGGTGGCAGAGATCGTTCATACGTAGCAAACGTACGTACCAAGGACGGTCAAAATTTTGATTAAAGCTCATTGCTTTTCAACTAATGAATATACGGTACCATTAACGATGCCAAGTTCGCATATGTGCAGAGAGAGCTGGTTTCCTCTCTCGTGCTCATAGAAAGCCACAGCAGCAACAGCTCTAGCCCATCTCGTGTGCGGAAAGTGACCTCTCGGCTTCAGGCACATGGGTACGTGCGATGGACAATCATCTTTTTCGAATGTTAAAAGAAGGTAATGGGCATAGGCCGAGAATTTCTTTACTTACTCTCTGCGAATAGTATTAAACTGGTACAGAAATACGGCATTGTGTAACCTACCAAAATTCAACGGATTACACGAGGCTTAGTAAGATATGATATTTATGCAGTCAACTTGGCGTGAAGAAGCAAACGGTTGTTTTGCTTATCCCTCCTTGTTGTCTTTGGTTTGTCCATTCCGGAAAAACTATTACTCGTAAATTGTTTTTTCAACCTGACGGGAATGTAGAATTCGGAGGTAGATTCTTAATGTGCGCACTTCAGTCTTGTTCGAATTGCTTCTGACTCTTGGATTCCTTCTTTGCCTTCATCCTTCGGTTCTGAAACCAGATCTTGATTTGCCTTTCGGTGAGGCCCAGGGAGTGTGCGATCTCGATGCGCCTCCGCCGCGTTAGATAACGATTGTAGTGGAATTCCTTTTCCAGCTCCAGCGTCTGGAATCGGGTGTACGTCTGACGGGTTCTCTTGGCAGCGGCCGCAGCGGCAGCGGCAGCGGAGGGAATTGGATGACAAAAGTCTAAAAAGAAAATTAGAAAAAAACCGATATGTACTCAAGGCGTTTTGATATGTAACTGGGTGATGTTGAAAATTGGCAATAGTAAGTCACTCCTACCTATTCCAGGTGTTCCAAACGGAGTTGGCACCCAGTGGTTGAAGAAGCCTCCGCTGCTGCTTCTTCCTCCGTCGAATTCTGCTCCCCCCTCTCCCCCTCCCCCTCCGGCGGGACCACCGTGCATGACATGAGGTACTTCACCCTGAGGATTGTTGTACATGTTAGCTCCATGATGATGTTGTTGGGGGCCGAGGCCGCTCGACGCTGGACTGTCCGTTGGAATCTCCGACATAGATAGTTGTTGTTGCTGCTGTTGATGGTGGTATAGGTGCAGTTGGCGTTGGTCGAAGGGCTGATGATGTTGCTGCTGTGGGAAGAGCGAGGCGGCTTCTTCGGTGTGATTTAGCTGATGGGCAGGTCGGGTAGTGGACCATTCGGATGAGGGGCCACCAACGTATCTACCATTTCCACTAACAGGAGAGAGGATGGAGGAGGATGCGTTTCCCGCCGCATGTGGTATCGTCTCCTCCCCCTCCCCCTCCCCCTCCATCCTCTTGTCCCCATCTCCAAGTGCTTCGTCCTCTGCCTCGATTCGCCGTCTGTCCCTCTGGCTATTCTCCTCTTCCTCATTCGATACCTCGTTCTGCGTTTGGGCCTCGCTGTCAAGCTCTCTTCCGCTCGATTCGACTCCGACCAGATCCGATGTCCGCGCCCCAGGAACTGCTAGATGGAGCGGGATGGGCCGAGGCGGCCCCGGAGGTTGGGGAGGAGATTGCTCGAACGAAGGGGCTTCGGAGGTCCTGAATTCGTCCTGCTGCTGTGGCTGTTGGGTGGGATACGATGATGGAGGGAGCTGACAAGAGGACCTAGTAGAAGTGATGTCCTGTGCGTCGCAGGCGGGGGATCTTCGCAAACCATTGTAGTTCACTGTAGGAGAGGAGGAGGAGGAAGAGGGAGGGAGGGGAGAACCCGACAAAGGCCAATGAAAGGCTGAGTGGAGCGAAGGATGCTGTGTAGGATGAGGGGAGGAAAGAGAGGAGGAGGACGACTGGATGTCCGGAGTGAGAGGGGGAGCAGGAGGAAGAGGAGGGAAGAAACGCTTGGAGGAGGCAATGGAACTTGTGTCTTCTCGATCGGTGAGGAAAGGAGGACCTTGTTGATGCTGGAGATGATGAGTTCCGTCCAAGAACGGGGAAGAGGAAGATGCTGCGACTGGAATACTCATGTCTGAGAGGGAGTCGTCGCACCTCTCGTCTCCACTCCTCCCTCCCTCCCTCACTTCGACTTTTGCTTCCCCCTCACTCACTTCTCCCCCGCTTTGATCCTTGTCTCTCTCACTTAATGACCTGCAGTAGCCGCCATCGCTTCCCCTCCTCTCACACACGTTTGACTTGACTCTGACCACCTTCTGCCTCTTCTCGTTCGAGCTGCAAACTGTTTTTTTCTTGTCCCTTCCCGGTCCCCCTCCCTGCCCCCCGCTGCAGCCAGTTTGCTTGCAGCCAGCGTTTACACCGAGTGCCATCACTTAATGGACGTTTCGTCCGGTGTCCGCCTCCGCCTCCGTCTCCGCCTCGTTCGGTCGCTGCAAGGGGGAGGAGGAGGCGAAGCGAAATGCAAGTTGCGCTGGTTGCAGCCAGATCCACCGTGCGACCATCACGCTCCCCCTGTGCAGGGGAAGAGGGCGACCGTGGGGTGGGGGAGGAAAGGGAGGGGCGAACCAACGAACCAACGACGAGTGAAAGATGATCGAAACAGCCAAGGAGGGAAGAAGATCCATCCTAGCAAGCCATGAGAAGAGGCATCATGAGGAGCGGGATTTTTGTCGCATGGCCTCCAGTTGCTTTGAAATCAATTTGTTCTCTCTCTTTAATGCTCTCGTCCACCGTCCTTCGAGGAAAATGTCTAGCCCACGCAAGCCCCAGCTCCTTTCTCCTGTTTTGCATACATGGAGATAAGCTGCTCTTTTCCTTTCACCAAACTGTCGCCTCCTTCTTCCTGTCGTCCCCGCTGCACTCGGAATTTGAAGAAGGGAAGGGCCATAAACGGTCAAGGCAGAAGCGAGTTTCTATGCAGCACTCTACATTTACCGGTAGATCAGATTCAACAGAAGATCGAAGGAACGACAAAACAAAAAAGGAAAAATCGCGTTTCGTGCTATACAGAAGTGGCAATCGAGAGAAGTCCTTAAGTATTGGCACAGAGTGTGTCTGAAAAAGGATAAGCGACGGAGGTCTTCATGAAGGGAAAAAACTATTCCATTGCTTGCGTTTGCCTATCATCGATTTTCTTCCTTCCTCAGAAAGATTCTCGAACGCGAGATTGCTTGCCCATGCATTCCCCTCCGATAGGAGAAACATAAAAAAAGCCTCTTGTCTCGTTCTCTCCCCTTTTTGGCCGTCTGCGTTCGGAGGCGACGATTAACGACGACGACTTCCCCTCAATCAATAAAGCAGTTTGCGGGAATGGAGAAGAGGGGGAGAGGAAGGAGGGGAGATCAAGTGGAGCAGGGAGAAAAGAGGAGAAAAAATAAAAGAGGGGAGAAAGGAGTGTGTCCTCCTCTTTCACCATCCTGCTCTTTCCGCCATGAGCCTCCACCTCAACCGGCGTGAGAGGGGAGGAAAACCCACAATGAACTAACTCAACATGGATGGAGACAGAAAGAGGGGGGAATCATTGCGCAATCCGTTTTAATGTCTTTCTTTTCATCCCCCTTTCACATCCCCTCCCCTCTCGATACAGAGACCCTCTCCACTCCCCTCCCTTCTCGCTACTTACAATGTGGACATGAATCCTATTACACGTCATATATCTTCCGGAGAAGCAGCAGAGCTTGCTTCCCTTCTCCTCTCTCTCTCTCTCTCTCTCTCTCTCTCTCTCTCTCTCTCTCTCCCCTCTTGCTTCTCACCCGCCCTGGAAACGTCTCTCGCTTACGCCCTTTTCCACTGTTCGTATACCTAAGCTCCGAAGGAGAATGGGCATTGGAAACTATTGTCAAAACTATTGTCAACACATTGGTTTTTTCTTTGAATAACAATAACTTTGTTCCGTTTTTTTAACAGAAAAATTTTCGTATCTTGAGGAAAGTTGAAAGAGAAGGAGGCAGTAAACGCAGCAGATCAAAGGAGGACAGTTTTTTATTGGGGGTCAAGGATTTGTTTTTCTCAAACAGAGATAGATAGGTGGAGAAGGAACGGAGAGGCGGGCACCGGTCAGACTCTCCTTCCTCTTTCGGGGGCATATCCTCTTCTCTTGCTTTTATGACCCGGCAGCAACAACGCAACAACAACAACAACGCATTCCTTCACTTCCTCCTCCTCCTCCTTCTTCTCGGGGGACCGTTCATGCCAAGTGACAGCAGCAGCAGCAAGTGGAAGAAGCAGCCCAATACAGCACCTCGCACAGGAGAGCACCATCACCACCACCACCTTTAACGCACTTAGTACTACAGTACAACATTGCGTTGTCCGATCCCTCCCCCTCCCCCCGACGTCTCCCTCGTTCATCTTTCATCCTCCCTCTCTCCGCCTTTGCCGCTCCCTCCCTCCGCCACCGCCGCCCCCCCTCGCCGCTCTCGCCGCCACAGCCGCCAGGGTATCTTTCCCCTCCCCCATTTCCGAGCGTATTCCCTGCTTCCCTACAAGGTGACAAATAATCTGAAGGGGTTTAATTTTTACGACCCTCCTTCCTTCCTTCGGGGTTTTCCAGGAGGAGTGAGTAACTCTTCTTCTGTCGGTGGTCTGTCTCCCCCTTTCGGTCGGTCGGTCCCTCTGTTATCTTTTTCTCC
>JAAUYJ010001103.1_pt1 | contig 11969 bp, 13 predicted proteins | sample 7278031 | NCBI WGS metagenome assembly JAAUYJ01 (sample SAMN14350222, study PRJNA611818) | marine sediment metagenome | isolation source: surface marine sediment (1.8m) | place: French Polynesia: Moorea | collected 2018-08 | reverse complement strand
TTCTCTTCCTTCATTCGACCCATCCGCCGGGGGAAAACACCTGTTACGATTATCCCATCCACGCAGCGGCCACGCAGGGAGTGAATATTTCTCTTTTATAAATCGGCCCTGACTTTTCCTTCTCACATATGCCGTACCGGGCTTTTGTCCCACATGCTGTACATGTAAAGATGGACCATTAAGTCTAAACATTTTTTTATTTAATCTTACAGGAACCCGTGTGTACGCCCCTCCCGAGTGGATCAAGTTCCGCCGCTACCGCGCCGAGGGATTGACCGTCTGGTCCCTTGGCATCCTCCTCTACGACATGGTGTGCGGCGACATCCCCTTCGAGGCTGACTCGGAGATCAAGCGCGCCCGCGTCGCCTTCCGCCCGGACTACGGGGTCTCCGCCGCCTGCCAGGACCTCATCCGCAGGTGCCTGGAGGTCAGCCAGTCCGACAGGATCACCCTGGCGCAGATCGCCGCCCACCCGTGGATGCAGCAGGCGCAGCAGCAGCAGGAAGAGAGCAGGGGCATCAGGCACGTCCTGCAGAGGACCCTCTCCGCCCCCATGGACGTGGTGGAGCTCAACAGCAGCAAGCAGCAGATGGAGCAGCAGCAGCAACAACAACAGCAGCAGGAAGAGTCCAAGATCTCGCCCGAATCGGGCTTCGGCGGCGAAGAGGAAGAGGAAGGGGCGGAGACCGAGGAGGAGGACATTGCCTACTCCTCCTTCTCCTCCCCGGACAAGAGCGTCTCCTCCTCCACCTCCTCCTCCGTCATGCACATGACGCCGGACGACTCAATGATGCTCCTAGACCCCACTTACGAAGAAGAGGAGGAGGAGGACGGCGCCCAGGCCATGGACGTCAAACGCAAGTCCAGCTTCGCCGAGGCCGCAGCCGCCACCACCATCTCCCCCTCCCCCTCCGGAGGACTGAAGCGGTGCGACGTCACCTTCTACTCCAACCCCTCTGCCAACTCCTCCTTCTGCTCCTCCTCCTCCTCGCCGATGATGTCGTTGTGACTCCTCGCTTCAGTGGCCGCCGCCTCCGTCGCCTCCTGGTTCTGCGGCGCCGGCGTCGGAAGAGGAAGGGGAAGGAGATGGGCGAGGTGGGGGAACGGGAAGGCTGGCTGGGCCATGCGGCCACAGCTATATTTCCCAGTGTAGAGGCCGGAGGAAGAAGATTTCCTGTCAGAGAAGAAACCGTAGCTTCGCGATCGCGCGATCAAGACATGCCGAAGAAGATCGACGCGCCAGCGCCGCGAAACATCCCACTCTCAAGATCAAGAGAGACTTACTAAATTGCTGCATACGTATAAATGCGTACGTACACCTATACCACTTGACTCGAGTTTCCCTTTTTTCGGAACATCAGCTTTTGCTACATATATTTGTGACGAATGATACACGTTTACGGTGATACGGATATTGTCAGAATGAAAGATTCCACACATAAAAGGATGAAAAAAGCAACCACCCTTTAACCCCCTCCCACTTTTCATACGAGAAGAACCATCATCCTACTACAATTACTGCATACATGCTGCTGCTGCGGCATGTCCTTTTTCTAAAAAAAACCTGGAAAATTGTTTTTTCCCACACACAATACCTATATTGGCAATTTGAACGGTGGTGATGACAATGTGTACCGAACGACAATGGCGTGTTGTTTTAACGTGCATATAGGAGAAATGTTTTTGTCACGTAAATGACGGGGGTCCTGGTTTTGCTAGGCCCTCGCTCGAGCCGTTGTAGTCCGAATATATAAATGTATATTTATGAAAAATACAACAGCAAAAAAAGAAAACCAAGCTAATCGCTGCCGGATCTGTTTCTTTTTTCGTCACGGACGGTCTTCGCTTTTGGTGTGGGAAGTCTATTTTCGTATTTCGATATTTTTGAAAGCCTCGCCCGACGCGGGTCAAAGGCCTTTCCGACAACATCTAGAGGGTTCCAAGAATAACACAGGCGGCGTCTCTAAAGCCTCTATTTTGAGCTCGCGTGCTCTTTCAATCTTTATTTTCAATTTGTAGACGCGGGGAGGGAGTAAAAGAGAGATACAAGCCAACGATGACGTGGTAACATCTGACGAATTCGCCTTCCCCTTTCCACGGGAACATTTCATTTCCGAATATTTCCCTCTCCTTTTGTACATACATACGGTACATGTACTGAGCGTGGACGACGCATGCGCACAAGTCTACAGATTTCTCCTGCCGCCCATTTCTGCTCCGTACAGAGTGTGTATAAGCAGGAAGAAAAGACCTACCTGCGCATCAATATCTCTTCCTCCTTTCCTGCCGGTAGATTGGCTGACGTTGCCTACTACAGTCCCACCAAGGCTGTTGCTGAATTTCTAGTTTTCTTCTTGGGGAGGATCGAAGTTACTTTCTCCCAAGAGCTACCTGTAAGAAATACTGTACACCAGCAACCGAGATCACAACTTTCTTGGTGGTGAGCTACAGAGTCTGAGAAAGGAGCTGTAGTATCGATCGATTGTACGATTGTGCAAGAAGCGCGTCAGAGAGATCCAGGAGTGCACTCACTTCCATTCGTACAAAAACATAAATCGTACAGTCGGCAGCAACAACCCCTTTGGTGGTGTGCAGGAGAATCGTGCAGGCTTTTTCCAGAGATTCGAATTTCAAAGGCGGGCGGCCGTCCAAACGTGCGGAAGGGGTGCCGTTCTATACGCGCGTCGGAGAGACTATTTACAGCACCCGTCTAGCCGTCCCTTGCCGCGAATGGTGTTGTACAGCAACAACCCCATCTGCCCCTCCTCCTCCCCACTCGCTATCGGGGTCACGGTCGCCCCAGCTGCTTTCGCAGCCGTTGCCCATCATGGAGAGCCGTAACCGCAGTCGTATTTTGGGCGTCGAACAACGCCAACACCAGCACCACCAGACTTTACAGCTTCACCATGGCGGACGGCGGTGACGGCGCTGTCGTGACCAGGAGGAGAAGCGACAGGATCAGGACTAAGATGAGCGGCAGCATGGGGCGCGGCGGCGAGAAGGAGCAGCAGGACGACTTGGAATGGTAAGGACTTGAGATGCTGATGTATGAAAAGAATGCCGTATATCGCGGTAAAAAGTATTAACGTTAAAAGACCGCCGGTGCAAGAGCAACGGAAAATGAATTTTCACCACTGGTGTATCTTTGCATGGTGTGGGAAAAAAGATTTGAGAAACAGCTTTTACATCATGCAACATGCGCAATTGGCACCAAGTGTTTCTCCAATTTACATATGTAGCAAAGTAGCAAATCCTATCATCGTGATTTTTGTTATTCTGGAACAAAATGTCCAACGACGATGACGAGGAGGAAGGGTAAGATTTTTGACAATGTTGAAACGATACTGTAGTATATAGTAGGTCGCGCTTTTTCTTTGATGTCACATTGCAAACCCAATATCTTTTACTGCAGGCTCCCTAGCAAAAAATATATAGCCCACCGTACACATGTTTTTGTGCCATATTAACTGCGGTAGGCTGGCTGCAGAACAGTGTGTATTTGTATTGCACAAAGCGGATGAGCAGAGGAACACTTGTGGTACGTGTAAGACTGGCGGGTTGGCTCTTATTGTACAGTATTCAGTCAAGTCTCTTTAGTCCGCCAGTCAACTTTTCACGTTTTCAAAGAAATGTATTTCTCCAGCAGGCGCTCCGACGACGCCCCTCTCCTGCCGGAGAACAACAAGTCGCTCACCAAAGATGAAACGACAACTTCTTCCACTGCGGCCGCGGGGGCCGCTAAGGCCTTCTCCCTCCTCTCCTTGGCATTTGTCTTCATGCAGGTAAAAAAATTAGCATAAGTTAAGGGAAATAAATTTTCTAACTTCTGCTTTTTTTTCATTCCAGATATTCTGCGAGGTCTCCAAGCAGGTTTCCAACTACAGCGTCCAGTACTTCAACGGCGGCAGGTATCCCATCCCGCAGACGGTCATAGTCATACTCATGGAGTTCATCAAGCTCGTAGCCACGATTTGTAGAGCAAAAGGTGCGGACAATTTATTTTATTTTGTCTAATTGATATCATCAACACTAACTTTGACGTTCCAGGCTCTATCCCCTCGTTCAGCACCGAGTCCCTGCGTGCTTCCCTAAAATTCCTTGTCCCTAGCGTCCTGTACGCGCTCAACAACAACATTTACTTCCTTGGCCTGACGCTGGTGCCGCCGCCCATCTGGCTCATCCTATGCTCCTGCAGGACTGCCATCACGGCGTGCATTTACAAGGTGCTGATACTGCCTTTGTCTCCATCTTCGCTGTGCGCTGTTGCTCATCGTTATGTATTATTTTTGAGTGGTTGTTACTGATGCTCAAAGACGTTAACCCTTGGGGGTTAACGTCTTTGCTGATGCTTGTTGTTGTTGTAGCTGCTGCTGCTACTTCAGCCACTCCTCCTGTCGTATTAAAAAAACTCTCATTTTCCTTCCAGTTCTGGCTTAAGCGGCCCCTGTCCATGTGGCAGTTCGCGGGCGCGTTCCTCATCGTCACCTCCATCGTGACGGCCAAGCTGCCGGACATCGTCGGCAAGGGCACCTCGGGCGGGATCAACGCGGTGCCGCTCGCCGCCATCAGCCTCGCCATCGTCGCATCCTCGAATTCAGGTAGCGGGTTTGGAGAACAAAGAATTCCATCTCTGTCGTACTGCATGTACGTATACGTTCGTCTGGCTCTGAGATGCGGCAATAATCCTGTTGCGCAAGAAGGAAGAAAGGTGGGTGGGAGAGAGCAGGGTGACTCCTTTCGACTGGCAGGCCTCCCCCCATTTTTTCCCTTGTCAAGACTTGGAGGCTCACGCGGCCTTCACCGTGACCCATTTATGTAACGCGAATTGGGGCGGAAGCGGACGGGAATCGAGAGAAGGGATCTCCGACGGGGATGTGATGAATTCCGAAAAGGTCAGCAGGTCCTCCCCTTCAGTAGTGTTTAACGGGTTTTGTGACTTTTGTCTCCGTCGGATAATCGAGCAGTCGAGTAGTGGGTTGAGTTTTTTTGTCGAGTATCGAGTAGACGAGTAGTAGGCAAAAAAGGAAATAGTGACGCAGAAACAGGCACAACAGACTACGATCATATTTTTTCCAGGAACCTTTTTTCCTTTCCCCTCCATTTCAAATTCAAAATCAACATTCATAAATGTTTTTTGGCATTTTTTAGAAAAAAATATTAACGACACCCTATTACTGTACTCGGCTACTCGACGAGTTTTGGGTTGAGCTTGGGTAGTGGAAATAGGGTCGAGTAGCTCAAGTAGTCGAGTTCGAGCCTACCTACCCGTTGAACACTACCCTACCATATACATGTACCGGGTACACTGGATCCTTTTCCTTTTACGCAACTTCATCCTTTTCCCGTCTCTTACTTTTTCAGTCGGCGCTGCCGTCTACACCGAGTCTCTGTTCAAGAGCGGCGGGGCCAAGGGCGAGTCCTTCCTCGACCAGCAGTTCTGGCTCTACCTGTACGGGATGGGAGTTGCCTCCGTCGTCCACCTGGCCTCCAACCCGACCTACGGCCCGGCGGACCTGGCCGAGAGCTTCGTCCAGATGCCGACCATGGTGCTGGCGCTCCTCTGCTTCGCCATGTTCATCGGCTCCTGCGGCGGCCTCGTCGTCGCTGCCATCCTCAAGTTCCTGGACAACATCGTCAAGGAGTACACGGGGAACATTGCCAACATAATTACGGCCGTCTTCTGCAGCTTCCTCTTCCCGGACAAGTTCCAGGTGAGACTCACAAACCCCGTACTTTCGCGAAATATTTGCCCAACGGGCTTTTTCCCTTCTCCGTTTCAGTTCACTGTGTACATCGTGCTCAGCCTGGTCTTCCTCCTCTCCGGCATCTACCTCTACGAGACGGGGAAGGCAAAGCCGACGACGGCCTCTCCATCGAGTGCCTCCTCCGCGGAAAACGAAAAAACATGATCTAATTTGCACTGTAAACTTCCCAAGGTTGCCGCCGCATACAGAAGTTACCGTACACTGCTAATAGTTAGCAGGAAAGTATAATTCTAAATGACTGCAAAAGGCTGTATTTATGTACAGTTAAAAACATGTAGTAGTCTCGAATATAGGGTGCTATCTAGACAGAAACTGAAGAGAAAGGGGAAAGCACACAAGTCGAAAAATATTTTTGCATACTAGGGGACGGAATTTTGTTTTTTAACCCATAACAAAACAGAAGCTGAAGAGACGAATAAATAGACAAATAAATAAATGCTTTCGTTCATAAGCTTAATTTCCCCCCTTTCCTATCTGATTCCCCCTCGAGCCGCCCCGATCCCTCCCTGCTGCTCCTTCTTGACCTTGTTGCACTCCGCCATCCTCTTCCTCCTCGGATCGGGGGTGAAGCACTTCCACAGCCTGAGGGTCTCGTCTCCTCCGGCGGAGACCAGGGTGCCGCCGTCGGGGGAGAGCGAGAGGTGGAGGACGCGCTCGGTGTGGCCAAGCAGCTCAGCAGTCTTCAGCATGGAGGGGTACTTCCAGATGATAATCTGTGGGAGTAAGCAAATCAAACCAAAGTTCATTTCGTCTTCCAAGGTATTTTTTTTATAAAAAAAGTATTGCCTCGTTGTTGGCGAAACCGTGTGCGGAGACGAGCTCGCGATACTCGGGGGACCAGAGCAGGGAGCAGACCTGGAAAAAAACAAGGAGCAAATTTCAGATACGTACTTTGAACTTGATCTAAGTACAGTACGGTCATATCAGCTCAAAAGCACGATAGAGAAACAATATCTGGCATATTTAATGCTAGATCCCCACTGCGATCCAACATCTAGGAACACGTACTGCAATAACTGCGTCAACATCCCTAGTTCCCAAAAAAAGCTTTCAAGGAACGAATTATTTTCGTCAGAAACCTCTGCTTGGGCAAACACTAATCGACCATAAACTTTCACGCTAACTGCACCTGCGAATTCGTGTCTATCGAGTTCATGAGACTTCCGCTGTTGCAGTTCCAGATCTTGACGGTCCTGTCCGCGGTTCCGCCGCCCGAGGCAAGAAGACCCGGTTGCCAGGGGCACCAAGCCAGGGCTTTCACGGCGGCCTGGTGCTGGCTGCAAAAGGGAGGAAAGAAAACACAGAAGCACTTGCGAAAGTGTTCCTGATTGCGCGAAGTAGCAGCCGACTTACGTAAATCTGAATTTTGGCGTGGACTTCGAGTAGCATTCGGCCCTCTCTGCCTCCCACACGTTGAGCACGTTGTCGTTGCCGCCGCTGGCGAGCAGTTTGCCGTCGGGGGACCAGGCGAGGCCGCAGACCTTTGCGAAAAAAGGTACAATAATTGTACTTTTGTTTCCCCAATAATCTCATTCGGACCCGCGCACCTCTTGCGTGTGGCCCTCGACGACGCTGACTAGGTGGTCCGCCACTCTGACGTCGCTGTGGTGGATCTTTCCGCTCCGGCAACCGCTCGACAAGACAAACTTGAAAGAGAGAAAAAGTAACGAGGTGCAAGAAGAGGGCTCATTTCACTTAAGTGGTTCGTCGTCGCGCAAAAAAAGGTGGGAGGGCTCTTGGGATTTGATTGTGCTGTGCAGCCAGACAAACTGCGTCTATATTCTCTCTCCAGATTCTGCGTTGGTCGGTTAATGCATTCGCCGGTTGCCGGGCGACCGAGCGTGAAGCCAATTTCAAACCCCCTGCCTTGATTTTGAAGGAACCTTTTCTGGCACACCACGTAACGGAGGAAACGAAATACAAAATGCGCAGCAGGCTTCTCTCTCATCTCCGTCCGTGGTCCGTACCACGCATTATTGCTCCCCCGGGACCTCACGGTACGATTGCTCTCTCTCCCTCTCTTGCTCAACTATCTTTCAAAAATGAAGGGGAGGCGTCGTGGTCGTCGGCGTAAGAGAGAAATGGAAGAAAGAGAGCGACGGCGAGACAGCCAGGTGAAAAGAGGGGGGATCCAACTATTGCGGCGCAAAAGGGCATCTTCTCATCTTCCCTCCTGGTTCGTAATTCGTAATAGCTGTACTGCATAACCTGCAGCTATTAACTGTACACAAGTCGAAAGCCTCGAAAATGAAGCCCAATTTTTGGGACTTCAAATTGCCAGTGAACGAACCTGATTCCACGCCAGACATCCGACCCTGTCCGCGTGGCCCTGCATGACCCTGACCCTCCTGAGCCGCTCGGCGTCCCACAGCGACACCGCCCCGGAGGAGTCCCCCACGGCCAGGCAGCAGTTGGAGGCCCCTCCCTGGATCCACCGCACGGAGCACACGTAGTCCTCTGGCGAGTCCAGCTCCATCAACTGCTGTATTTCCCCTGTGCCGGCGTTCCACAGGTAGACGCTGCCGGCCAGGGCCACCGCCAGCAGGTTGCCGCACGACCAGTCGATCAGGTTGAGGTAGTAGTCGTTGACGATCTCGGGGGCGTCCAGGATGCGCTCGGGGACCTTTCAATGAGGAAGAGAAAAAAACACGTTACGTGAGACAAAAAGGCTGACCTTTTCAATAGGTTACCTGGGGAATGTGTCTCGTGTTCTTTTTGCTGGCTGTCCCCCCGGCCTTTCCCTGGCTGTAAAGCACCTGAGAGACGGGAAGAGAGGAAGCGGAAGAAAGGGATTAAGGCCCCTTCGGACAATCCTGAGCATTGCGTCACATCGTCATCCAGACCTTTAATCCGTTGGCGTGACTCTCGGGCGCATCCGGCGGCCTCCTTGCACTGTACTGCAGTATCCTGGTGCGCGCTGGGTCCGACGAAGGATTGGCAGATGAGGAGGAGGTGGCAGTGGCCGTGGGCTTCTCCCTCTCCCCCGTCAGGTTCTCGTTCATGATCCTGTGGAACTCCCTCTTCCCCGGGGACATGCTGCACTTGTCAGCCTCGCTCAGCTCAGAGTGAAGAAGGCGGAACCTGAGATACAGGACGTGATTTACATTAGGCAGTTACAAGCATGAGAGCAAAGACAGACGACGTCCAAGACGTACTTTGACCTCTCGAAGTCCATGGCCACCCTGCTGGGGATGAACCTGTCCCCGCCACCCGGGGTATTGACCCGCTGTCCGGGGGTGGAGCGGCCGGGGGTGACGACCTTCTTGGCGCTGCCGGATAACTTTGAGGCGGCGGGGGAGCCTGGCAGGGAGAGCAGCCTGCGGCCGGGGGACTTCTTACTCGGGGTGGCGGCGTTCGCCGTCGATCTGCCCGGGGACGGCTTGGCCGCCGCCCCCAACGCCGCCACCCGCTTCCTCTTTGCCCCGGGCGGGTTCTCCGGGTCCAGTGAGATGTCCCCGAATCTGGACTGCCCTGCCAGGGAGAGGGAGGCGTTGCCCACCCTGCCTGCATTGCTGTTGTTGAGCATGCCGCTGGCGTTGAGGCCCAGGACGCGGGAACAGTTGGCGGAGGAGGAATCATCACGGGAGGAGATCTTGGACGAGGGCATGGCGGGGGAGGCAAGGACGGAGCACGGAAAATATCACAGGATCAAGGCCACCACAGGGTCAGGGTCAGGGTCAGGCCTCAGGCACCAGGCATAGCCGCGCAGGGCAGCAGGCACAGGCAGGAAGGAGAGTTTTGCTTTTGCTTTTGCAAATTTTCATTTGCATTTGCTTTTGCTTTTCTTCTTCTCTTGCGGAAAAGTTATTTTTTTCGGGGATTTAAATTTGTTGCCAAATCCCCCATGAGGGACGGGAAGGGAGGGAAGAAAAAGGAAGAAATGAAGGGCAGTTACTTTAATTTACTCCCTAAAAAGAAACAAAAAGTCTTTTCGATTTATAATATTGTGTTTATGCAATATCTTAATTTAATCATATTTATGTGCTGCAAAAGCAAAAACCCTTTTTTTGTGCCGTTGGCTTCTTCCCTCCATCGCAATCCTTCTTTGTCCCTCTCTCAACCTCTTTTCTGCGCCCAATTCAGGCCGATTTTGTTGATTATTTTTCTCATCAGCTGATTCTTCCTCTTTCCGGTTTTGCTGCGAAGCGAAAGGTAAGGACGAAGTTAACTCCATTATTTAATCGCAGTTTTCTGACTCCATCAAGCATGGGCATCTTTGATTTAATTTTAAATGGCTTTTTAAACCCTTTGTACTTCAAACAACAGGCCAAAATTGACAGCAACTTTCGCTTTGGAGCTGAAAAACCTCCTTGAACTCTGCTACTTTTCTGCTGGACTTGGTAATAATGTTCATGTGTGACTTTTTCCCCATTCAGGTTGTTCCGTGCTTCCCCGTGTTTCCCCCTTTGTTCTTTGAACGCATCAAGGAATTCAACCCATCCGCATCCTTGACCATCATGTCGGACGTTGAAGGAGATGACGTTGCCGCCGCGCCCGCCGCCGCCCCCGCCGCCCCCGCCGGGGCCGCCATGGGCATCAACGAGGCCATCCAGGAGGTGCTCAAGGCCTCCCTCATCCACGACGGGCTCTCCAGGGGACTGAGGGAGTCTGCCAAGTCGCTGGACAAGCGCCAGGCCCACCTGTGCGTCCTGGCCGAGGACTGCGACGAGCCCATGTACAAGAAGCTGGTGCAGGCACTCTGCCAGGAGCACGCCATCCCGCTCATCAAGGTACGAAAAGAACGAAAGCGAGACATCTCTTTACGCGAGTGTTAGTTACAGCGAAACACGTTTGTCCATTATGCAATACGGTGATTTATTATTAGTCCGCTTTTCTGTACGATTGTACTCATCTTAAAATTTCCTCCTGCTTCTCCTTCCAGGTGGACTCCAACAAGAAGCTGGGCGAGTGGTCCGGCCTGTGCAAGCTTGACGCCGAGGGCAACCCTCGCAAGGTGGTCCGCTGCTCGTCCGTGGTGGTCCGCGACTGGGGCAAGGAGACGCCCGCGCACGACGTGGTGCAGGAGTACATCAAGTCCCAGAAGGCGCAGTGAGGCCAAGGGGGAGGACTGCTAACATCCATCCACCCTCCTTCGGCGGCCCGCATTTCAAGATCCTGCGGCTGAAGAAGAAACAAAACCCAACAAAAACGAGGGAATAAAAAACCTTAAAAAACTGACATCTGCACACCCACCCCCGATCTTCCCGCCTCGGTCAAGGGAGTTTCCAGAATCTCAAGTAGGGCATCTGCCCCTCCTCCAGGCAGCACCTCCCCTTGAGGGCGCTCTTGGCAAATCTGAACTCTACCCCGTGGCTTCTGAAGGTGGTCCTTCCCTCGGGTGTGGAGCCGTAGCAAGTCCAGAGCTCAGCCCCTAAGACGGTGAACGGGGCGCCGGTGAAGTGGTTAGAGACGTCCGTAGGGCTCAGGTTGTGGCGGAGGTCCACCACTTCCCGGGCCTCCAGTCTAGGTGGCCTCTTAAACCACATGGTGTAGGTGTTGGGGATCCTGGCCCTGATGCGTTCCTTGTCCCTGCGCAGCTCCCTCCTGGCCTGCTCGATAGTCATTGTGACTTCGGCATAGGCCTTACGCTCTCCGTCGCCGGCGCCAGTCACCTCCACGGAGTCGGTGGCGCGGTCAAAGGTGACGTGCAGGGACTCGTCCAGGACCTGCAAAAGGTCATTCTTCAACAGTTTGCGAAGATTTTCAGTTTGTACAATTATTGTCACCTCCTCGTCGTCCCCGTGATATAGTCCAACCCCGCAGAGAATGATCGGAGCGGAGGTGGAGAAGGAGAGGACGTTGTTGATCCTCCTCCGGTGGTCCAGGCTGCCGTCGGCAAGCTCTAAGCGGAAGCAACTCTGCGAAAACACCCTGAATATTAATAATTGCAAAAACTTCTTTTGTTGTTCGTGTCATACCAGGGCCCGTTCTTTCAATCTTCCCCTGCAGGCGTAAGAGACGACGGCGGAGGCAAAGCACCGGCAAGATGCTTGCAAATTTAGCAGCGAATCCGTGTCTAGCAGATCGAGGATTCCTTCCCATATTTCTTGAGGTAGAAATGACATTTTCACTAGTATAGAGCGTTTTTTCCGGCGGTAGAATTCAGCTATTGCATGCAAATGTGCACGTTGGCAGGCATCCAAATTTTGCCTGGTTCACTCTGACTCTTATTTTTCCCGTTTGCTTGCCTCCGACGGGACTATG
>JAAUYJ010010028.1_pt1 | contig 11971 bp, 10 predicted proteins | sample 7278031 | NCBI WGS metagenome assembly JAAUYJ01 (sample SAMN14350222, study PRJNA611818) | marine sediment metagenome | isolation source: surface marine sediment (1.8m) | place: French Polynesia: Moorea | collected 2018-08 | reverse complement strand
CCCCCTTCCCCCCTCTACCCCTCCCCTAGAAAAGAAAGAAGTATACCCACCCCTGGAGCCATTTTTGGGAGTACTACAATATTTTGAGGTATTCTCCCCCTTCTGGAAAAAAAAAGTCGGCGCCCATGTGTGTGCATAGCCATTTTCAGTTTCCATTATTAATTCCTTGTATCTTTTGACACACTTGTAGGCAACTTTTTTCGTTTGTAAGCCTTTAGAAAAACTCCCAAAAAACTTTGAAGTTTTATTTTTTTTTGAAAAAGTGACCGGTATCATAGCCGATATCATATGAACAGAAGTAGGTTGGTTGGGATTATATCAGAACGGCTTAGTTTTCACTGAAGTGGACTTTTTAATAGTTTTTCTGAGGAAGCTTGCAGCTATTTACATTCATTGGTGGAATTCTCCTTCCAGGCCTGAATTCGAGAAGCCCCTTTTCTCCGGCGAGGTGTCAGAGGCCGCCCCTGTCGGCACATCCGTCCTGGTGCTCAGGGCCACCGACGACGACGACAACGAAGGCATCAGCTCCGCCGGCAACACCGCCGGTAACCGCATAATATTCTCTATCGCCGACAGCGACCTCGCGCATCAGTGGTTCCGCGTCCACCCCTTCTCCGGAATGGTCACCACTGCCACCCCCCTCGACCGCGAGAAGAGGGACAAGGTCACGCTCAAGGTCAAGGCCCAGGACGCCACCGGCAGCTCCGCCAAGTCCTCCTTCGCCACCGTGGAGATCACCATCAGCGACGTGAACGACGTGGCCCCCGTTTTTTCCGCGGCCAGCCGACAGAACCTCACGATACCGGAGGACTCGCCCGTCGGCTCTGAGGTGCACAGGGTCCTGGCTGAAGACCTGGACGAGGGAGCCGCAGGGTCCGTCTCCTACTCGCTCCAGGAGGACGGTGATGGATCGTTCTCCATTGATAGCGGCACGGGGGCCATCGTCTTGAAGAAACTTCTGGATAGGGAAGAAAGATCGAAGCTCAAACTCGTCGTTTTGGCGTCGGACAGCGGAGTGCCGAGCCTGGCCTCCAGGCTGGCCCTGAGTGTTGCCGTTCAAGACGTCAATGACAACTCCCCGGTCTTCCACCCGCGGAAGCACATCGTATCTCTGTCGAGGGTGAAAAAGTCGGGAGTTGTGTTCGTCGCCCGGGCAGAGGACAAGGATGAAGGGGAGGCCGGCAGAGTCACATATTCTTGGCTGGATGCATCTGAGGTTCCCTCCTTCCTCTCCCTCAACACCTCGAGCGGCGAGGTGGAAGCCAGGGGGAACAGACGGACCTTCGAGGCCTCGGTGAGGATCGCGGCCACCGACGGACTGGGCAGACGCTCAAAGGAGCATCTCCACCTGGAAGTGGTCAAGAACCTGCGGCGGCACGAAGAGACCCAGACGCTGGAGGTGACTGAGGACGACACCGAGGCTGACCGGGAGGTGGGTGCTGTGGACGTGAGAGGAGAGCAGCAAGGTGGAACTTATGATCTGGTGGAAGGAGGCGAGGACGGTACTATACAAGTGAACAGCCGCACCGGAGCAATATTGGGTGTTAGGCCTCTCGACAGGGAGAAGAAAGTAGAACACCACTTGGTCGTCTCCTACTTGGTCGGCGGAGTCACCAGCCTCTTCAGCATCCGCCTCGTCGTCATAGACGTCAATGACAACGCTCCCAAGTTCGAGGACGACAAGACCGACTCCATCACAGTGGACGGGGAAGCCCCCTTCGGTGCTCCAGTGTACAAGGTCCCCGTCGCCGACCCGGACGAGGGCAACAACGGAAGGCTCCACTTCCGCCTGCGCGACCCCGACGACGACCTGTCCATCGACGAGGGGAGCGGAGTCATCAGACTCAAGTCTGACGCGGGCAGGAGGTCCCAGAGGAAGAGGGAGGTGGAGGTGTTCGTGACGGACGGGGGCGCCGAGAACAGCAGGCTATCGGCAAGAAAGAAGTACTCGGTGGACTACCGCTTCGGCAACGTTCATACGCCCGCCTTCAACTTTGAGCACCAGGAGGTCTCCGTGTCCGAGACCACGCCGACCAACACCCGCATCCTCAGCCTCCCCGCTGCCGACGCCGACCGGGGAGAGAACGGGGAGGTGACCTACAGGCTGGTGGCCAACGGGGACCCCGCCACGGCCGCCACCTTTGGCGTCCTGCTCGGAGGGGACGTGTACCTGCTGGGGGCCCTGGACCGGGAGGCGAGGCCGGGCTACTCCTTCACCGTGACCGCCACCGACGGCGGCGATCCGCCCAGGTCCTCCTCCACCTCGGTCGTGGTCAGGGTGGCGGACGAGAACGACAACCCTCCCAGATTCGACTCGAGCGGGGGGTACGCCTTCCAAGTTGAGGAGAATGCGGAGGCCCGGATGGTGGTCGGAAGAATCTCGGCGTCCGACCCGGACCTGGGCAGGAACGCGGAGCTCTCTTACTCGCTGGGGAGGCTGGAGAGGACCTCTGCGGTGGGCAAGCACTTTCGGGTGGATCCAGACACCGGGTTCATTACATCTCTCAGGAGGATCGACAGAGAGCGGCTGGTTGCTGAAATCGGGCGGGATTACTTCCAGGTAGGCTGCGTACATATTTTTGGAGGTTAGCATTTTTTTGCTATTTTTTAAGGGGGGGGGGGACATTGTTCTTGAAAAGGGCAAAAAATTTATTCACCTAGTTTGGTGATAGATGCTCTGCATAACTGCATTCGCTCATAATTCCGAACAATTTCAGTTCGACGTGGTCGTCCGTGATTCTGGCTCCGTTCGGCAGCAGGACACCGCCACGGTGACCGTTTCCGTGCTGGACAAGAATGACAATGCCCCACGCTTCTCTCTGCCTCTCTATCGAGCCTCGGTCCCTGAGAACACTGCTCGCGGAGCAGTCGTCTCCACCGCGGAGGAGCTCATCGAGGCCGCGGATCCAGACGCAGGGAAGAACGGCGTCGTCAAGTACAGTTTAGAAGACGACGGGGATTCTAAACACTTCAGCATCAACGAGGAAAGCGGGGAGGTTAGGGTGGCAGGAGATTTGGACAGAGAAAAGAAAGAGAGGTGATAGAAATTTCCGAATTATTTCTGTTTCCCGGTAAACACAGCCATTTTTCGCAGGTACGAGCTCACCATCCTGGCCCAAGACGGAGGTGATCCGATGCTGTCGTCCAGCGCAAAGCTTATTGTGAACCTGGAGGACGAGAATGACAACTTGCCGGTGTTCACCAGCCCGGCCAAAGGAGGGAGCCTCAAGCTGGAGCTCAGCGAGGACACCCCACCTGGGACGGTGGTGCACACGTTTGCCGCTGTCGACGCAGATAAGGGCGAGAACGGCATGGTCACCTTCCACTTGAAGGGAGGGGCCGGCGGGCAGCACTTCTACCTGAACCCGACCACAGGTAGGGATAGTTTTTTTTCCTGCACATATCTTGTCTGAACGCTTTTTTTCCTCCCAAGGCGCTTTGGTCTTGCGCAACAGCCTTGACCGCGAGACAACTCCCGACGTCCGCTTGACCGTCACGGCCAACGACGGAGGCGCGGAGAGTCGGTCTTCCTCCGTCTCGGCCGTCATCACAGTCACGGACGTCAACGACAATTCCCCACACTTCCCTGGAGCCTCGGGAGGCTCCAGCGTCATCACTGTGCCGGAAGACGCGCCGGAGGGAACTGTCATGGCCCGGCTAGAAGCTGTTGATGCTGACGAGGTAAAACTTATAAAAACATTTGAATAATAAAAAACAAACTATTCTCGTTTTCTTGCAGGGCGATAATGGCAAAATCACGTACGCTCTGGAGGGAGACGCTGACCAAGAGAGCGGTTCCTTCAGCATCGATCCCGACACAGGAGCTTTAAAGGTCTCCAAAGAACTTGACCGAGAAAAGCAATCTACCTTCGAGCTCATAGTGATCGCCTCGGACGGTGGAAATCCGATGCGAAAGACGAGACGCTATGTGCAGGTAGAAATATTGGTCTTTTCAACTTACTCTCTCATCTGGTTATGATAATTGCTAATATGATAATTGCAAAAATCCTTATTTTCAATTTGTTTTTTGCACGCCAGGTTCTGGTTGAGGACGTGAATGACTGTGCCCCTCAATTCCACTCCCTCTCTCACGCCGTCTTGATGCCCGGCTCTAAGAGGGGCGCCACCGTGGCTGTGGCCGCTGCCGACGACGACGACGCCCTCTCCAACGGGGAGGTCTCCTATGAGTTAGAGCAGAGGTCAGGGGACGGCAGCGCAGGCGTCAGCTTCGACATTGATAGGAGATCCGGGAGGATCTTCCTCTCCAACGGTGCCGCCCCGCAAAAGTTCGAACCGGACACGTCCAGCCTGGCCACCCTGACGGTCCGGGCCACTGACGGCGCCGCCCAGGCGGTCAGGATGACCTCCACCACGACGCTTACCGTCATGGCCGGCCGCGCGGACCCAGGGCCGGAGTTTACCCAGGAGGTGTATCGGGTGAGCCTGAGGGAGAACAGCCCCGGCGGGACGCCAGTGGGGAAGGTGGCTCTGGTGGAGGAGCGGAGGGGAGGGGAGAGGCCGAGGTTTTACCTTGTGGGGAGCGAGAGCAAAAAGGGGAGGGACAGGGGTCTTTTCGAGGTGGACGCGGGGACGGGGCAGGTGCGCACCGTGGCCCTCGTCGACAGGGAAGAGGAAGGCGACAAGATCGTCCTGGACATTATAGCTCTCTTCTCCAACGCCATGTCAAAGTGCAAGGTAAACAAACGGAGCACAGAAAAACACATGTTTGGTACTTTATTCCTTTCATGCACAATTTGCCCATCCCTTTGCAGGTCGAAGTCACTTGCTTGGACGAGAATGACACTCCCCCAAGCTTCCACCGCGACGGGTCCGTCGACATCAAGCTGAGCGAGGCTTTCCTGGCCGGCCACACCGTTGGCACCGTCCCGGCCGACGACCCAGACTCAAACGCCAGAAGCGGCGGGTTTGGCCTCACCTACTCGCTGCGCCTGGAGACGCAGGCCTTCCTCAGCGTGGATCCGGGCACAGGCGTCCTCACCCTCAACCAGCCCATCGACAGGGAGGAGCACGCAGAGGTGGAGATGGAGGTCATGGTGTCAGACGGAGTTCACAGCGACGTGTGGAAGAAGGTTCTTCAGGTGCCCAAACGTCATTTTTCTCAATTTGATTGCCCTCAATGTCGACAAAAAAAACCAGTCATGTTTGAAAATGCAATCCCTGTTCTAAATGTAATTGGTTTTGCCAATCAGGTGGAGGACATCAACGACAATGCCCCCGTGTTCGACTCCCCGCACTTCTCTTTCGACGTGCTTGAGTCCTCCGGCCGCGGCGCCGTCGTGGGCCGAATCCACGCCGCCGACGCCGACGCGGAGGGGACCGCCTTCTCGCGCGTCTCCTACAGACTCATCTCAGAGTACGGCAGCGACACCTTCGACATCGACCCAGACCTGGGAGTCATCACTCTCGCAGGGCACGCAGGGGATTCGGTGAGGATTGTTTTCTTAGAAGCTTTAGAACAAGCCTTGAGTACTATTAAAGACAAATGTCTGTAAAAATGTCAATTTGGTCATGTCGGTAATCGTATCGAAAACGAGATTAAAAAACAATTATTTTCTTTTCCCTCCCAGGGTGCTCCCATCCTTGACCACGAAAAGGTAGAGCACTACGTGCTGGTGGCGTCCGCCAGCGACGGCGGCTCCCCTCCTCAGACGGCCACCGCCACCATCTACATCAACGTCATCGACGTCAACGACAACGCGCCCGACCTGGATAGGGCCCTCTACTCCGTCTCCGTCCCCGAGGACGCCCCGACCGGCACCACGCTAGAGCGGATCTTGGCCTCTGACGCCGACGAGGTGTCCGAAGGGCGGTTGCGCTTCCAGGTGGAGGAGCCATTCGACGAGCTGTTCTCGGTGACGCCGGAGGGGGACCTTGTCACCGTCGCCGCTCTCGACAGGGAGAAGGAGGCCGCCTACGCCTTCAGGGTCACCGTCAGCGACGACGGCCCGCTGGACTACCCGTACGGCGGTGTGGCTTCCCGCATTACAGACAGGGTGTTCACCAGCACCTGCTTGGTGGAGGTCACCGTCTCAGACGTCAACGACGTGGCTCCGTCCTTTGAGGAGGACTCCGTATCTGCCAGCGTCTCCGAGAATGCCCCCGCCGGAACCTCCTTTGCCAAAGTAGCTGCTCGCGACGCCGATGAGGGAAGAAATGCCGAGGTCCACTACTTCTTGGAGGACTCCTATTCTTCGCGGTTCAGCGTGGGCAGGGTGGACGGGGTGCTCAGGAGCGAGGCGCCACTGGACAGGGAGGAGAGGGAACAGTACAAGTTGGCCGTCGTTGCTACGGACAACGGTTCTCCAAGGTGAGAAACAAGATGTAGCGGAAATGTTATTCATATCTCATGTTTATTTTTTTATTTTTCCAGGCTTTCATCTCGCGTAGAGGTAAACGTGAACGTGGAGGACGTGGACGACAACCCTCCCTCCTTCAATCCCAAGTTTTACACGTAAGTTGAATGTCTAACTTTTGATTTTGCACTGTGGTTAAACTTGATTTTTTTTCTCTGATCAGAGCTCAAGTACTGGAGAACGCCTCCCTGGGCATGCACGTCGTTCAGTGCAGAGCCTCGGACTTGGACTTCCCCGCCTCTGGCGACAACAGCCGCCTCCGCTTCTCCATCCTGTCCGGCGACCCCTCCGGCGACTTCTCCATCGGCGACCGAGACGGACTCCTCGCCGTAGCAAGGTCGCTAGATTACGAGCGGAGGAACAGTTACCGCCTGGTGGTGAGGGCGGAGGACGCTGGCGGCCGCGGCCGAGGCGAGGACCTGGCTGACTCCAAGGAGGAGGACTCTTCCATTGACGGTGGGCGCTTCGACACCGCCACCGTAGTCGTCACCGTCCTCGACGTCAACGACAATCCACCGCGCTTCCCGGACGCCCCCTTCTCCTGCAGGGTGAGGGAAAACGCACAGGGAGAGGACCTGGCAAGGCCGATATTTGTGGCCAGGGCGGAGGACAGAGATGATCCTCCTTTCGACAGGGTTGAATACTCAATCAGGTATTTTTCGCACTTGTTGTTGAGCGAACGGCGAAATTTTAATGCAATTCTTCTAATTATCAGGGACTCCCTCGGGGGCCTCTTCTCCATCAATTCCTCCACCGCTGAGGTGTTCGCCACCCGCCCGCTCGACCGTGAGTCCGTTGGGCCACCGGCCTCCTTCCGTCTCCACCTCATCGCGCAGGACTTTGGATCCCCTCGCCTGACAGCAGAGGCCGCACTGGACGTCATCGTGGACGACGAAAACGACGGCGCTCCAGAGTTCCAGGCTGATACGTACGAGGTCTCCGTGGCCGAGGACGCAGAAGTGGGAGCCTCCGTCGGGAGAGTCTCAGCATCTGACCAAGACGAAGGACTAAACGCCCAAATAAGGTAGTGTGATTAATTTTCATCTTGTTTCTCTCCTAATGACCAATTTCGTCTGTTCCTCAGGTATTCTATCGGCGAGGACGACGACATTCCTTTCTCCGTCGACTTGGAGACAGGCGAGATCCGGGTGGCCGGGCCTCTTGACAGGGAGACCAGGGCCTCCTACGACCTCCAGCTGGTCGCCTCCGACTCCTCTCCCTTCTCACCCCTCTCCTCCACCGCCTCCGTCGTCGTGAGCGTCAGGGACGTCAACGACAACAGCCCAGTCTTCTTCAACGGGGAGGAAGACGACGGTGACTTTGACGATGAGGACAGGAGGGACTTTTTCGTCTCTCCAGACACCAAAGAGGGCGATTTCATCTTAGGTACGAAATTTTAAGTTTTCATTTTCTCCTTTCTCCTACTGTATGTGGATGTTGAATACTCCTAGGCATATGTACCCATATTACACAGTCTTTTTAGTTTTTGTGATCTCAGTTTACGTTGTTTCCTCTGCTCCGGTTTTGATTTTCCGCCCTCGCCCAGAGCTAATTTTTAACGTAAATAGTAGTACCTTGAGTTTTCTTCTTCCCTATGTAAAAGTAAGAAATTATTTGATATCGCAGGTCTTTTTGCTCGTGACCTCGACGCCGGTGCCAATGGCCAGGTGACCTTCTCCCTCTCTGGGAGGGATGCCGACCACTTCCGGGTGAACGCTGTTTGCGGCGCCGTCCTCGCCTCCCCGTCCTTCCGGCCCAAGCCCACCTACAGCTTCCTGGCCACCGCCACGGACGGCGCCGGCGCAGGACGGTCCCTCCAGACCACCAGGAAAGTGGAGGTGTTCATGGCGCAGGAGTTCTCGGCTCCCCGCTTCCAGAGGGAGGTGCTGGAGGCTGCGGAGGTGAACGAGGATGTGCCGGTGGGCACCGTCGTTGCCAGGCTGAGCCAGTACTCCTCGAGGGAGGAGCAACATACCGACTTGCTGTACGGGATAGCCGGCGGCAACGCCCTCGACTGGTTCGCAGTGCGGAATGGTTCAGGGGAGGTGGTGGTCAAGAGGCAGCCAGACTTCGAACTGGCGGGCCAGGAGGACATCTGGGTCAAGATCTTCCACCGTCGGAGGCCGCTCTTCTTCTCCGCCGCCCTGCTCAACATCAGGCTAAACAACGTCAACGACAACCCGCCCAGATTCCACGAATCGCTGGTGGAGACCACGGTGCAGGAGGAGCAGTACCCGCCCTTCTACGTCACAGAAGTTCGAGCTGAGGACGCCGACAACGAGGGGAGAAGCGGAGGGGTGACCTTCAGCATGGCGGAGGAGAACGACTTCTTCACCGTCGACTCCGAGAGCGGCGCCGTCACCTGCCTCAGGAAGCTGGACAGGGAGAAGCTGGGCCCGGAGCCGCTTAGGGCTCTTGTGGTTGCCTCCGACGGCCTCCTCAGCTCCACCGCCACCGTTGTCGTCAGGGTGGAGGACATCAACGACAACGCGCCGCTCTTTGCCCGGCTCTACTCTGCCAACGTAACGGAAGACGCGCCCGTGGGCAGCGTCGTCCTCACCGTGGAGACGCGCGACGCCGACACCCCACCAAACGCCAAGGTCACCTACTCCGTCCTCACCATGGACGACGCCGACGCCAGGAGAACCTTCGATCTAGACTCTGGAACGGGAGAGCTTAGACTTACAGCTCCCCTTGATAGGGAGATCAGGGAGGAGTACGTCCTCGACGTGCAGGCCTCGGACGGGGCCTGGAAGCTGGACACGACCGTCACCATCCTGGTGCAGGACGAGAACGACAACTCCCCTAACTTTGACCACGATGTCTACAGATTCTCGCTGGAGAGATCCAAGGGGGACTTGGACGGTGAACTGGTGGGGAAAGTTCATGCCCTGGACCGAGATTCTCCCGGGCCTAACTCTGAGATCGTCTACTCCTTCGCCCATCCGACCGATTTCTTCCAAGTGGACAGCTCCACTGGCGCTATCAGGACTTCCAAGCAGCTGCCCAAGAGTTCTTCCAAGGACGACGTCTACAAGATGGTAGTGATAGCCTCTGATCTGGGCAGCCCCCCTAGAACCAGTCAGTGCCAAGTGGAAGTCAGCGTCGAAGATTCCAAGGGCGAATCTCCTGTCCTCGACTTTGTCAGGCCACTCGTCGCCATTCCAAGGTCTCTGAAACCGGGAACAATCATACAATCGTACAAGACGGAGAAGAGGAGCAGGAGCGGCCTCCTGTACAACCTGGCCGGCGGAAACGGAAGCTCCGTTTTCGAGATGGACAAGAAGACGGGGACCTTGAAGCTGCGCCGCGCCGTACCCTTCGACACCGGCTCCCTCCTCACCTTCAACGTGACCGTCAGCGACAGCCTCAGCAAGAAGTTGGTGTCCAGCTTCAGGCAGGACTTCTACGTCACGGGCGAGAATGTCCACGGGCCCAAGTTCCCGTCGCCGCTGACCAGGGTCTACATCAGGGAGGACGAGCCCGTCGGGGGAGCCATCATCACCATGGCTTCCCAGGACGACGACGAGGGGATCAACGGGGAAGTGAGCTACGAAATCGTCTCCGGCAACAAGAAGGGGAAATTCAAGATCGACCCGGAGAGCGGCAGAATCGCGGTCAAGAGCGAGCTTGACTACGAGGAGGCTAAGCAGTACACTTTGGAAATTAGGGCCAGGGACCGCGGGTTCTTCGCCAAGACCTCAACCACCATGGTCAAAGTCCTTCTGCAAGACGTCAACGACAACGCCCCGGAGTTCCTTGAAGCTTCCCTCGCCGGGTACATCAAGGAGAACTCGAAGCCCGGAACGCTGGCGGCGCAGGTGGAAGCGACGGACGCGGACTCTCAGATGTTCTCGAACGTGGAGTTCTCCTTCGTCGGGGAGCAACAAAGAGACTTTGAGATAGACTCTAAGACGGGGATGGTAGTGTCCCTGAGGACGTTTGACTACGAGAGGGAGAGCTCCTTCAGCCTGGCCATCGAGGCAAGAAACCCCGGGAGCGAACAGAGCGCCAGGGCCACTCTGAACATATCGGTGGTGGGCGAGAACGAGTTCGTGCCCAGGTTCATCCAGCCAGTCTTCCAGTTCGCCATCTCTGAATCCTCTATCCCTGGAGCGTCCGTGGGGAAGGTGGAGGCCGAGGATACGGACTCAGGTCCGGAAGGAGAGGTCTTCTTCTACCTGGTGGGGGCCAGCAACGTCGCCGGCTTTGTGGTGGAGAGGAACACCGGTGTGGTACGAGTGGGTGCCGACGGCCGCGGCCTGGATAGAGAATCTCAGAACCGTTACGTGCTGCGAGTGATGGCCAAGAACCGCGGCCCTATCCGCGGCGGTGACGTCGACGAGGCCCAGGTGATCGTGCAGGTTAGGGACGGCAACGACCCTCCCGTTTTCGAGCGAGCCTCGTACAGCGCTGAGGTGAGGGAGGATGCCGCTGTCGGATCCTCCGTCGTCACCGTGGCCGCTGTTGACCGAGACGTACGCCCTCACAACAGCCTCTTCAGTTACTCCATCTCTTACGGCGATGACGACGGCCGTTTCTCTATCGATCCTGCCTCCGGCCTAATCGAGGTCGCGGCCAAGCTGGATAGAGAAGAGGTGCCGTCCTACAACCTCACCGTCAGCGCCATCGACGGTGGCTCCCCTCCCGCCACCGGAACCACCCTCGTCAGCGTCGTCCTATCCGACGTCAACGACTCCCCGCCAGAGCTGGAAACAACCAAGGCCAGCATCAAGGAGAACAGTCCCTCCGGCAGCTTCGTGGCCAGGATCATGGCCACCGATCCAGACCTGCCTCCCCACGCCGGGCCCTTCTCCTTTGAGATGATGCCGTCGGAGGACTCGTCCTCCTTCTCCCTCGACCGCCTCTCGGGCATCCTCAGAACCACGGAAGTCTTCGACCGGGAGAGGAGGTCTCAGATGTCCTTGAGCATTCGTGTGTCCGACGGAGGCCAGCCGCCTAGGAGCCGCGTGTACCCGTTTGCGGTTGAAGTGCTGGACGAGAACGACAACCCTTCACGGCCCCGCTCGCTACAGGTAGTGGTTAAGGTGTTTGAGGGCACCTTCGCCGGAGGAGACGTCTTCACAGCCCTGCCAACTGATTTGGACGATCAGGTAATGATGCAGGTTCTGCTTTCTGCAGGCATTACGAAACATGAATTCATACGTGGGCATCGAAAAAATCTTAGGAAGGGGGGCCAAAAATCATGACAGGCTGGGGGTAAAAATATGGCTTCAGGGAGGGGGACAATTTCATGGGACAGGGATGGGGTAGGAGCAAGGGAAATTTTAAAAAATGACAGTAAATTTACATTTTGGGCAATTTTGGGCATTTTTTTAACGTTACAAGAAATTTTTCAACAAAATTCTGTGATATGTCAAAAAAAACTGCATTTTTTTGGTGTCAGGGAGGGGTTAAAATGAAATTTTTTCTCAAATCCTTCTATTGGGTGGTCTCAAAATGGCCTTAGGAATGGGGACTTACTAAAGGGAAGTCAGCCTATGGGTATTACCCCCCCTTAACCCCCCCTTACCCACGTGTGCATGAATTCTTCCTTTCGTTTAGCGCAGGAAATTCTAGAATGATGTTTTGTTTGG